>Ga0184625_10000381_pt1 | contig 16271 bp, 15 predicted proteins | sample PLM3_30_b1_FD_133151 | JGI IMG/M metagenome (GOLD analysis project Ga0184625, IMG submission 133151) | Groundwater sediment microbial communities from an aquifer in East River, Colorado, USA - PLM3_30_b1 | ecosystem: Environmental > Terrestrial > Soil > Riparian zone | place: USA: East River... | reverse complement strand
CGTGGGGGCCGCGGTTTCCACAGGCTTCGCGACTGGCGACGACGCCTTTCCGCTCTCGGCCGCGCTCAGCGCCTTTTCCAGGTTGTCGAGCGCCGCCACGGCCGCGGGACTCCCGCTCATGACGGACGACGTTGCCGGCTGCGAATAGGGCAGCATCTTCTCGCGCCAGGCCGCGTCCAGGGCGAACAGGGCCTTCTGCCGCATGAGCAGCCCCTTCAGCCGCTCCTGGAGCGCCTTGATATCGACGGTGCCGGCCGGCGACTCCTGCTTCGCGGTCGGCTGCGCGGGGGGTGCTTGCGGGATGGGACCTTGCGCCGCTGGTTGAGTAGGCGCGGCGGAGGGCCTGGCCTCATCTTCCGGAACGTCGCTTAGCTTCGAGACGACGGCCCAGTAGGGCTTCAGCGTCAGATCGGTCTGCTCCTCAATGAAGTCCTTGAGCTTCTTGGTCGCGAGGCTCGGCTCGGCGCCTGCGACCTCGAACTTCAAATCCATCCCTTCGCCCGTGCAGACGCCGTGAATGACCAGCGTCCCCTTGCACTCGGCCTTCTTCTTCTGCACCAGGCCGTCGTTGATCACCTTTTTCTGCACGATCATCCCGACGACGTCCGCCCCTTTGGCGATCACGACGAAGTACCGCGGCTTCTTCTTCCGGGCTTGCTGCAAGCCGTCATAGAGGTCCTGATCGACATCGATCGTCGCTGCTTTGGCCATTTGCAGTCCTGAAAAAGGCGCGGGCACTTGTCGGCACGACACCGCGCGGATCAAAGACCTGCGCCGTACCGGCTTGAACGGCCATGAATATAGGCGTGTGCTGTCCTGGGTCGATAGCCGGCCAGCGAGTTCTGTCGGAAGAATACGGAAACCGGTAACGGTTTAGCCGAATGGAGCAACCGCAAAATAGCCGCAGTTCATCCCGCCGTCGTCCACTTCCAAACGGCTAAATGGCGTCAGCGAGCGTGTTTGCCAAGGATAATTGGTTGTCCTGTCCCGATACCGGGCGGGAAGGCCGCGGTGATTGGAACGTTGATCGACTTCACCGGTTTCTGCGGATCCCGGAAATCGAGTATCAGGGTGTCATTCCCTTTTCGAATGTGGATGAGTCCGCTGTTCCAATCGGAGCGAATGAAGGGCGAGTCGTAGCCGCGGGATGGCGCGAGGTTGACGCTCTGCCCATCGATTTTTGCGGGTTGAGCGGGGCCGTAAAACGTCATCGACGCAAAGCTCACAGCGCCGTTTTCGTAGGTCATTGGCTGGGACATCACCGCGGCCTGGAACGCAGCAAAGTCGCCACCGTAGTCGGCCGCCTGATTGGCGATCAGAATCACCGGCGAGTTTTCGGCATTGAGCGTGATGAAGGCTTTGTTGCTGACGCTGTCGGAGTGCTTCCACGCCGGCGTCCATTGGTAGCCGCCCGTCACGACCTTGACGGCGGCGAAGGCTGCGCCGTCCTTCACAAAAATCCAGCCGCCGTCTTCCACTAGCTCGTCGAGCGTGGGGCTGAAATACACGCACAAGTAGGCTGGATTCGCCGTGCGCGGATTCGGCGGCACGGGGACAAACTTCTGCGTGATCAGAATGTTCCGGTCCTGCACGCTGAAAAAGGGATTGAAGCCGTGCCAGTCGGTCCGATCCGCCGGCTTCACTTCAAACCCGATCCGGGCCAGCGGATCGCTTTCGAAAACGACGCCTTGCCAGCGAAAACCCATGCTCGCGTCGTCCAGCCAGTTCGCATCGAGACCCGCCGAGCCGATCACGTAGCTCGGCGTCGCGAATCCGCAGCGCAGCACGCTCCGCTCCGGATCGAGCGTGCGCCAGAGGATGCCATCCGGATCGTCCCCGCTTCGGCCGCCGCCTTCCGCCACCGGTCCCGGCCAGCGATTCGCGAACCAATAGGAGCCGCGGTGCTTCGTGTCTTGGGCCAGATTTACGATGGCGGGCGGGGGATAGTAGTTGCTCGTGCTGGCGCCACCGACGCCCAGCGGCGTGTAGGTGCGACCGGGAGCATTGAAGACCAAATCGTAGCTGCGGTCGGCCAGGCCAGCGTATTCGTGACCCACCTTCACCCGGCTCTTCGGGCCGCCGCGCGTCGTAAGTAACGTCTCTTCGGCCATATTGACATAGACCAGGTCGAGATACATGTCGGCCTTCGTACGCAGCACTTCGTCCTCGGCGAAGTCGCGAATGTTGAACAGCGCGGCGACGCTGTCGCCCTGATAGCTCGGCGAAGCGGCCTCCACAAACTGGCCGCGTTTCGCCCGCTCGTCGAACCATCTTAAGAAGTAGTCGCGGCGGACTGCATACTGCTGGGCCAGGGTCGAGCCGTCGTCGTACTTTTGGCTCGCATACTCCGGGATGTGGCGGAGAAATTGTGCCGCCAAGAGGTCGCACGACTTGCTGGAGAGGTGATGGTTCTCAGAACCCTCCATCTCCCAGATGGCGCGGTTGGCTTCGGCCAGCTTGCTGTTCGTTTTGGCGACGGTCCAGAATCCCTTTTCGAAATTCGCTTGAGCCTTCTGCGACAGCGGGCCTTTCATCGGGCCGGTGCGTTGGTTCATCAGTCCGTACAGCCGAAAGTAGCTGACGCCGAACAGGCTGAATCCGAATTTTGGATTGGACGAGACGGCGAACTTGTCCGACTCGAAGAACTGGTTGATTTCATCGACTCGCCGGCCCAGGATCAGGGCGGGCATCCCGTAGCGAATCCAGCCGATCGAGTCCGCAGGCACGCTGGTGCTCACGTGTAGCCTGCCGAGCCGGTTGGTTCCGGCCACCAGGCTCGCCCGCTGACGCTGCAGGTAATCGGCCGGGAGATCCTGCATGAAGGGGACCGGCCAGGCGAGCGGAGCAACCTGTTGGTCGGGCGCTTTCGCCGGCTCAGTCTGAGCGCGGGCCAGCGCTGGACAGAACAGAGCCAGCCCGATCGCAGCCAGGCAAAAACGCTTCATCGGCCAATGCTCCGTGGACCGCAGTCGCCGATGTGGGTCAGCCAGGCCCTTGGCTGACCAGAACTGCAAATAGATGGTCTAATTGCGACGCCGGCCGCCGAAAAGTCGGCGGCGGTTTCGATGGGGTCTGGGTTATGCTGGTGGTCGCGTGCCATCGGTCTAAGGCATGTGGTAATTCGCCCAGTACCCAATCGTCATTAGGTCGCGGATGATTTGCCACGCAATTACCGCAACAAACGCCCCGATCGTAATGGCGACGAACATGGTGCGGAGGCCGAATCGCATGCCCCGATTCTAGCGGCCGGCGGCGGTCTGTGGGAAAATTCTCAAAATGAGAGTGGACCACTACCCAAAAGTCATAGTTCATTGCGGAGGAGAAACTCTCATGCGTTCCAACAACACCGCCCTGGCCGCGATCGGGTTCTTGATCCTCTGCACGATCGAGCATCGTGCCGCAGGTCAGACCGACGCCAAGTGGATCGATATTTCTTCCCCCATCGTGCAGAAGCTGACCGCTGAGGGGCAAAAGACTGCCTGGCCGGGCGAGACCGCCGGCGTCGCCGTCGATCCGGCGAGCGGCGACGTTTATATGATCGTGACCGGACAAGGAGTCTGGAAATCTACCGATGCGGGCAAGTCGTTTACTCGAGTGGACGGCGGCAAAGTCGGCGGGCGATGCGAGACCTCGTTTGCCCTGAATGTCGATAGTGGTGGCCAGCGGCTGGCCTGCTTCATGCTCGATGGCAAATGCGCCTGGACGGGCGATTCGGGCAAAACGTGGACCGCCTTTGCCGATGTCGGCCGCAACTGGGACTATGCGGCCGTGGATTGGTCGGCCCCTGCGGTGAAGACCATCTTCGCGGCGCTGCACGAGTCGGGCGGCCAGGTGATGTTCAGCAAAGATGGCGGCCAGACCTGGGACAAGCTCTTCAAAGACGCCGAATTCGACAAGACCGGCGGCCTCGGCATCTTGGGCGAGAAGACGCTGGTCTATACGCAAAAAGGCAAAGGCATTCAGCGCTCCACCGATGCCGGACAGACCTGGACCAGGATTGCCGACCGCGAGCCCATTGGCCGCCTCGTCTGCATTCGCAATCTCCAGGCCTATTGGCTGGCGAAGGAGGGCTTGCTGGTCAGTGCCGACAAGGGCGCAACCTGGAGTGTTCAGGGTGCTGCGGTCGAGGCATCGATTGGCCCCTACTTCGACCCCAAGAATGACAAGCGCATGGTGGTGGCGGGCGCCAAAGGCATTTTCCAGACGATCGATGGCGGGGAGACTTGGAAGCTCACAGCTCAGCTTCCGGCGGGTTTTGAAAAGCTCCCCAAGGCCGGCTGGTTTACCAACGTCGCTTGGGATCCCGTTCACGACGTGTTCTACGTTTCCCACATGGGCAAACCGACGTATCGACTCGGAGAGGCGAAATGAGATTCGATGACGTCTCGGTCCCCAGGTCGTTGCCCTGAGCTGGTTTGTTTCGGCCCCTTCGGGGCAGGGCAACTACGGGTTGATTCCCTCGGCCTTACTCTTGCGCCGCTTCGCCGCTGGCGAATAGAATGGAGCGATGCGTTACCGCCTCCGCACGCTGCTGATCGTCTTGGCGCTGGGACCGCCGGTGGTGGCGGGAGTAGGCGTGACGATTCACCGGGTCTATTGGGAGTGGCGCTGGCAGGCGGCCGCCCAGCAAGCGGGGGAGGTACATAGCGGAGGCGGAACTTTCCTGGGTCAGGTGGCATCAGCCGATCCGCGCCGCCATCCGTTGCTCGCCGAGGGACGGACGCCGCGGCCGTCAATTGTGTTGAGAGGAACGCTGGACGAACTGCCGCCGCGTCCTGACATCACGCCGCCCTAGGGAGCACTCCATGTTCCAATTCACAATCCGCGAGCTGGCGCTGTTGACGGCTCTGATGGCGTTTGGCCTGGGCTGGTGGCTGGACCACCGTTGGACAAAGCCCGCGAAGGACCTTCAGTGGAACCTGGATAGTCTTGTGCAACTAATCCAGGAACGCGGATACATCGTGACCATAAAGCCCGGCTTCGTTCACCTTCAGGCACCTCATGACCGTATTCGCGGCACGTGGCGAGAGCGCCGCTAGACGCACGTATTCGCGTCCCGACCCTTGACTTGAAATACTGCGATTCCGACAATAAATGAACGGGCGTGCGCATCAAGGAAGTGGGCCGAGATCGGGCCTGCATCAACTTGCATAAAATGCATAAAGGAAATCGCCGATATGCTGCCGCAAGTCTTGTTGCGACAATGGCTTACGTCGACAATCAGCGCCCGAAAAAAATAGTTTCGAACGTGCATGAATAGGCCCGCCGGCCGGCGTTGACCGGTGGGGCGAATTGACCGATACTCCGCGGCCTATTTGCCCGCAAACCCTTTTGGCATCACGTTTTACGCATCCCGCTGACGCATGAGCGTTGCTGCTGAACCACACTTGGCCGAATATTGCCGCGAGGTCGCGATGCGCGCCAAGCAGGCGGCGGCGGCTTTGGCTCAGGTGCGGGGCGAGCAGAAGAATGCCTGGCTGCGGGAGTCGGCAGCGCGGCTACGCGAGAGCGCGGCTCAGATTCTGGCGGCTAACGCCGAGGATGTTGCCGCGGCGCCCGGTTATGGCTTAGCTGCCGCGGCCATTGATCGACTGCGGCTGAACTCCAAGCGGATCGACGAGATTGCGATCGGGTTGGAGCAGGTTGCGGCGCTTCCCGATCCGGTGGGCGAGGTGATCGAGTCGTCGGTGCGGCCGAATGGGTTACAGATTCTGAAGACGCGAGTGCCGCTGGGCGTCGTGTTTTTCATCTATGAATCGCGGCCGAACGTGACGGCCGATGCGGCTGCGATCTGCCTGAAGAGCGGAAACGCAGTCATTTTGCGGGGCGGCAAGGAAGCGGCGCACTCCAGCCGGGCGATTGTTGACGTGTTGAAAAGCGTCGCAGCCGAGCACGACATCCCGGCGGACGCACTGCATTTGGTCGAGACGCCGGACCGCTCAGCCGTCGGGCATTTTCTCGCGCTCAGCGAATATATCGACGTGGCGATTCCGCGCGGCGGCGAGAGCCTGATTCGCCGCGTCGCCGCCGAAGCCAAGATGCCGGTGATCAAGCACTTTACGGGCAACTGCCACGTCTATGTCGATCGTTCGGCCGACCTGGCGATGGCCGAGCGGATTACGATCAACGCCAAGTGCCAGCGGATGGGCGTGTGCAACGCCTGCGAATCGCTGCTGGTCCACGCCGACGTCGCGGAAGTGTTTCTGCCGAGAATCGGCTCGGCCCTGAGCGAGCGGGGCATCGAAATGCGGGCCGACGAGCCATCGCGCAAGCTGTTAGGCGTGCCCGGCATCAAGCTCGCGACCGAAGAAGATTATGCCACCGAGTTCCTGGGGCCGATGATCTCGGTAGCGGTCGTCGAGAGCCTGGACGCAGCGATCGAGCACATCAACCGCTACGGCTCCCAGCACACCGACGCGATCGTCACGGGCGACCTGACGGCCGCCCGGCAGTTCGCAGCCCAGGTCGATAGCTCGGCCGTGATGATCAACGCCAGCACCCGGTTCAACGACGGCTACGAATTCGGCCTCGGCGCCGAGATCGGCATCAGCACCGACAAATTCCACGCCCGCGGCCCGTGTGGACTGAAGGAGTTGACGACGTACAAGTATGTGGTGTTTGGGGACGGACAGATAAGGGAGTGATGAAAGGCAGAATTCAGAATTCAGAATTCAGAAAAGAAGCAGCCGAAAATTCGCTGGTTTCATTCTGCATTCTGCATTCTGCATTCTGAATTCCAATGACTGACGGCATCCTCAGCCAATCCGAAGTCGAGAGCCTGCTGACGTCGATGGAATCGTCGTCGCCGCGGGCGGCTCCTGCGCCGGTGGCGGTGACGGCGGCGTCGATGGCCGCCAGTGCACCGAAAATACCGGCCAAGCCGCGGGAGAAAGTCACGTCTTATGACTTCAAGCGGCCGGAGCGCGTCGGCAAGGAGCAGATGCGGGCCCTGCAGTCGTTGCACGAAGGCTTTGGCCGCAACTTCGGCGCGGCCCTCTCCGCTTTGCTGCGTTCGATCGTCGAAGTCAAATTGACCAGCGTCGATCAGCTCACCTACAGCGAGTTCGTGTTCAGCCTCGAGAACCCGACCTGCTTCAATTTGCTGAATGCGGATCCGCTGGAAGGCCACCTGATCCTCGACATCAACCCGTCGATCGTCTATCCGATCATCGACCGGCTGCTCGGCGGCGGCAAAGACGCCGGCCCCGTCGCCCGCCGCCCGCTGACCGAGATCGAGCTGCGGCTGGTCTCGCGGATCACCGGCCTGTTTCTGGACGAGCTGAAACACGCCTGGCAGGGCGTGCTGCAACTCAACCTGTCGGTCGATCGCGTCGAGAGCAACCCGCAGCTCGTGCAGATCGTGCCGCCGAACGAAGTCGTGATCCTGATCAGCTTCGAGCTGACGCTGGGCGACCTCCGCGGCATGATCAACCTTTGCATCCCGTTCAACACCATCGAGCGGTTTAGCAGCAAGCTGGCCAGCAACAGTTGGGCCACCTATGGCAAGACCGGCTCCAACCAGGCGACTCAGGCCGCGATCGGCCACCGACTGGACGACGCCCAGCTCGACGTGGTCGTGACGCTGGCCGAGTCGCACATCACCACCGGCGACCTGATCGGCCTGCGCGTCGGTGACATTATCACCACCGACAAAGACGTGCGGCTGCCGCTCGATGTTGCCGTGCAAGGCAGAACGAAGTTCCACGCCTCCGCCGGAGCATTCAAAGGCCGCAAAGCGATTCGACTGGATACCGCGCCGCTGCCGCCCGACTCGCCGACGGCGAAGTAAGTGCCCAGACCGTCATGAGCCAAAAGCCTGCCGAGCGACGCCGGGTGCTATACAGCGGCCACGTGCAGGGCGTGGGCTTTCGCTACCGGACGCTGACCATCGCCCAAAGTCATGCCGTGACCGGCTTCGTGCGGAACTTGAGCAACGGCCGCGTTGAGCTTGTCGCGGAAGGGTCGCCGGCGGTCTTAGATGCGCTCTTGGACCAGGTCTCCGCAGCACTGGGCCGCAACATCGATTCGGCTCAGTCCGAAGTTCTGCCCGCGACCGGCCAGTGGCAATCGTTCACAATTGCTTAGCCGGCAATAACTTGCGACAAAACGCGGGTGATTCTGCCGCGGCAGCCAGCGGGCGGCTACAATCGACCGGAAATCCGCCAGAACCAACGGGCTGATAGCAGCGTAAAAGTCGCGTGGCATAAGCACTTGGGGCCACGCGCGGTGATTGACATATTCCTTTGGATCGCTCGCCATGAGTCCGCAATCGGCTCTCCTTCTGGCCGACATCTTCGATCGCTGGCGCTTGCAGCTCCCCGATCCGATCGTCAACTGGCTAACGCCGGTGTGGATTCTCTGCGTCGGCGCGGCCGCCGGGCTGCTACTGACCGCGGTCCTGTGGGGCGTGTTGCGGCTGCTCTCGGCGATTCCGGGAATTGGCACGCTGGCCGATGAGCCCACAACAAGCCGCGTGGCCATCGTGGTGCTGTCCATTGTCTTTCTGGGCCTGTCGATCGGAATCTATCAAGGCACGCGAAGGGCCCAGGCCGCTGCGCCGGCGGCAGGCGCCGCGGCTCAGCCCGCACCGCAACCAGCCAATCCGCAAGATCGAATTTGGGGTTGGGGCGGTGCGGCGGTCGGATGCTTTCTGCTGGCCGTGGCGCTGGTCACGCTCGTCAGCCGGCGGGCGCTGGCCGAAACGAGAATCGCGATTCGCGAGGGCGTGCTCTGGCCGCTATTTGTTGTGGGGACGGTTCTGGCCTGCGGCAGCCTGTTCGGGCTGGTCCTAATCCGCAAGCCCACCGAGCTCTTGGAATCGCTCGTCCGGGGGCCAGCCCTGTGGATGGCCGGCACGACGTCAGTCCCCATCGACCTGCCGGCGCCGCCCGATCAGTTCGCTGATCCGGCCCAGCAAGAGATCCGCGTCAACTTCCGCAAGGACGAGATTCGTTCGCTGATCGTCAAGAGCGACCAGCACGTGCGAGTGCGAACCGAGCCCTTCGATTCGCAGACCGATCCGTCGCTGGTCGTGACGCTCGACGTTCCCGCGGGCGAGGAAAAAACCTGGTTGCGGGACCAGGCGGGGGCCAATCCGTTCCGCGAGGCGATCGTCACGAAGCTCTACGCGAAGAACCTGAGCACGGCCAAGGCCCACGTCGATGTAACGCCGATCCTCAAGGTCGCGTATCCCGAGATGTCGCTCGTGCCGATCCTGGCGGTGGCAATGGCCGGCGTGTTTTTCATCTATTTGCTGCTGCGGGCCGCGTTTCCCAAGCTCTCGGCCGTGGCCCTGGCGACCGCCAAGTCCGACATCGCCCAGCCGATCTACTTGATCCTGTTCGTCATCGGCCTGTTCGCGATCGTGCTGTTCGTGGTGATTCCCTACAACACGTTCGGCGACGACATCAAGCAGCTTAAGGACTCCGGCCTGAGCCTGATCCTGGTGCTGGCTGTGATTCAGTCGGTCTGGGCGGCCAGCACGTCGGTGGCCGACGAAGTCGAGGGCAAAACGGCCCTCACGGTGCTCTCCAAGCCGGTCAGCCGGCGCGCTTTCATCCTCGGCAAGTTCACGGGCATCGCCTGGTCGGTCGGGCTGATGGTCGCGATCCTGGGCGTGTGGCTGCTGATCTGGGTCGCTTACAAGCCGATCTACGATTTCCGCGAGGGCGGCTACGAGATCAACCATCAGCAGCAGAACACCGACCCGACCTGGCACGACTGCCACCGCGAGATGGTGCAGATCGTGCCCGGCCTCGTGCTGGTCTATCTCGAAGCGCTGGTCATCGCCGCCCTCAGCGTGGCGATCTCCACGCGGCTGCCGACGCTGGCCAACTTCATCATCAGTTTCGCGATCTATGTGCTGGGGCACCTCACGCCGTTGCTGGTGCAATCGCAAGTCGTCGCCAATCAATTGCCGCCGATTATCTTCTTCGGCCGCCTGATCGCGACGGTGCTCCCCGTGCTCGACCATTTCAACATTCAGGCCAGTGTGGCCGCGGGCGTCAACGTGCCGACGGTCTATCTGCTGTGGTCGCTCGTGTACTGCGCGCTGTACAGCACCGTCGCGATGCTGCTGGCGCTAACTTTGTTTGAAGACCGCGACCTGGCCTGATGCGGTTATTGCCGGCGGCGGGCTGGGGGATCGATCGGAACCAAACGCATCCGCACGCCGTCGCTGTCGATTGAAAACTGCGCGTAGCCGTCGAGATAACCCCAGCGATAGCCGCCAAAGAAGGCCATGCCAATGAGCACGGCGATCAAGCCCACGGCGACGACAAAGCGTACATAGCGAGCGGCAAAGGCACCCACAGTTTCCTCCAATTAGGAAACGCCCCTGCGTTACATCCGACTGGGCCGGCACGCCGACGCGATGCCGACCCGCTCTTGGCGAATGTGGGTAAATTGCCTAGACTTCGGGATTCGCCGCGGCGGATTTTGCGTGCTTCTGCGGGGAAGCTGCCGGCGGGGCGATCGTTCCTTTGTGGCGCGGGGCATACGTCGCGAAGTCTACGACGCGGCAAGGCCTGAACCGGCGCTGTTAGACAGAGTTAAATACCGAGCATGGTCAATCGAGCACTTATTCGGAACCTGGAAAACGACCCCGATATCGAGTCGATGTTTGCGGCGGCGACGGCGACCTTTGATGAGGTCGGTTTGTTTCCCGAAACTGGCGGGGCGTCGGATTTTGACGCGGGCAAGATCGTCGAAGGTCGCATCTTGCGCGTCGAAGACGGCATGGTGATGGTCGATATTGGGTTCAAGAGCGAGGGCTCGGTCCCGGCCGAGGAGTGGCGCGAAGGCGAAGAGCCCCCGCAGGTCGGCCAGCTCGTCTCGGTCCTCATTCAGGACCTGGAGGACGAGCAAGCCGGACCCGACGACGGCGGCATGGTCCGCATCACCAAGACCGGGGCCGATCGGCTGAAACAGTGGAACGATGTGATCAGCAAGCTCAAGGAGGGCGACCCGGTCACGGGCACCGTCGAGCGGAAGATCAAGGGCGGTTTGCTGGTCGATATCGGTGGCGTGAAGGTGTTCCTGCCGGCCAGCCAGGTCGATATCCGCCGCCCGTCCGACATCGGCGACTACATCGGCCGCACCGTGCAGTGCGAAGTGCTGAAGATCGACGAGGCCCGCCGCAACATCGTCGTCAGCCGGCGGTCGCTCATCGAGCGGCAGCGCGAGGAAGACCGCGAGGCCCTGCTCAAGGAATTGGAAGTCGGCCAGTCCCGCAAGGGCGTGGTGAAGAACATCGCCGACTTCGGCGCGTTCGTCGATCTGGGCGGCATCGACGGTTTGCTGCACATCACCGACATGAGCTGGGAGCGGATTGGCCACCCCAGCGAGATGGTGGCCATCGACCAGGAAATCGAGGTCATGGTCCTGCACATCGATCGCGAGAAGAAGAAGATCGCCCTGGGTCTCAAGCAGAAGGGCGCCAGCCCCTGGGACAACGTCGAAGAGAAGTATCCCGTCGGCAGCAACCACAAGGGCTCGGTCGTCAACGTGATGAGCTACGGGGCGTTTGTGAAGCTCGAACCGGGCATCGAGGGGCTGGTACATATCAGCGAGATGTCGTGGACGCGCCGCGTCAACCATCCCAGCGAGCTGGTAAATATCGGCGACGAGATCAGCGTTGTCATTCTGGGCGTCGATAAGGCCGGGCAGCAGCTTTCGCTCGGCATGAAGCAGACGCAGGAAAATCCGTGGACCCGCGTCGCCGAGAAATACCCCGTCGATCAGATCGTCGAGGGCAAGGTCCGCAACCTCACCAATTACGGCGCCTTCGTCGAGCTCGAAGAGGGCATCGACGGCCTCTTGCACGTCAGCGACATGTCCTGGACCCGCAAGATCAGTCACCCCAACGAGATGCTCGAAAAGGGCCAGGCCGTGCGGTGCAAGATTCTCTCGGTCGATCAGGAGCGGCGGCGAATCGCCCTGGGAATGAAGCAGCTCGACGACGATCCGTGGAATTCGAACATTCCGGCCAAGTATCAGCCGGGACAAATCGTTAGCGGCACCGTCACGAAGATCACGAATTTCGGCGTATTCGTCGGCTTGGAGGACGGCTTGGAAGGCCTGCTCCACATCTCGGAGCTGGCCGACCACAAGGTCGAGAATCCCGAGGACGTGGTGAAGGTCGGCGAGAAGATCGAGGTCAAGATCCTTCGCGTCGATACCGACGACCGCAAGATCGGCCTCTCCCGCAAGCGCGTCACCTGGGCCGAAGACGACCTGTCGGGCGCTCCCAACATCAACAACGACGGCACACCCGCCGCCCCCCCCAAGGAAAAGAAACAACGCGGCGAGCTCAAAGGCGGCCTCGGCGGCGGCGGCCCCCTGATCGCCCCGCCCACGCCCTAGCGAAAACCGCGAACCGAGCTCGAACCAACGGGTTCGAGCTACGTGGCACGAACTCATTGGTTCGTGCGTTTGCATGAGCCAACTGTGGCCCGACATTCTCGCGCGCCTCATTGCCGAGCAGCCCGATCATTGCCGCTATGACCTTGGGTCGGCCTGGTTTGACGACGACCGCCAGTGGGATCAGTTGGGTGCGCAGTACGACGAGGCTGTCCAGTCACTGACGGGGACACTCGGCCCGCCGGCCTGGCCGGGATACAAGTTTCCCGGCGCCGACGTCGAATGCGCCGCGTGCTGGGATCGGCCCAGTGCAAAGATCGCCTATGCCGTTTTGAAGCTCGACGACAACACGCGTATCCGGCGACTCGAAGTTGGCGTCTGCCGCCGCGGTGATTTGCAGGCCGCCAGTTCTACCACGCGGGCCCCATTTGGCCGGCCATAACCGGCCGCGTCCGTGCGACTGTCAGGTTGCGAACGATGCGCACATTCTGCGCACGCTGGCGGCTTTGCCAGTGTGTGGAGCTAGCGGGTAGGGCGGGTCGATGTTGTTTCGGACAAGTGTAGAAACAGCACGCGCCTTGCAATGTAGGACGGCCCTTCTGGGCCGTCCACTGACGGCCTGGAAAGGCCGTCCTACAACGGCCCTCCCCGCTACAGCCGCTACCCTATGGCCTCTACCAAGCGCACCGAAGCTACAGGCCGCGCGGCCCGCAAAACCGGCTCGTTGCAGACGCCGCTGGAAACCTACCTGCGGGAGATCAACGAGACGGCCCTGCTCACGGCCAAGGACGAGCAGGAGTTGGCCCATCTCATCGCGCTGGGCGACGTGCGGGCCCGCGATCGGATGGTGCGGGCCAACTTGCGGCTGGTGGTCAACATCGCTCGCGGCTACACGGGCAAGGGCCTGTCGCTGCAGGACCTGATCGAGGAGGGGAATCTGGGGCTCTTGCGAGCAGTCGAGGGGTTCGACCCCGCGGTGGGCACGCGGTTCAGCACGTACGCCAGCTACTGGATCAAGCAGTCGATCAAGCGGGCTTTGATCAACTCTGCCAAGACGATCCGCATTCCGGCGTACATGGTCGAGCTGCTCAGCAAGTGGCGGCGGGCGTCGGCACGGCTGACCGAGGAGCTCGGTCGCACGCCGACGCCCGAGGAAGTCGGCCGCGTGCTCGGCCTGCAAAAGAAAAAGTTGCCGATCATCAAGAAGGCGATCCGCATCTACAACAGCACGCCGCAGACCGACCAGTCCGAAACCGGCTGGTCCCTCGGCGAGATCGTGATGGACGAGCGGCTCAAGACGCCCGAGGACGAGCTGGTCGAGCACGACGTGCTCAAAAGCGTGCTCAGCATGCTGCACGTCATGGACAGCCGCGAAGCCACCGTCCTGCGGATGCGGTTCGGCCTCGACGACCAACAGCCGCACACGCTCAAGGAAATCGGCGAAGCCCTGGGCCTGACGCGGGAGCGGGTCCGGCAGATCGAAACCGAAGCCCTCGCCAAGCTGGCCGACGGCCTGAAAGACCCCCGCGAGCGCCTGATCGACGCCGAGGAAGCCGCCGGCTGGAACGAGATCTAGCCGTGGGGCGGGCCTCTGGCCGGCCCTGTCATTTCTTGATTGGCGACCTAAAGGCAGCAATTCAACCGCAATTCTCAACCGCGGAAAATAAACCTAATTGGCCGCTGTCGGGTCTTTTCTAACGGCTGTCGCGGCGGCCAATGCCGCCCGACGGGCCGGCAATCTGGATCGCGCGGCCGCGATGTGCAATCCGGATGCGCCGCGGGCGGTTCACGAAGGTCCGATCAATCAGAGCTGGGGCACGCGCGAGTTCTAGGTGGACGATCCCGACGGCAATACCTTGCGGTTCACGCAGGGGTTCCACTTCCCACCAGCCGCCGATGGCCACGGTTAATTGGCCGGATCTGTTTCGTAAGGCCGTTTCGACAAAGCCTGCTGGTTCCCGGGCTGCATGAATTCCGACGTTGCCGCGCTCGACATCGACTCGCTGAACCAGGTCACGGCGTGATTTCCAGCGCCGCGATCTTGTCGCCTGCGAGCTCGAAGCAGAATCGCAGATTCACGGGGCTGCCGGGAAAGTTGCCGGTGAGCCGGCTGGTAACGACGATCTTTCCATCCTGCTGCTCGCAGGCGAGCGGCTCGCATGTGTATTGATACTTGGCCGAAGCATCCGCCTTCCATTGCTGGATTGCGGCGCGGCCGCGGTAAGTGTGTCCCTCGTCCTTCACGACGGCATTCTCTGTGAAGCACTGAGCAAGGGCCGCGCTGTCGCCCTTGTCGGCGAGGAAGTAGGCGGCAATGGGCTGAGGCAGTTCGAGAGGCATGCTTTGCTCCTTGGTCGGCGTGTCGGTTGTAAAATGCCCGTGGCGCGACAAATCCATCGCGCTGCGGACATGCCTGAGGGAACTTTACGGAGAGCACTTTCTTAAGTAAAGTAGCTTCCAATAGTAAAGTAACTTTACTAGTAGATACTATGGCCCGCAAAAAACTCAGCGCGAGCGATAACACGCATCAGCCGCTCGCGAAGCTGCTCGGTATTCTGTCGAGTCCGTGGACGATGCTCCTTTTGCACCGGCTGCACACGGAGGGTCCGACGAGATTCGGAGAGCTTAAGCGACGTCTCGGGGCGATCTCGACCAAGACCCTGACCGAGCGGCTGCGGATGCTCGAGTCCGAGGGCTGGGTGTCGCGGGACTACAGGCCGACAGTCCCGCCGCAGGTTACTTACGCCATCACTAAAAAAGTGTTGGAGCTGGACGGCGTGATGATCGAGCTCGACCGGATCGCCGAACGGTGGTATGGGAAAGGCGCCGGCCAGGTAAAGTGAGCGCTTTTCATGAGGAGCGGCCTGTGACTGGCCACGTCGTCTTACTGGGCGACTCGATTTTCGACAACGCGCTCTACGTACCCGGCGGACCGTCGGTCCTGGAGCATCTGCGGCGGCTGTTGCCGCGCGATTGGCGGGCGACGCTGCTGGCGCTGGATGGGGCGGTGGTTTCGTCCGTGTTTCGGCAGCTCGAGCGGCTGCCGGAGGATGCGACGCACCTGGTGCTCAGCGTCGGCGGCAACAACGCGCTGTGGACGGCGGGGAACTACTTTTCGCTCGAAACGGCGACCGTTCGCGATGCTTTGGAGAAGATTGCGGAGGCCCGCGGCGAATTTGCGGCGGAATATCGCCAGCTGATCGACGCGCTGCGGGCGCTCGGCAAGTCGCTGACGATCTGCACGATCTATGATGCGATTCCGGGACTGGCAGGTTCGGAAATTGCTGGCCTGTGCCTCTTCAACGACATCATTACGAGGAACGCATTTCGCGTGGGCGCGACACTGATCGACTTGCGAACCATCTGCCGCGAGAATGCGGACTATTCGGCCCTCTCACCCATCGAACCTTCCGCAGCCGGCGGCGGCAAGATTGCCCGGGCCATTGTGGAAGCCGTGTTGGGCGGCAGCGCCGCCAGTTCCGTGATTGCGTGAGCTGGGCTGCTGCCATTCCGCCGCGCTGCCCGCCAGCCTACTTTCGCTGCCACTTGTCTTTTTCTTCCAGGACCGAGCGGGGGCCGTCGCCATCTAGCCATGTTTTGGCTTCGGCGTTGTTCAGCAGGTAGGCGTCCCAGAAGGCGGTGCTGAGGGCCAGGATGGCGCGGTGGTGGTTGGGATGGCGCTGGCCGGATTCGCCAGGCAGCGGGCGGTCGGTGAAGGCGGAGTGCTCCGCGCCGTCCAGCACCAGCTCGTACTTGCTGCCGGCGGGCAGCGCGGGATAGACGGCCAGGCGGGCCGCCATGTCGGCCGCGCCGATCGGCGCGCCGCCGATGCTGGCGATGTCCTTGGTGCCGGTCATCAGCAGCCAGGGGAGCTTCACGCTGCCGAAGGCCCGGTTCACGTCGCCCGCATT
>Ga0184625_10000380_pt1 | contig 16288 bp, 12 predicted proteins | sample PLM3_30_b1_FD_133151 | JGI IMG/M metagenome (GOLD analysis project Ga0184625, IMG submission 133151) | Groundwater sediment microbial communities from an aquifer in East River, Colorado, USA - PLM3_30_b1 | ecosystem: Environmental > Terrestrial > Soil > Riparian zone | place: USA: East River... | reverse complement strand
TTAATAACAGGGTGATCTCTTACGATACATCTGCCACCCAGGAACTGGGATATAATGAGGAGCGTAAAACGAATTTTATCGCTATTGATCATGGACAGGGAAAATTCATCTTTCACATTGCCCCGGCGGCTTTCAGTAATTATTTTCTACTAACAGGAAACAATAAAGAGTATCTTGAAAAAGCCATTTCTTATTTTAAACCTGAGACCAGTTCTGTTTATTGGGATAATTATTACAGGTTAAGAAGAGGTTCTGATGAAGGTTTTTCTATCGTCAAGTTCTTTAAAAAACATCCATCGTTATATTATGCGTTTTGGCTGACACTTGCCGGCTTGTTGATCTTTATTGCATTTGCAGGAAAGAGAAGACAGCGTTTGGTGCCAGAAAAGATTCCCAATACAAATACAACGGTATCATATACGGAAACGATCGGTCGCCTTTATCTTCAGAAAAAAGATAACAGGAATATTGCCTTGAAGATGTTTACTTATTTCCTGGAACATGTAAGGAATAATTACTACCTGAACACGCAAAGCCTGAATAATGATTTCACGGAAGCTTTGTCAAGAAAAAGTGGTGTGCCGGAAGCAAAAGTGAAACATCTTTTGCAATTAATGGATGATGCAGACCGGTCAGAAAACATAAGTGATATGCGGTTACTCGAATTACACAATCTTATACAAGAGTATTTTAAAAAATAAATTATGGAAGAAACAGTTTTTCAGCAAAGGACGGATCTAAGTAAACTGAACGAAGCCGTTAATTCAATTCGGGATACAATAGGGAAAGTTATAGTTGGTCAACATAAGATGGTTGACCTGATGATCGCCGGCCTTTTATCCGATGGTCATATTTTGATAGAAGGGGTGCCGGGTGTTGCAAAAACATTAAGTGCGAAACTGCTTGCAAAGATCATTGATGTAAATTTTTCAAGAATACAATTTACACCAGACCTGATGCCTTCGGATGTGTTGGGGACCTCTGTGTTTAATCCCGGTGAAGGAAGTTTTCAATTCAAAGCGGGACCTGTTTTCAGCAATATTGTTTTGATCGATGAGATAAACCGTGCCCCCGCAAAAACACAAGCAGCTTTATTTGAAGTAATGGAAGAAAGGCAGGTAACAATTGATGGCCATACTTATTTTATGAAGCCGCCATTTCTTGTTTTGGCTACGCAAAACCCGGTTGAGCAGGAGGGTACTTATCGTTTGCCCGAGGCCCAACTGGATCGTTTTCTTTTTAAGATCGATATTGGTTATCCGTCTTTACAGGAAGAAGTAACAATACTTGAAAGGCAACATCATTTAAATCAAAAAGATCTTTTGAAGGATGTTCCGAAAGTGTTATCAGCGGCAGATATAGAAGCGTATAGAAATACAATTATGCAAATAAATGTAGAAACAAAGCTGCTTGAATTCATTGCTAAGATCGTAAACGAAACAAGAAATAATCCTTCGCTGTATTTAGGGGCATCACCCAGGGCATCGCTTAATATTTTAAAAGCTGCCAAATCAATGGGTGCCATTAAGGGTCGTGATTTTATTACACCCGAAGATATCATTGAAGTGGCGCCGCATGTCATGAGACATCGAATCATTCTATCGCCGGAAAAAGAAATGGAAGGAATAACTGCTGATGAGCTGATCGAAAAAATTATTAAGTCAATTGAAATTCCACGCTAAGCATGTTGCTTTTTCTTTTAATACTTGCGGGTGGTGCGTTGTGGTTGATCGCCAATTATTGGCTAAAGACCTTGTTTTTTAATAGCCGTTTTTTTTGGGCATGTGGCATCATTGTTATTTTATTTCTTACTTCATTTTTCTATCCCATACTGTTTGAGCCAGTCAAAGTGATCTTTGCTGTTTTTTTATTGCTGCTTGTAACTGATGTTATGTTCTTGTTTGCATTCCGGGGCAAGCCAGTTGCCAACAGGGTGATCGCAGAACGATTAAGCAATGGTGATAAAAACCCTGTTGTTTTGCAAGTAAGAAATGCCTACCCATTTACAGTACAGATGCGGGTAATTGATGAATTGCCCGACCAGTTTCAATCAAGAAATAATTTCTTTGAAACGATATTCAAAGCCGGCCAGGAAAAGAAGTTTAATTTTTTTCTGAGACCGGTTGAGAGAGGAGAGTATCGTTTCGGCAACCTGATCATTTATGTTAGTTCATTACTTGGATTTATAAACCGGAGATTTAATTCAGAAGCTACGCAGATGGTTCCTGTCTATCCTTCTTTTTTTCAAATGAGGAAATATGATCTTATTGCAAGGGATGCACAAACAAATGAAGCAGGAACCAAGAAACTAAGAAAGCTTGGTCTTAGTCTTGAATTTGAACATGTGAAAGAATATACAAGAGGCGATGACATACGGATCATTAACTGGAAAGCCACTGCAAGAAAAGGCGGCCTGATGGTGAATAATTATTTGGATGAAAGATCGCAGCAGGTTTTTTGTATAGTAGATAAGGGCCGGCTGATGAAAATGCCTTTTGATAAACTTTCTTTATTGGATTATGCCATCAATGCCTCCCTGGTAATGTGTAATGTAAGTTTGCGCCGTCATGATCGTTTTGGGCTTATCACATTTGCAGAAAAGATAGGCACTATTCTTTCGGCTGATAAGAAAGCTACACAATTGCAAAATGTTTTGCAGATACTCTATAATCAAACAACAAGATTTTTGGAAAGTGATTTTGAGATGTTGTACAAACAGGTGAGAGCAAATGTTCGCCACCGGAGTTTGCTGATCTTATTTACAAATTTCGAATCTTTCGGAGGAATGCAGCGTCAATTACCATACCTGCGAATGATCGCAAAACATCATTTGCTGCTGGTTGTTTTTTTTGAGAACACTGAATTAAAAGACCTGTCAGCTAAAAAAGCAAAGGATATAGAAGGGGTTTATGTAAAAACAGTTGCTGAAAAATTTATGCATGAAAAGAAAATGATTGTGAAAGAACTTCAAAATCATGGTATACTTTCCATTCTTACTACACCGGAAAATCTTACAGTAAATACCGTGAATAAATACCTGGAATTAAAGGCAAGACAAGCGATCTAGTTTGATGTTTGAAGTTTATGGTTTGAAGTTTTTTAAAATTGGAGGTTCATTCTTTTACCTCGAACTTCGAACCTCAAACCTTAAACTCTGTAGTAGTGAATCCCTTTGAAGAAGGACAAGTATTATTAATTGATAAGCCAATTGAATGGACATCATTTGATGTGGTTAGGAAGATCAGGAATTTGATACGCATAAAAAAAGTTGGGCATGCAGGAACTCTCGATCCATTAGCGACTGGCTTGTTGATCGTATGCACAGGTAAATTTACAAAGAGAATAAATGAATTCATGGCACAGGAAAAAGAGTACACCGGCAGTTTTACTCTTGGCGCCACTACTCCAACTTATGACCTGGAAAGTGAACCGGTTAACTATAAAGACTTAAATTTTATTACAGAAGAAAAAATCTTAAATGCAACTAAACAATTTACCGGCGAAATAATGCAGGTACCACCAGCGCATTCGGCAATAAAAATTGATGGTAAAAGAGTTTATGAATTGGCAAGACAAGGCAAGGAAGTAAAGATCGAGCCTAGAAAAATTGTGATCAAAGAATTTGAAATAACGAAAATCGAAATGCCTGTTGTTTTTTTTCGTGTAGTATGCACTACCGGTACTTATATCAGGAGTCTTGCAAATGATTTTGGTGAAGCACTTGGTTGTGGGGGCTATCTCAGCAGTTTATGCCGTACAAGAATTGGTGATTCAAAGCTTGATGATGCGAAGACAATGGCTGAATGGGAAAATGAAATAAAAAATATCAGAATGCAAATGGATAGTTGATGCCAATCTGTACAATGCCGTCAAAAGGGAAATTATAAAACCACTTATTTTGACTTTCAACCTTATCCGGCTGAGGAGTTGGATTCTTAACTTTTAATCCATAATCCAATCTCACTTTTAAAAAACTAAAATCCGCCCGAAGTCCGGTGCCAGTGCAAACCGCCAGGTCTTTTAAAAATCTTCCGGCAGTAAGTGTTCCATCTGGAAAATCGGGATTCTTTCTTAAAAACCAAACATTCCCTACGTCTACAAAAAGACAACTGCTGAAATCATATCCCCACAATTTTACTAAGGGAAAACGATACTCTGCATTTGTTTCAAATTGAAAATCGCCAAATCTAATTGGTACTTTGGCTCTGTATTCCAGGGTCGACCCCGGCCCTAATAATTGTCTGCCCCATGCCCGCATGCTGTATGGGCCACCGGCACTAAATTGTTTAAAAAATGGCATTTGCGGATTCAACGGTCTATCACTTGTGGTCATGGAAAAGCCTGCCCCTATATAGCCTCTAAGGACCAAGGATTTTTTCCCATACTGCTTATTCAAGATAAACTCGGCATCGACTTTTACAAACTTGAAAAGGCTGTCAAGCACCTTTAGATCGATATGGCTGGCAAGCAAACCGGATTCTTCAAAATTAGCCCTGAAGATATGCGAAACTGTTCCCTTCCCACCCCGAATAGAAAAACCACCTTGTAACGATAACACTAATCCATTTTCAGGGAAAACGGTTTTAAGTGATGGATTCCTATTCAAAAAATTGTTCAGGCTATCTCTCTTTATTATATGCGCAAATTCAATGTTAGGAAGTCTTACGTATGCTGACTTGTTTCTCCATTGAAAGCTATAACCAAAGGCTGCGTTCAATGAAGTAAGATTGAAAAAATCTTTTCGCTCTGTATTTGCCAATGCAAAACTTAGATTCGTCCTGAAATTCTCTCTGAATTTTCTGGGTACCCAGTTTGAGTTGGGTATGGGCTTAGGAAAAACGATAGAATGGCTGATGCTGGTTTGAATTGTTTTTACAAATTCGCCTTTACTATCCAATTCGGTCGTATATCGGGCAGTTGTAGAAGACCTGTTAGCTGCTTTGCCAAAATTGTAATTTGTTAACTGTACATTTCCACCAATCCCCACAAGGTTTTCTTCTAAATTAATGCTGTTACTACTGTTGAAGCTGCCCTCAATATTTGCTGTAAAAGAATATTTGTTTGCAGGTGTGAGGTACAATTCAACATCTACTGTATCGGTTTGGCCCCTTGGTATTTGTTCGACATTCACCACATGCCATGCTCCTAAGCCATTTAAACGGTTAATTGTTCTTACAAATCTTCTTTCATTATAAAGATCTCCTCGCCGGAAATATATGTTTTGTGCAATAAATTTCTTCCTGAATAAATTTCTGTAAGTGATAAATGTGAAACTACTGTCATAGATAAATCTCGTTGGTGTTTTACCCGCTGAATCGAGAATATTAAAATCCGGGTAGATCGTTGTATTGCCAACGAAATATTTTTTCAGCTTGTCAACTTTATAACCGGGTCTCAATCTTATTTCAATATCTGTTGTTGGGGAATCACGTCTTCTTCTTAATTCTTCGAGCATTTGGATATCAAAAGGGTCAATGGTTGGTCGTAAGATCGCAAGGTTAAGTGTATCCCAAACACCCGAAAGCTCTTCAAAACTGAATTTAAGATAGCCGTTCTCACGATAGAGCTCAACCAGCCTGCTCAATTCATCAGAGATCAATTGCTGTGCAAAAGGATCTCCTTTTTTTAAAATTGTTTTTGATTTTGACCAATCCGTCAAAGCCTGCAAGTCATTGTTATTAATTACATGACTAATTGAATCGATCCTGAAGAGTTGGTTGGGTTTTACATAAAAATTGACAGTTGTGCGAAGTTGAGGAGAAGTCGAATCTCCTTTTACCATTACAGTATCATCATAAGTAATTGTATTACGCAAATAGCCAAATTTGTTCAGCAATGCCTTCATAAATAATACTGACTTGTCGGCACTTGCACTATCAAATACAGGTGGATTCTCCAGACGTGGCCTGTTGATACCTGCATATCCTTTCCCAAATCTAAAGGAGATGAATTTATAGGTGGTTTTGGCTCTTAAGCTATCATCAAGCTGGTTTTTCAGCTGTGAAGTCAACGCATCTTTTTCTTCTTTGGTGAAATTGCCTTCAAGCTTGATATTTGTTTCAAAAACGAAGGGCTTATCTATTGGATAATTTATAGGGATTACCTTGCAGGAAGCCAGCAAAATAACGATAACTGCTACTGCGATGGAGGCAGTAAGAGAATTTTGGGGCTTGGCTTCTAACATGTTAAAATAAAAGAAATTATGATTGCTAAAAATCAGGTCAAATATATTCAAAGTTTAGGCCAGAAAAAATCAAGAGATGAAGAGAATTGCTTTATTGCTGAAGGCCCCAAATTAGTAAATGAATTATTAACGGCATCGAATTGCAAGGTAGTTCAACTTTATGCTTTGAAAGAATGGATAGATGGCCATGCAAATGCAAAAGATCATGCGGAAGTTATTGAGATATCTTCAGGTGAATTAGAAAAAATTTCACAATTAACTACGCCCAACCTGGTATTGGCTGTTATTAAAAAAATACAATGGGAAAATGACCCGGTAGTCGAAGGAGCAATATCATTGATATTAGATACAATACAGGATCCCGGAAATATGGGAACCATCATCAGGCTTGCTGACTGGTTTGGAGTAAGAACTATTTTCTGCAGTACCGATTGCGCCGATGTTTATAATCCTAAAGTGGTGCAGGCCTCAATGGGTAGTATTAGCAGGGTTAGAATAGAATACACGGATATTTTATCGTTATTGAAAGAAAACAAAGAAGTACCCATTTATGCTGCTGTATTGAATGGGAGAGATATCAATAAAATGGAAAAGATCAATGAAGGAATAATTGTTATTGGTAACGAGTCAAAAGGCGTCAACGAAGAGATAGTAAAACTTGCTAATGTTCAGATCACAATACCGGGAAAAGGAAAAGCTGAATCATTGAATGCAGGAGTGGCAACCGGGATCATTCTGTCACACTTAGTGTAAACTCTTTTACCTGAATTGGATCGCTTTTACAGGCTTAACTTTCTTAACAATGTAAGTTGGGATCATGAGAATAAGCAAACTAACCCCGAAAGTAAGAACACAAACCAGTAATACCTGCCACCAAACAATTTTTACTGCAGCTTCGCTCATATAATATGCTTCTTCGTTCAGTTTTATAAACCCTGTAGCTTTTTGAAGATATAATAACCCAAGTCCTAAAATAGCGCCAAAAAAAATTCCGATCAGTGTGATAATAATTGAATGTCTCAGGAATATTTTTTGCACCATCCAGTCCGTTGCTCCAAGAGCTTTTAATACGCCAACCATCCTGATCCGTTCAAGTACTAAAATGATAAGGCATGTAATAAGATTTATTACGGCGACGAGTACCATAAACCCGATCAAAACATTGCGGGTTAGATTTTGCAAATTCAGCCAGTCAAAGATATTTGGATAGATGCTTCTTATTGGTTGTGTATCCCAGGTTGGAGGAAATGCAGGCAGCGCATAAAGATCATCACTTGTTTTTTCCATTTTATCAAAATCATGGAGAAAAACCTCATAGCCGCCAACTTCATTTTCGTTCCAATCATTAAGCCTTCTTATCAATTTAAGATCACCGATGGAGATCTGTTTATCATAGTCGTCGATACCTGTTTTATAAATACCCGCTACCTTGATCTTTTCCCCTCTTAACGACCTGTTTGGTCGTATAAAATAGATACTTATACTATCATTGGTTTTCACTTTAAGTCGTTTTGCAGTATAGTCTGAAATAATGATCTCCCGGGCATAAGTGCTATCCTTGAAATTTATCCAACGTCCTTCTTTTAGAAATGGTTTCAGAAGATCAACATCAAATTCTTTATTGAGACCTTTTAATAAAACACCTTCCATTGCATCACCGGATTTTAAAATGGAATAGCGGGTAGCATAGGGGTGCATATTCTTTACACGACTATCACTTTTAATAGCTGTTTCCACATTTGTATCTCTTTCGATGGGGACCTCTTCTGTGACAGGGCCGCTCAACGCTTGCTTATATTGAACTCTTATGTGCCCCGAAAAGCTAAACACTTTATTACTTACCGTTTCCTGGAAGCCATTTACAAGGGCAAGTGTAATGATCATTACCGCCACACTCACGATAGTGGCACCAGTGGAAAGCCGGATAATGAACCGTGAAAAAGAATTCTGGCGGTTAAATGCTATTCTATTTGCGATAAAGCCTGCAACGTCCAAGGTCGTAATTTTGTCTGTCAAAAGTAACTGTAGAAAAAGATTTATCCTCTTTTTCATCTTAAATTCACAATATTATTGACGATTTCTGGTTAATTCATACAATCCCAAAATGAAACATACAATTCTATTCATTCTTTTATCAATAACCCTGGCTGCAAAAAGCCAAATACCCGATCATATTTACAAATCAAATATCCGGTCTGTTAAGCTGCATAAAGTAAACAATCCTTACGGTTATCCTATTATCAACCTGAACAGTCTTGAAGACCTGGACCTGTATTTTGATGATCTTGATGCGGGCATAAAAAATTATTACTATACATACCAGCTTTGCAATGCCGATTGGTCGCCAACAGACCTTCGGCCCTTTGATTATATAAGGGGGTTTCAAACGACCAGGTTATCTGTTTATCGCATTTCTTCCATAGCATTTGTAAGATACACGAACTATTATACAAGATTGCCGGATAGAAATTGTGTGCCTACCAGGTCAGGTAATTATTTACTAAAAGTTTTTCTCGATAACGACACTACCAAACTTGTTTTTACAAAAAGGTTTCTTATTGTCGATAACAAAGCTTCTGTTAGTGGCCAGGTGCTACAACCTTATAGCAGCAGCATTTTCAGAACTCATCAGAAGCTCCAGGTTGGCGTCAGCCTCCTTCCAACGTTGAATGTATTTAACCAACAGGATGTAAAAGTTGTATTGTTACAAAACTATGCATGGCCAATGGCCTCTTATTTATTCAGGCCAACACTTTACCGGGGTAATTATTTCGAATACACTGATGAATCCGCTAATTCATTTCCTGCAGGTAAAGAATGGCGATGGATCGATCTGCGGAGCATCCGGCTGATGAGTGAACGAATGCAACGTCTGGATAAACAACCAACCCGGACTGATGTGTATATACTTCCGGATAATGAAAGGAAGCAACAGATATATCATTACTATCGTGACGTGAATGGCTTTTACACTATTGAAACAACGGATAATGTAAATCCGTTCTGGCAATCGGATTATGTGTACACGCATTTTACTTATTTCCCGCCCGGCAATGTTCAATACCCCGGACGAGATATTTATTTATTTGGTGAGTTTACAAATTATGAAACCAATGAAAATTCCAAAATGGAGTTTAATATGGAGAAAGGGGCTTATGAGAAAACGCTTTTACTTAAACAGGGATTTTATGATTACTCCTATGTCACAGTGCCAGTGAAAAGAGAGGGTGAACTCGTTAGCTTTGAAAATACTGAAGGAAATTATACAAGTACAGAGAACGTTTATCTTGTTTTGGTTTACTATCGTCCTTTTGGCGGCAGATCAGATGAACTGATCGCTTTTACTACGCTCAATTCATTACTTGCAAGACCTTAGTTTTATGTAACCAACTTCATCGCTTCGATTAAAAGTCCCTTGCCATGCACAGCCTGCACAGAGCGCAGCGAAGTGTTCATCAGCAGTAATTCTATCCAGCAATTAATTGAATAATCAATATTTAAGGATTGTTACTTCCGACTCCTGGCTCCCGACTATGGACTACATCTTTTTCGCGTCTTCCAAAAACTTAGCAAGCCCAATATCAGTAAGCGGATGTTTTAATAAGCCAAGGATAGAGTCAAGAGGACAAGTGCAAACATCAGCACCGGCCTGTGCACATTGAACAATATGGTTTGGATTACGGATAGAAGCAGCCAGCACTTCTGTTTTGTAACCCTGAATAGAGTAGATCTGCACAATTTGTTCGATCAATTGAACGCCTTCCCAACCACTATCATCAATACGACCAATAAAAGGAGAGATGTAAGCTGCTCCTGCTTTGGCCGCAAGTATTGCCTGGCCCGCAGAAAAGCAAAGCGTACAATTTGTACGAATGCCGTTATCGGTGAACCATTTAATAGCTTTCACACCGTCTTTTATCATGGGCACTTTTACAACAATATTCTTATGTATGGCTGCCAGTTTTTTCCCTTCTTCAACTATACCTTTAAAATCAGTTGAGATCACTTCTGCGCTAATGTCGCCGTTTACCATTTCACAAATGGTTTTGTAATGTGCCATTACAGCATCAACACCTTTTATACCTTCTTTCGCCATCAGCGAAGGATTGGTGGTAACACCATCAAGAATTCCTAATTCATTTGCTTCTTTAATTTGTGCAAGGTTGGCTGTGTCAATAAAAAATTTCATAAAGTCGACCCATAAAGGGTCATAATTTTTATGGTGTTGGAAACCCTGGAGAATTTATATCCCCCCTTCAGGGGGTTAGGGGGTATAAAAAAAATGGCAGGCTCCTCACATCGCACCGCTACAACCACTTATCCTTGCTGCCTTCCGGCCCTGGGGAGGTTCAGCAGGAGCTGGTCGTGTAAGACCTGCCGCCGCAAAGATAAGGGGATGAAGGCAGTCATGTTGTTTGAATTTCTGATATTGAAAATTTAATTGCCGCGTTTTGTTTTACCAATTTTTGATGGCTTATTTTTTAAAACTTCATCAGTGGAGGGCAGCATTTCATCGTCTGGCTTTTTCTTTATCCAGATCGTTATTTCTTTCCACAGTTTTGGATCAGACTTCAAAATTGCTTTGATAGTAAGCTTTTCAACTGTAGGGTTACCAGGAAGAACTAATTCAGTGCCTTCAAATGTTCCATAGCTTGTAGTGAACGTAATATCGTTAGCTGTAAGAGGTTTCCACTTACCATCGGATGTTTTGCCATCAACATTTATATAATTGTGCGTTCCTTTTTTCAGGCTATCGGTGTAGAGATGAAAAGAGATACTGTCAATTTTTTGAGCATTGCCCAAAAAGCTTAATGACAGAAATAGGATAAATGGGAAAAATCGTTTCATGATTATATTAAGTCGCAAAATTGATGCAAAGAGTTGGAAGCAGCTGTTAAAATTTTAGTTAGCGTTTATTTTTCTCCATTCACCAGGCGATACTTGCTTTATTTTCTTAAATATCCGGTTGAAATTCGAGAGATTCATAAAGCCACAGTCGTAACAAATACCCGATATGCTTTTATCCTCAGTCAATAAGCGACAGGCATGATTGACCCGGATCTCGTTCAGGAAATTGATATATGTCTTTCTTGTCCTTGTTTTAAAATACTTACAAAATGCTTCGGGTGTAAGATTGGCCAGGGCTGCTACTTCTTTAAGCGTGATGGGACGTTGAAACTCTTTAAATGTAAACTCGATCACTTTATTCAGCCTGCTGCCATCATATGATTTAATGTTGCGCTGAATGACCGGTTTTGCCAAAGGATACATTTCTTTCCGGCTGACAAACATTTTTAATATTTCAAGGAAGAGGATGAGCCGGTCGATCCCTTTTGCATTGACAATTGATACTAATTTTTCAGCCAGTAATTTTTTTTTGCGACCCGTTATTCTAAATCCACCCGAGCTGTTTTTCAGAAATTGCTGAAGCGATTTCATTTCCTCCAACAACCAGAAATTTTCCCCGAAAGTCGTTTCATCAAAGAAAACTGTAATGGCAACTGCTTTTGATCTTTTTTTAAAAAATTTTTCATCATTTCTAAAAACATGAGGTTGATTGCCGCCGATCACAAATACATCACCAGCATGAAAAGGGCCAACATAATCACCGGCAACCAGGGTGCCATTACTTTCTTTGATAAGTGTCAGTTGGATTTCGGGATGCTGATGCAGGTGATTATAAAGATGTGGCAGATCATCAACCTGCACACGAAATGCTTCTTCTGTGCCTTTGGGTATCTGGAATGGAACGACCTTCATTATACTAAATTAGTTTAAAACAGGTAATGATGTCTATAAACTGGTTAAAATAGTACCAGTTTGGGTTAAAAGATAAGCGGTGTTTTCTGGATGTCATCAGTAGATTTGTGCAAAACCTAATAATATGTCATTTGAATGGAAAGGAGTTTTCCCGGCACTACTCACACCTTTTACTGAAAAAGAAGAACTTGATCTTGATATGTTTGAAAAAAATCTTGCTGCCCAGGTGGCGGCAGGTATTCATGGGATCATTATCGGCGGTTCACTGGGTGAAGCCAGTACAATAACAGAAAAAGAAAAAGAAGAACTAACTGAATTTTCAGTTGAATATCTTAATGAAGATATTCCTGTGATCGTGAATATTGCCGAAGCCACAACAGCCGATGCAGTTAAGCAAGCCGCAAATGCAAAAAAATGGGGAGCCGATGGTATAATGTTATTGCCACCGATGCGCTATAAAACAGATGATCGGGAAACGATCACATATTTTAAAGCTGTGGCTAAATCAACTGATCTTCCGATCATGATCTATAATAATCCACCCGATTATAAAATTGATACAAGACCCGAAATGTTTGATGAATTGGTCGAATGTGAAAACATTACAGCTTTAAAAGAAAGCTCCCGTGATGTTACAAATTTGACAAGGATGAAGAACAGGTTTGGCGATAGATTTAAAGTACTTTGCGGTGTAGATACATTGGCAATGGAAGAACTTTGTTTGGGCGCTGATGGTTGGGTGGCTGGCTTAGTGGATGCATTTCCAAAAGAAACAACAACGATCTATAATTTGGTTAAAGCCGGCAAGATAGAAGAAGCCACAAAAATTTATCGCTGGTTCATGCCATTGCTTGAACTGGATATTCATTCAAAGTTGGTACAGTATATTAAGCTGGCAGCTAAACAAACTGGTATCGGAACAGAATATGTAAGAGCTCCACGATTAACTTTGGCTGGAGAGGAAAGGGAACGCATTTTGAAAGTAATAAATGATGCGATCAGCAAAAGACCTTCGTTGTAATTTCACTTTTTTAAATTCACTAATAATAATTGACGATATTGTTTAAAGATGCAACAACAAGTGAGATCGATGAAGTGATGAAACAATCATGGACTGCATTTCATATTTACAGAAAGATGAGTTTAAAACAAAGGGCAGATTTCATGCGAGCAATTGCGGTTGAACTGGAAGCCTCTGGTGATGAATTAATTCAAACTGCCATGAGAGAAACAAATTTGCCAGAAGCAAGAATGAGAAATGAAAGAGGCCGGACGGTTTTTCAATTGAATTCTTATGCCGAAGCATGTGAAAAAGGAGAGTGGTTAGAAGCAAGAATTGATACAGCGATCCCCGATAAGAATCCACCAAAGCCTGATATAAGAAAAATGTTAGTGCCGCTTGGGCCAGTTGTTGTTTTTGGTTCTTCCAATTTTCCATTTGCTTATTCAACGGCAGGCGGCGATACTGCTTGTGCATTTGCGGCTGGTTGCCCGGTTATTATAAAAGCACATCCGGCTCATCCGCAAACATCAGAAACAGTTGCGAATGCAATTTTAAAAGCAGCCGATAAATGTAAAATGCCGAAAGGGATCTTTGCTCATGTGCATGGTGTTTCATTTGAGGTCGGTAAAAATTTGGTGATGCATCCGCATACAAAAGCCGTTGGGTTTACCGGGTCATTTATTGGCGGCAAACAATTATTCGATTGGGCTAATCAACGTACAGAACCAATCCCGGTTTTTTCAGAAATGGGAAGTATCAATCCTGTTTTTTTGATGCCGGAGAAATTAAGCTCATCCGCGGCTGATATTGCAAAAATGTATGCTGGTTCAATTACATTGGGTGTTGGACAATTTTGCACCAATCCTGGATTGATCATTGGAATTGATGGTGATGAGCTGAAGACTTTTGTTCATGATCTTGGAAAATCAGTTCAGCAAATTGCTCCCGGGCCAATGCTTCATCCCGGTATTGCAAAAGCGTACACGGAAAATAAAGGAAATGCTTTGCTGCAGGATGATGTGCATCTTGTTGCGGAGTCTGAAACTGCAGTAAAAGAAAATGAAGGGTTGCCAACCATTGCGACTGCTAGTGGACAGGCCTTTTTGAACAATCCTGTTTTACATAAAGAGGTATTTGGACCGTACTCATTGATCATTCGTTGCAAAGACATGAATGAAATGATCGAAGTGGCAAAACATCTCGAAGGTCAGCTTACATGCACCTTAATGGCAACTGAAAATGATATTAAGAATAATGATGAGCTAATTGAAGCGGTAAAAAATATTTGTGGTCGTTTTATCTTAAATGGAGTTCCTACGGGTGTTGAAGTTTGTTTAAGTATGCATCATGGGGGACCTTTTCCTGCAACAACAGATTCAAGATTCACATCAGTTGGCGCCGATGGAATAAAAAGATTTGCAAGACCGATCTCATTTCAAAACTGGCCAAATGATTTGTTGCCGGATGAATTGAAAGATGAAAATCCATTGAAGATTTGGAGAACGGCAAATAACGAATTGAAAAAATAAGTTAAGAGGTAAAAAGAGAAAAGGAGATTAAGAGATTTTACTTGCGACTCCTTTTCTCTTTCTCTCTTTTATTCTCTTAGACAAAAAAAAATTATGAGAAAACTTGCCTTACTACTACTGCCAATTTCCTTATTTGCTCAGCAAAATACACCAACAACTGGTGCAGAAAAGCTTGCAGCATTTGCCAAACAAAAACAAATGATGCAGCAATCTTCGTATAAAAATTTACAATGGCGATTAGTTGGGCCGGATATTCGAAGTGGACGTAGTACAGATGTAGTAGGTATAGCCGGTGATCCGAATATTATCTACGCAGCCTTTGCAACAGGTGGTTTATGGAAAACAGAAGATGCCGGAAATACATGGAAGCCAATTTTTGACAAAGAAGCGACCCAGTCCATTGGCGATATTGCTTTAGCGCCATCAGATAACAAAATTCTATACGTTGGAACCGGCGAGGCAAATATTTTCCGTGCATCATTAACGGGCATTGGTATGTATAGATCAACCGATGCTGGAAAAACATTTAACCATATTGGTTTGGAAAATACCGGGACAATCGCTAGAGTTATTGTTCATCCAAAAGATCCAAACATTGTTTATGTAGCTGCAAGTGGTAACGAATGGACATACAATAAAGATCGTGGCGTTTATAAAACAATTGACGGTGGTAAGACCTGGAAGAATATTTTATTTGAAAGCGAGAAAAGTGGGTGTATTGACCTGGTGATCGATCCAACCGATCCAAATACTTTATATGCTTCATTCTGGAATAGAACAAGAAAAAGGTGGAGTGATCCAATGCCGGAAGATGGCGATTATGTTTATAAAACAACAGATGGGGGTAAGACATGGAAAAAAATTGTAAATGGGTTACCTGATACAAAGAATACGGGAAGGATCGGAATAGCAATATCACTTTCTAACCCCAGTGTTCTTTATGCTTTTGTTGATGATCATAATAAAAAAAGAGACCCCAGGCCAAATGAGACGGATAGCTACGAAAGAAAAGTGCAGAAGGTGGTGATCGGTGGTGCTATTTACAGAAGTAATGATAAAGGTGAAACGTGGCAGAAACAGGCAGAGATACATGATTTCTTTACTCCTTTTTCAGGAACATACGGCTGGGTATTCAGTCAAATACGTGTTGATCCAAAAGATGAAAATGAAGTATACGCATTTGGCGTATCAAAAGGAGTTAGTCGAGATGGTGGCAAGTCATGGAAAATTTGGGACCCAACAGATACAACGAGTGATTGGACACATGGCGATAATCATGCAATGTGGATCGATGAAAAAGATCCTGATCGTATGATCGTTGGTAATGATGGCGGTGTTACCTTAACATATAATGGAGGTGTAAAATGGAAAAACTTTTTTGATAAGATACCAACCACACAATTTTATACAGTTTCCTATGATATGAAAACTCCCTTCAATGTATTCGGCGCTGTGCAGGACGAAGGGACAATGAGTGGGAATATCTCCAACACTTTTGGTAAAGTTCCAGACACTACACTTCGTCCGTGGCGAATGGCTCCCGGTGGGGAGGGAACACAGGTACAAGTCGACCCTAAAAATCCGGATATAGTTTATTCATCTACTTACTATGGAAGGTTGATGAAGACAGATATGAGTAAGGGGCGTCGTGAAGGGATAAAAAGAATGACATCATTCGATGTAGGTCGGATTGATTCACTCCGTGGTGAATGGCTGGCAGGTACCCTAATAAGCAGGTTTGATAATAAAACAATATATCATGGACTCCAACATTTATATAAATCAACTGATGGAGGAGAGACCTGGAAAATG
>Ga0184625_10000379_pt1 | contig 16304 bp, 15 predicted proteins | sample PLM3_30_b1_FD_133151 | JGI IMG/M metagenome (GOLD analysis project Ga0184625, IMG submission 133151) | Groundwater sediment microbial communities from an aquifer in East River, Colorado, USA - PLM3_30_b1 | ecosystem: Environmental > Terrestrial > Soil > Riparian zone | place: USA: East River... | reverse complement strand
TGGCCGCTACCACGGCCGCGCGATTGGCCTGGCTGGGTGCATGAGCCGCAGACCGAGGCCGAGCTGGAAGCGCTGCGGGCATCGATCCAACGCGGCCGCCCGTTCGGCAGCCCGCGCTGGCAAAAGCGGACCGCGAAGCAACTTGGCCTGGAATCCACCTTCCGCAACCGCGGACGACCCAAGAAGGGGTCATAATTGGACTTATCCCCTTTTACGCCCCCTCCCCTTTTATGCCCCCGGGAACTAGACATGTTCCGATTCACGATCCGCGAGCTGGTGCTGGTGACGGTCATTGCGGCGATGGCCGGCGCGTGGTGGCTGGACCATCGCCAGCGGACAGTATTGCAGTGGCAGCTCGACAGCTTGGTCGGCATCCTCCGCGAAGATAATTTCGTTGTGCACGTTGGGTCACGAAACGTTGTTTTTAAGTGGACGCCACCGGGATTGTCGCTGCCCGGCGGCGTTACTCGCCAGCGACAGCGATAGAGAGAGCAGAAAGGGATAAGTCCAATTATGGAAGCGCGGGGCGGATGATCAGAGCAGTTCGCTAGCCAAGTCCGCCAGGGCCGAGCGTTCGCCTTTTTCCAGCGTGATGTGGGCGAAGATCGGCTGGCCTTGCATGCGGTTGATGAGGTAGGAGAGGCCGTTGCTGAGGGCGTCGAGGTAGGGCTGGTCGATTTGCAAGGGGCGGAAAAAGGGGATAAGTCCAATTACGTGGATTATTGGACTTATCCCCTTTCCCATCGCCTTTTCCTCTTTTACTCCCTCGGGAAAACAGTTGCTGCCGTCTCCGCCTCCTTGTTCTCCAGAGGTCTGTTTAGGCAGCCTAGTCTTCCCAGGGGTGGTGCGGATCGGGCGGGATGAATATGCGCTTGTACGAACGGAACGTCTTATTTAGTCCGCACAAATCGATAAAGCGTAGCCCGGGTTCCGTGTAGTTTACGTAAGCGTCTAACGAAAGTTGACCGCGGAAGTACAACCCGGCCGCCGGACCAATTGACAGCACGTAGGCGATCGGCAACAGCAGGACAATCACTAGGGCGGCAAGTGCGAAAGCGCCGCGTCTGCGTTCAACTTTGGCATCCATGCCTGCCATTATAGTTCAGCTGCCGCAATTAGGTTATTTCCACTCGGTTTGGGGGTCAAAGCTTGCCAAGGGGTCAGGAACCGGAAAGGGGAGAGCAGAAAGGGGATCAGAGAAAGGTGGATCAGAGGGGGGGCCAAGGAAAGGGGATAAGTCCAATTAACCAGGATATTGGACTTATCCCCTTTTCCATCCTTTTCCATCCCACTGTCATCAGCACCAGGTCACGGATCGTGAACCGGAACATGGGCGCTCCTGGTCATGGGCGATTAAGTGTTGTTTGCCACGGTGTGCCGGTGCCGTTAAGTGGACCTGGCCACTAGGTAGGGCCGAGCGCGTGACCAACGAATTGGTAAAATGTCCAAAGGATGGACGCAGGACAGGACAGGCACAATCCGACTAGGGCTGCCCTGCCTGTCTTTCCATACAACAACCCTAATGCTGCAAAAAGCAATGTTCCAATGCACGTAAGCAGGAGCACCTGCTGGCCATATGGCAAGAACGTTAAGGTATGCAGGAGGTCTTCTTCTCGCGGCAACATTCGGATGCAGGCCAAAACCACTGCGATGAGCAACGTTTCCTGAAAGAGCAAGGCCAGATGGAATGTCCGTCGTTGGTCCATGAGTGTCATTGTACCATCCGGCCTATTCGTCATTCCGAGGGCGAGGAAAGGGGATAAGTCCAATTAACCAGGATATTGGACTTATCCCCTTTTCCGCCCTTCTTTTCCGCCCTTTTCCGCCCCCGGCTGATGGCGGTGGTGGCGATGGCGTACGCCTGAATACGGAAAAACTGGGAGAAAAGGAAAGACGTAATCACATGGCGCGATTCATAAGGGCAGTGAGTGTCATTGCGATTGGACTGTGCGTATTGTCCGAACCGGCTCGTGCCGAGCGGGTCTGGGTGTGCGACGCCAATGGGATTAGTTTTGAGTCACGGTTGTCGGACGCTGAGATTACCGCCCTACCCCGATGGATACCTGCTGACGACAATCCCCCCATCGGCGCTCGTTCGGCCATGTCGGCAGCCGAGAAGATTCGTCCACAATACGAGACTGCACTTAAGTTAGGTAAAGGCCGACGCCTAGAATTCAGCAGCATAGCTCTGTACGAGCTACAGCAATCTGAGCGCTGGGTCTGGGAAATCCGTTATGACGAGTATCTTGAACTGCAGCGCACAGGCACTGCCATTCGCATAATTGTGCCAATGACTGGCAATGCACTCCAGCCGACCTTGCGCCGATCTCCGCAGTAGTCATACTGCCCTTTCAGCGGAAGAGCAGAAAGGGGATAAGTCCGATTAGGGAAGCGCGTGGGCGGAAGATCAGAGTAGCTCGCTAGCCAGATCCGCCAGGGCCGAGCGTTCCCCTTTTTCCAGCGTGATGTGGGCGAAGATCGGCTGGCCTTGCATGCGGTTGATCAGGTAGGAGAGGCCGTTGGAGAGGGCGTCGAGGTAGGGCTGGTCGATTTGCCGCACGTCGCCGGTGAGCACGATCTTGGTTCCCTCGCCGGCGCGGGTGATGATCGTTTTCACCTCGTGCGGCGTGAGGTTTTGGGCCTCGTCGATGATGAAGAAAATCCGCTGCAGACTGCGGCCGCGGATGTAGGCCAGCGGCGTGATCAGCAGCTTCTCGTTGTCGCGCATCTCGGCGATCCGCTGGGCCGCCGGATCGTTTTCGCCGAGCTGATGCCGGATCACCGTCAGGTTGTCATAGAGCGGCTGCATGTAGGGATCGAGCTTGGCCCCGATGTCGCCAGGCAGGAATCCCAGGTCGCGATTGGAGAGCGGCACGACCGGCCGGGCCAGCAGAATCTGCCGGTAACGCTGGCGGCATTCCAGCGCGGCGGCCAGGGCCAACAGCGTCTTGCCGGTGCCCGCCGCGCCGACGAGCGTGACCAGCTTGATGTCGTCGTTGACCAGGGCCTTCAAGGCAAACGACTGCTCGGCGTTTCGCGGCGAGATGCCATAGGTCGTCGTCTTTTCGACACGCACGAACTGCCGCTCCGCCGCGCGGTACGTCGCCAGCACGCTCTTGCTGCCGTTGCGGAGGATGAAGTTCTCGTTGGGCAGCGGCCGGTCGATGGCCGGCGCCAGGTCCAAGGGAACGTGGCCGCCGTTCTCATAGAATCGCGAGATCTGCTCGGAAGGCGTGTCCTCGAGGATCCGCTTGCCCGTATAGAGCTTGTCGAACGACTCGATCTTGTCGCTGGTATAGTCGCCCGCCGGCAGGCCCAGTGACTTGGCCTTCATTCGCAGGTTCGTGTCCTTCGTGACCAGCACCACCGGCCGCGGATGCTCGCGCTTTTGCAGGGCCAGGGCCGTGTTGAGAATCCGGTGGTCAGGCGAATCCTGAAAGAACGAGGCCTTCAGCCGGCTGTCGAGCTCGCCGCCCAGCACGATGCGAATCGAGCCGAGCCCCGGCCCCAGCGAAGCCCCGCTCTCGGAAAGGGCGTCGCCCGTCAGCTCGTCGAGCTGCCGCAGGAACTCACGGGCCTGGAAGTTGATGTCCTCGTTGCCCCGCTTGAACCGGTCCAGCTCCTCTAGCACGGTGATTGGAATCGCGATGTCGTGCTCGTGGAAGTTCCGGATGCAACCCGAATCGTGCAGAATGACGTTCGTATCCAGGACGTGCAGCCGCGGTCCCAAAGCAGCAATCACAGGCTGCATCACAGCCTCCAGGTAGGAGAAACCATCTTCCTTGACACCTCCTATTGTCCCCGGCCGGCCGACCGCGGCAAGATCGAATTCGCCCCCAGTTTCGGCTGCACCGCCAGTTGTGGCCGGTCTCCCGACCGAGCCACGCCAGTTGTGGCCGGTCTCCCGAAAGAACCGCGGCTCCCGCGGTTCGCCGATTCTTAATCGATCGCGGCCTGGGCAAACTGCCGCTGCAGCTCGCCGATGGCGGCTGGAGGCGCGTCTTCGATCTTCAGGGTTCGCAGCAGAGGTCGCGGGCCGAGCTGTTTGAGTCCTTCCGGCGTGACGGCGGTTCGATCGACGTGCAGATTCACCAGCCCTGGTAAGCCTGTCAAGTGCGTCAGCCCCTCGTCCGTGATGCTGGTGCCCGAGAGCCGCAGCGTTCGCAAGCAGGTTAGCCCGCGCACGTGTGCCAGGCCGCGGTCGGTGAGGCCCCGGCAATGGCTGAGGTTCAAAAACGACAGCTCCTTGAAGTTGGCCACCACGGCCAGGCCGTCATCGGTATAGACGCCGCCGCCGTTGGCTTCGAGCGTGAGATGCACCAGCCGCGTGTGGCCGGCGATATGCCGCAAATCGCGGTCTTGCAGAAAGTTCGCTTGCAGCCGCAGCTCTGTGAGCAGCGGCACGTGTTTCAGGTCGGCCAGCACGTCGCCTTCGATCGAGGATTGCAGCCAGAACGTTCTCAGCTCGGGCATCTGGCGTAAAAATCGCAAGTCGCCGGGCTGGAGCCGGTAGCCCTTCATGATTCGCAGGCTTTTGAGCTGCGTGAGCTGCCCCAGGTGTTGCCACGCCGCGCGATCCTGCGGCGTCTCCAGGACTAAAGCCTGCAGCCGCGGAAGCCGCGCCACCTGCTCCAGGGCTTGAGCGTCCACGGGCGTGCCGCGCAGGTCGAGCTGTTCCAACCGCCTCAGCGCTGCCAGCTCGGCAAATCCGGCCGTAGTCAGCGTCGCATTTTGAATCTGCAGGGCCTTCAGCACAGGCAACCGAGCCAGTGGCCGCAGCCGCCGCTCGTCCAAATCGTGTCCTTCAAGCGAGAGTCGCTCCAAACGAGGCAGATACATCAAGCAGTGGTATTCGCCCGGATCGAATCCATAGGGCAGCGTCAGATTCACGGCATCCACGGTGACGGGCTCTCCCAGCCGCGAGCTGAGCAATGCCAGCGCCGCCTGCTGCCGCCGCTCCAGCTCCAGCCGCTGCACCCGCAGGGCCACCGGCCAGACGGCACAAGCCGCCAGAAACATGAGCACCAGCAAGCTGCGCAGCCGCAGCTGATACCACGGCCGCCTGGCTTTTGCGTTCATGTCCCAGGGAACAGAGGAAGGGAGACGGGGAACGGTTCGCTGCCCCAGCTATAGACGACCAACGGCCCTCGCCCGTTTTACACCGTCTGTCCCAATGCCGCATTGGCACCAACCGCTGACTGGGCAACCTCCGACCAGCGACCGCCCCCGTCCCCGCTGTCCCCCTCCCCTGTTCCCCCGCACTCCCAATTTACCGGAACGCGGAGTCTTAGCGGTAATACTGGCCAGGGCCGTCATTCCCGGCAAGGAAATGCCGGGAAACGAGATCGTCTCGCTCCGCCCTGGCGGGCTAGGGTTGGGTAGCTCGAATTCATTGGTTCGAGCGCGAATTTTCCGGAGGTGGATGATGGCCGACCAAGTAAAAACGTTAGAGGAAGTGGCATTGCAGTTGACGGACCTGAAAAACATTCTCGAGGGAACTCTCGGCGAGTCCATTCCGCAAAAACTGGAAAAGCCGTGGAAGAGCTTCGAGAAGACCAACCAGGAATTGATCGAATGCGTCGATCACATCGTCGATTTCTTGAAGAAGCACAAAGACCGCGAGTTCGACGACGAGATCCGAGAGAACTTCGATGATTTCAGGAAGAAGTGGCAAGGCGTCAACAATGTCTATGGCGGCCTCATGAAGGTCATGGGCGAGTGCAAATCCGCGATGGAGTGCTGGGATAAGGCTGAAAAGCAACTCAAGAAGATCTGACGGCTGGGGTCTGGCTTAGCGCGCGTCGGCCGCCCTGCGGCAGCGGATGCACGGGGCATGGGGAGAAACCTGGACCGCCGCAGGGCCGAGGGAACTGCTTTCACGTTTGGTTCCATCTACTGTGCCCTGACTCTTCACTCGCGGCAGACAAGAATGTCTGCCCCACGGCGCGGCGAACCAATTGCCTTGCAGTTGCGTTAGGAAGGGTGGGCCCGCAGAGTCAGCGGGATCGTTATGCGCGGAGCGCTTGGGGCGGTCGGTGCGACCGGGTTGGGCGTTGCAACGGGCAGGGGCGGCCAAACTTTCTAAAGTCGCTTGGCTCGCTCATACGAAACTAACATTCGGGAGACTTGTGTTCTCAGGCCGCCGTGCGCGGCTTGGTCACTCAAATCTTCCGGGGGGAATCTGCTAACGGGCTGCCGCAAGGCCGCCTCCTGCCAAGCCTGAGCCGAAGGCCCAAACGGCTCAGGTCCATGCCAGCACCTTCCCCCCGACGCAGCGCCGAACGTCGCCCGCCAGAGCCCGGCGATTCACGAAATGAGTGCTGGCACGCCAGCTCAAATTCCGTGGATTTCCGCCGCTAGCCGCCAGCCCCGGCAGCCGATGTTGATTGTAGGGGTGGGAATCAGAAGGAGCTGAAACCCGCCCAAACCCGAAGCAAGGACGTTCCGCCCCGACCCAGAATTTGCGTTTGTCCCGGCCCGACCCACTGCCGGCGAGAAGGACCGAACCGTCGGCACAAACGCAAATCGGGGCTCCAGCGACGCCCGCGGCTCCTCACCGCGAGCGAAGCGGCAACGACAAAAAGAGAGTGAACTGGAGAGCCTGCGATGAAGGTCTTCACTACTGGACAGGTCGCGAAGATCTGTAAAGTGGCCCCCCGCACGGTCAGCAAGTGGTTCGATTCCGGTCGCCTTAAGGGCTACCGTATCCCCGGCTCGCAAGACCGTCGCATCCCCCGCGAATATCTGATCAAGTTCCTGAAAGAACACGGTATGCCCCTGGGCGACCTCGAAGACGAGGCCATGGCCAAGGTGCTGATCGTGGCTCAGGATCAGATCTTAATCGAAAACCTGCGCCGCGAATTGCCCGTCGAACGGCAGTTCAAAGTCGGCGTGGCCGCCAGCGGTTTTGAAGCCGGCATTCAAGCCGAAAGCTTCCATCCCGACTGCATCATTGTCGATTTTTCGATCGGCAAGGTGGAGGCTCTGCAAATCTGCCAGAACCTGCGGAAGAACGTCGATTTCGCCGAGACGATCCTGATCGCCCTGCTGCCCGACGACGGCAGCCCGCTCAGCTTCGACCGCTCGGCGATCAACGAGACGTTCAAGAAGCCGTTCGACGCCAAGCTGTTGGCCGAACGCCTGCGAACGCTGATCGGCGCCCGCAAGGAACTGGTGTAGCTTTTAGCCGTGACCAAACCTGGTCACGGAGTGCTGCGAACGATGTGTCCACTGGGACACACCGGGACCAGGTTTGGTCCCGGCTAGGAACATGACCACACAACCCGCCGCGTGATTCACGGGCGGTTGACATATAAACCTGCCGGGTTCTTCTCTCTTTCCCGGCAGCGACTGAAATTGGGGGGTCGAAAGATTCGACCACTGGAAACGGCGGGTTCCCGGCCCGCCGTTTCCAAACTCCCCTTCTCTTGCTCTTAGCCGTGAGCAAACTTGCTCACGGAGTGCCGCCGCCGCAAGGATCTAGCCGCGAGGCTTCAGCTTCCACTGGCGCATTCCCGGCTCCCAACGGTCATCAGGCTGCCGTAAGCTGTGACTGCTGCGATAATGGTTGCCGAGGTCGTTGTCGGCTCGATCGGATGAGATTGGAGGCGCGCTTCGCAATGCTTCTGTGCCAGCAGGATGCGCAGCTCTTCTTCAAGCTGCACAAGGCGCTGATGTACTTTGTAAATCAGCGCCTCCAGGTTGTTCCCAACGTCGGCAGTCCCGAAGACTTTTCCCGCCTGCCGCCCGAAATGGGACTCAAGCTGCGGGACGCCTTAGTGGAAGAAGCCGACCTCATCGAGATGTTCGTCGATCAAAACCCAGCGGGTCTGCTGGATGATGAAGTGGACATCGTACTTTCCTGGCGAAATCAAGTGGCAGGTGATTTCTATATCTTCCGGGAGTTGAAAAAGTACACGGTGTTCCTCTCCGCAGACAAGCAACCGGTTGCCTACGGCGTGCTTGCGCTAACCCAGCCCTTCGAGGACCTGATTGGTCCGTACTTGCCGGTCCTGACCAAGGCGGTCCTCCTGCCCTTCAAGAACCAGATCGTCTATGACGGCTTGCTTAGCAGCTACCGGATTTCCTTCGGTGCCGGCATTCGGCGCTCGCTGAACGTGAGTTTCAAAGAGGCGAAGGAGCGGCACGGCATCGTCACCAGCCTGCCAATGTCAGCTGGGCCGTTCGTTCCAAGGGACAAGCCGCAGGCGAAGCCGCGCCCGAAGCCCGCGCCGAAAGAGGATACTTCTGACGCCGCTCGTGTGATCTTGGGCCTTATCGACCAGTTCTGCCGGGAGCATTTGAACGAAGAGTACGCGGCACTATGCCGCAAACTCGCCGAGAAACTGGCTCGCAAACGGCCGTCGCCGCTTGCCAGCGGCAGGCCGAACACCTGGGCCTGTGGCATCGTGCGTACGATTGGCTGGGTGAACTTTCTCGATGACCGCAGCCAGAAGCCGCACATGAAGTTGACGGACATCGACAAAGCGTTTGGCGTCGGCGAGAGCACGGGCCAGGGCAAGGCCATGCTGATCCGCAAGATGTTGAAGATCAGGTCATTCGATCCCGATTGGACGCTGCCAAGTCGCATGGAAGACAACCCGATAGTCTGGATGCTGGAAGTCAACGGCTTCCCGATGGACATCCGACACGCTCCCAGGGAGGCGCAGGAGATCGCCTTCGCGAAGGGACTGATCCCCTACATTCCGGCAGATCGGCAGTGAGTTTCATGGCCAACGACCTCACCCATTTCGACGACCAAGGCGCCAGCCGGATGGTGGATGTTGGCGAGAAGGCGGTGACGCAGCGGTTTGCGCGGGCCAGTGGGCGGGTGGTGATGCAGCCGGCGACTTTGGCGCGGATTCAGCAGCGGGGGTTTGCCAAGGGCGACGTTTTGGAGGTGGCCCGGCTGGCGGGGATCATGGCGGCCAAGCGGACGGGCGAGTTGATTCCGCTCTGCCATCCGCTGCCGCTGGATGGCGTGACGATCGACTTTGCCTTTCCCGATGAGCGGACCGTGGCGATTGCGGCTGAGGTGCGGGTGACCGCCAAGACGGGCGTCGAGATGGAGGCCTTGACGGCCGTAAGTGTCGCCGCGCTAACCATTTACGACATGTGCAAGGCCATCGATCGCGGAATGTCCATCGAGCGGGTGCAGCTTGAGGAAAAGTCGGGCGGCAAGAGCGGGCACTTCGTGCGTGAAGAGCAGCCGCCGAATGCGGGTACTTCGTAGCATAGGCGTCTCGCCTGTGCCTGCCCGAGCAAGCGAGGACGCATGCTCTACGACGGAACTGCAATGCCCACCACCACTGCCACCAAACCGCCCGACGCCCTTCGCTACCTCTATGCTCCCATCGCCGCGGAGCTGGTTGAGGTCGAAGCCCTGCTCAAGGCCGAGCTGCGGAGCGATTATCCGTTCGTCGATGAGCTGGTCCGCTACGGCTGCTTGCTCGGCGGCAAACGGCTGCGGCCGGCGCTGCTTCTGCTGACGGCGAAGGCGGTTGGTGGCCGGGCGAAGCGGGACCATATCACGCTGGCGGCCGTCGTCGAGATGATCCACACGGCGACGCTCGTTCACGACGACGTGCTTGACGAAGCCCAGATGCGGCGGCACCTGGCCACGGTCAACGCTCGCTGGGACAACGAGGCCAGCGTGCTCCTCGGCGACTTCCTGTTCACCCACGCCTTCTACCTGGCCAGCACGCTCGACAGCGTCCTCGGCTGCCGGCTGATCGGCCGGGCGACGAACATCGTCTGCGAAGGCGAGCTGCGCCAGAAAGGCAGTCGCGGGAACTTTTTGCTGGGCGAGACGGAATATCTGGAGATCATCGAGGCCAAGACGGCCGAGCTGACCGCCGTGAGCTGCCGGCTGGGCGCACTGTTCGCCGGCGCTGCAGAAAACATCGTGGAAGAGCTCGATGGCTTCGGCCGCGACCTGGGCATCGCCTTTCAAATCGCCGACGACCTGCTCGACGTGCTGGGCGAAGAAAAAACCACCGGCAAATCGCTCGGCACCGACCTGGAAAAGCAAAAACCAACGCTGCCGATCATCCGCGCCCTGGAATTGGCCCGCGGCGCCGATCGCCAGGCCATCCTCGACCTGGTCAGCGGCGAAGACCGCCGGCCCGAATTGCTCGCGCCCTACCTGGAACGCTACGAAGCCGTCGAATACGCCCGCCAGCGGGCCCTCAGCTTCGCCGACCACGCCCGCCGCCGCCTGGAGGCTCTTCCCACGAGCCCTTCCCGCGACGTCCTCTTTGCCACGACCGAATTCGTCGTCAGCCGGTCGATGTAGTACGCGTCCGTTTAGGTCGCTTGCAGTCGCGGCAGGGCGGTTTTGACGAGGTCGAGCGCGCCGAGGGGGCGGGTGCTGATGAAGACTTCGCCGGCGGCGAAGTTGGCCGCGGCGCCGGCGAGCAGGGCGGCGCCGCGAATGCGCTCGAAGACGTGGGCCTTACCGGGCGGAAACTGCGTCGCGTAGCAGCGGACCGAAGCGAGTTTCTGCTCCAGCGTCTCACCGATATCGACCGTGAAGTGGTTGAGGAAACCGCCGAGCGTCTGCGGCTCGAAGGCCAGACGGAAATAGAGTTGCGACTGGATCGCGTGGACCGGCAGGCCGCCAAAATGCTCGTCCCACTTGGTCAGCCGCGAGTAGAAGACCGCGGCGTCGGTGATCTGCATTGCCTGCCAGTGGTCGGGCGAGGCCATCGGTGTTTTGTCGCCGAAGCCGATGACGATCTTGGGCCGGTACTGGCGGAACTCTTTGGCCAAGAGGACGCGGGCCTCGAACGTGTCGAACAGCCGGCGGTTGGGCAGCTCGAGTGTGACGCGGACCGGAACACCCAATGCCGCGGCTGCCGCCTGGGCTTCGGCCAGACGCACTTCGGGGCCTGGCGAGCCCGGCGTCGGCTCGCCGTCGGTGAGGTCAATGATTCCGACCTGATAGCCCTGTTTGACCAGCTTGGCGAGGGTGCCGCCGCAAGCGATCTCGACATCGTCGGGGTGAGCCCCGACGGCGATGACATCGAGCTGAGGGTAATCGGGCATGTATGTCGTGGGGCGGGCCTCTGGCCGGCCCTAGAAAATACCGCAAGGGCCGGCCAGAGGCCTGCCCCACGCGATTACTCGCCGCCTTCCTTTTTCTCGGTCTGCAGCTTGGGCGTTTCGGCCGTGGGCTTATCGGCGGGCGGCTGGGGCTTCTTCTCCGCGGGCTTCTCCTCAGCCGGCTTGGCGCTGGCCAGCGACGTTTTGACTTCCGTGGCGACGGCGTTCTTCAGCTCCGGCAGGATGGCGTCTTTGGCCTTCTGGGCTTCGGCCGCGACCTGCTTGGTCAGGTCCTCGCGGGTGCGGTTGAACTCGGCTACGACGGCCTGCTTGGCTTCCTCGCGGGCCTTGACGAATTCCGATTTCAGCTCTTGCTGAGCCGTCTCGCGAAGGGCGGCAAACTGGGCCTTGGTTTCCTCCTGCAGCCGCCTGGCTTCGGCCGCGACCGCCTCGTTGGCTTGCTGGCGGAGCTGGGTAACGGCGCTGCTCAGATCAGAATTCAGCTTGTCGGAGGCGGCGACAATTTGGGCCTTGTTCGCGTCGCTGAGGCGCTGCTCAACGGCGGCCGATTGGGCGGCAACGCTGGCCGAGAGCGAGGCATTCAGCGAGCCATATAGCTCGGCCCGGCGACGTTCCCAGCGGCGGCCGAAGGCCGAGGCGGAATCGGTCAGGCACAATGTCGAAGCGAGCGCGACGCCAACGATCAAAAAACGAGCATTCATGGACTTCTCCCCGAGGGAAAGGCAAATGGAGGGCGTCCGAGCCTGAAGCGGGCGGCAAGGTGGGTAAGTGGCGCCGCCACGACGATTCTGCCAGAATAAACGGCAGGTTGATTTTGGTCCAGGGGCTGAATGAACCTCATTGGTCTCATTCGTCCCCTCAGTCCCATCAACCAGGGCCGGCCAGAGGCCCGCCCCACGCTCAGGCTTCCAGCGGCACGACGTCCACGGCGACCCGCATCCGATGCTGGCCGCCGCCGACCAGGACACCCTTGATCGGGCAGACGTCGCTGTAGTCGCGGCCCCAGGCCAGCGTGATGTGCCGCGTCGTGGGAATCTGTTTGTTGGTCGGGTCGAAGTCGATCCAGCCGACCTCCGGGCAGAAGGCCGAGACCCAGGCGTGCGACGCGTCGGCCCCGACCAATCGGGGCTGCCCCTCGGGCGGTGCGGTCAGCAGGTAGCCGCTGACGTAGCGGGCGGGCAGGCCGAGCGACCGCAGGCAGGCGATTTGCAGGTGGGCAAAGTCCTGGCAGACGCCGCGGCGATCGCGGAGGACCTTGGCGACGGGCGTGTTGATCGTCGTTGCCGTCGGGTCGTATTTGAACTCCCGGAAAATCCGCTCCGTCAAATCAAGCACGCCGGCCAGCCAACTGCGTCCGGCGGGAAAGGAGGGCTGCGCATAGTCGCGCAAGTCTTCGGCGATCGGCACGTGCGGCGACTCGTACACGAATTGGCGGGCCTCGAGCCACCACGGCGGCTGCCCGATGGCAAAACGGTCGCGAATTTCCTCCCAAGGCGGCGTGCTCGCGGGATCGGGAACGTCCGGCGCAGCGACCTCCACCTGGCTATAGGCGGTGACCGACAGGCGGTCGTGGCCTTCCTGAATCGAAAACGAGCCGGCGTGATTGCCAAAGTAATCGACCCGAGTGTCGATCCGCGCCGGCTCCGGCCGAATCCGCAGCCGATGCGCAAGACACGTCTGCCGCCGATGATCGCGCGGCGTCAAGTGTACCTCGTTATGGCAGATCGGCACGGCCTCGGTGTAGTTGTAGATCGTGGTGTGGGTGACTTTGTATTTCATGGTGAGTGGTGAGTGGCGAGTGGTGAGTGGTTGTTGCCTTTACGACTCACCACCTACCACTCACCACTCACTTCTAGCTCGGTCTTATCTCCCCGATCTGCCGCGAGACTCCGGCGTGGATCAGATAATGTTTGGTGACTTCGTCCGAGAGTTGCCGCAGGTGGTTGGCGGCGCGGTCGAGGAGCTCTTCGAGCTGGGTGCGGTTGCCGGTCGCGGCCTGTTGGACGATCGCATACACGTCGGTCAGCCGCAGGTCGGTGAGCAGGGCCAGCGCGATCCGCTGCTCGCTGCCGAGCAACAGCTGCGTCGCGCCGCGCGGCAGGGCATCGACGTGCGCGGCCAGGGCCGCTGCCTGAAACGCGACCGACCGCGGGTTGGTCTCGTCGGTCAACAGCAGGTCGAGGAGTGGCGGCAACTGCAAGTTCGTCAGGTAGCGGTTGCGGTAGGTCATCGAGCTGTCGCCGATCTCCAGCAGGGCCTCGAAGACCGGGTCTTCATCGGCCTGCGGCTCGACGAGCGTGCTCCGCAAGAGGGCCAGGCCGTGCAGGGCGCGTTCGATGCGGCGACCCATGTCGAGGAACCGCCAACCGGGGCCGCGGGTCATGCTCTCGGTGCCCATGCCGCTGAAGGCCGAGAGGTCGAGGATCAGGTGATTGAGGACCGAGAGGACATCGGCCAGGGCGACCTCGGCGTCGGGGGCGGTCGGCGGCGAGAGGCCGATCGCCAGGCCGTTGAGGATCCGCCAACTGTCGATCGAGATGCGGTCCCGAACGACGGCGGCCGCGGCTTTGAGATCGCCGAGCATCACCGCCAGGCTGCCGTCGCGCTGCGGGTCGAAAATGCAGGCCAAGAGCTCGCGCTCGAGCTGCGCGACCTTGCGGCCGCCCGGCGGCACAGCGAACTCCGGCCGCACGCTGCCTTGCTCGGCCAGCGCCCGCAGGAGCGCCGCCAGGCTCTGCGGGCTGCGGAGCGCCGTTTCGCTGGTCAGGCGGGCGATGACGCTCCGTACGATGCGGGCCGCGCCTTCAGTCCGTTCCGCCCGGCGGCCGAGCCAGAACAGATGGTCGGCGACACGGCTGGGCAGGTCGTGCCCGCTCCGCTGCAAGCCAACGGGCGCGCCGGCCGGGTGCAGCAGCGTGACGGCGGCCACCGGCCCCTCGCTGAGCACCCACACATCTTTGCTGCCCTGTCCGCCGAGCGTCGATTCGCCGAGCGAGTCGGGCGACAGCGAGACGCGGGCCAGCCCGCCCGGCATCACTTCGTAGCGGCCCTCAGCGGCGAAGGCAAAGGTGCGTACGGCGACGTGCGTCGGCCGCAACTGCCCGCCGTTCCACATCGGCGCGGTGGAGCCGGCCACCAGCTCCTGGGCCACGTAGTTTTGCGGCCGGCTGCGAATTCGCTCCCGCAGCTCCTCGCGCTGGGCCGCAGAGAGCCGAGCGCCATAGATCGGGCTGGCTTCGGGCCGCGGGAAGCTGGGCTTGATGACGAGTTGCTCCAGATGATCGAGCACGTGCCGCCGGGCCGCGTCGTCGCCGCACCACCAGGTGGGCACCGACGGCAAGAGCAGGTCTTCGTGCAGGAAGAATTTGGCCAGCGTCGGCAGGAACGGAATGACGGCGGGGGATTCGAGCAGGCTGCAGCCGAGGGCGTTGACGAGCACGACCTGCCCGCTGCGGGCGGCGTGCGTCAGGCCCGAGACGCCGTGCAGCGAATCGCCACGCAGCTCCAACGGGTCGCAGTCTTCGTCCCGGAGACGGCGGAGAATCACATCGACCTTCAAGAGCCCGCCCAGCGTTTTGAGGAAGACCTGGTTGTCGCGGACGGTGAGGTCGCCGCCTTCGACGAGGGCGTAGCCCAGGTAGCGAGCCAGGTAGGCGTCTTCAAAATAGGTCGGGCTAGCGGGGCCCGGGCTGAGCAGCACAATCCGCGGCATCCCGCGGGCGGCCGGCGCGAGATCCTGCAGCACGTCGCGCATCGTCAGGAAGAAGCTGGCCAGCCGCTGCACCTGGCAATCGCGAAAGATGTCGGGCAACATCCGCGAGATGACGATGCGATTCTCGATCGCGTAGCCCGCGCCGGTCGGGCCGCGGGCCTTGTCGGCCAAGACGATCCAGCTCCCCGAGTCGTCGCGGGCGAGGTGCCCGGCATATAGATAGAGGTAGCGGCCCTTGGGCACGGGCAGGCCGTGACAAGGCCGCAGAAAACCCGGATTGAGGAAGACCAACTCTGGCGGGAGCAGCCCTTCGGCCAGCAGGCGCTGAGGGCCGTAAAGGTCCTCCAAAATGAGATTGAGCAGGAGCGCCCGTTGGGCCAGGCCGGCGGCGATGGTGCTCCACTGGGCGGCGGGCACGACGAGCGGCAGGGCGTCGAGCTCCCACGGCCGCGACATGCCGGCCGGATCGCCGTGGACGTTGTAGGTGACGCCGTTCTCGCGAATGACGCGGCGGGCATGTTCCCACCGCTCGGCCAGCGCGCGGCGATCGATCTCGCCGAGGGCGCGGATCAGCGGCTGCCAAGCCGGCCGCAGCTCGCCGCGGGTGGCCAGCATTTCGTCGAACGCGCCGGCCCGGGGCGAATATTCAGCCAGCAAGGAGTGGGCGGTCGGTTTTGGCGATGCAGACAAGGCCACGTTCATGGGCGAGCGGCGGACATCCTTGACCTACGGCGGACGGGCGAGCTCACTGGCTCGAATGTCAGCATAACTGGCGGCGGCGGTAGACGACAATGTTGAATGCCACAGGGAATCAGCAGTCATCATAGCGTCGGGCGGGCGGTTTTACGGCAGGGGCGAGCTCACCCCCGGGCACCTCAACCCGCACGACCAACCGCCCCCCGGGGCCTCAGCACTCGCTCGGGTTCACTCCGGCAGGGGAATATTCCGCTCGACGTGATACGTCGTATAGACGCTGTCCTGATACGGCGCCTGGCCGACGTCGAGATTCAGAATGTCGGCCAGCGCGGGAACCCGCCAGACTTCACGGCCCTGATAGGCGGCTTTCAGCTCGATGTAGTGGAAGCGGGCGAAGGCGTAGTGCCAGGCCCGCGAGTCCTTCACTGGCCGCGATTCCAGGAGCAGGATCGCCTCGGGATCGGTCCCCAGCGAAAAGGCAAACAGCGCTCCGTCCTGAATCTGCTTGTCATCGGGCTCATAGCGCATGAGCGGCTGCGAGAGGAGCCGTAACTGGTATTGCTGTCCCTCCGCGTCGGTCATGCTGACCGCGAAATCACGGGCCAGCGTTTTCATCTGCGACAGCCGCTGGCGGGCGTTCTCGGCGGGCGGGGGAGCGCCCTTGACCGGCACAAACGCCACGCCGGCCTTGGTCGGCGCCCAGGCCTGCTTGCCGCGGAATTCGGCCGTGAGCGGTCCAGTGGCCAGCGAATGGAATTCGTGCTTGCGGCTGAGCGTGTCCTTGTAGCGGTACGTGAAGATCGTGCCGATCATCTCCGGCCGCCCGCCGAGC
>Ga0184625_10000378_pt1 | contig 16323 bp, 12 predicted proteins | sample PLM3_30_b1_FD_133151 | JGI IMG/M metagenome (GOLD analysis project Ga0184625, IMG submission 133151) | Groundwater sediment microbial communities from an aquifer in East River, Colorado, USA - PLM3_30_b1 | ecosystem: Environmental > Terrestrial > Soil > Riparian zone | place: USA: East River... | reverse complement strand
TCGAGAATCTGGAAATGCCGCCCGGCGGCAAGCTGTCGGCGGAAACAATCGCCGACTTTGAACGCTGGGTCAAACTGGGCGCGGCCGATCCGCGCGACGGCTCCGGCGTGCCGCTGATACCCGTGGTCTCGACGATCGACTTCACCAAGGGCCGGCAATTCTGGTCGTTCCAACTGCCTCAGGCGCAGCCGCTGCATGCCATTGCCAATTCGGAGTGGCCGCAGAGTCGGCTCGACGTTTTTGTGTTGGCACCGATCGAGAAGGCGGGCCTCGCGCCGGCCGGTGAAGCCGACCGCCGGACATGGTTGCGGCGCCTGGCGTTCGATCTCACCGGCCTGCCGCCGTCGCCGGAGGAGACTGAGGCGTTCCTCGCCGATCAATCGCCCGATGCCGCCGAGCGGCTCGTCGATCGGCTGCTGGCCTCGCCGCACTTTGGCGAACGTGTGGCGCGGCTGTGGCTCGATCTGGCCCGCTACGGCGAGGATCAGGCCCACATCGTCGGCAAGGATGAGTCGCTGTTCTATCCCAACGCCTACCGCTACCGCGATTGGTTGATCGGGTCGTTCAACCGCGATTTGCCCTACGACGAGTTCGTCAAGCTGCAGCTGGCGGCCGATTTGATCGAAGGCGATGACTCGCCGAATTTGCCGGCGCTGGGATTGATCGGCCTGGGGCCAAAGTACTACAGCCGCCGCAGCCTGCAGGTGATGTCGGACGAGTGGGAGGATCGGGTCGATGTCGTCGGCCGCGGCTTGCTCGGCTTGACGGTCGCCTGCGCCCGCTGCCACGATCACAAGTTCGATCCGATCGGGACCGAGGACTACTACGCGCTGGCTGGCGTCTTCGCCAGCACGGCGATGTTCAACCGCCCGATTTCGACCGAGGCGGCGAAGAAGGAAGAGGGCGACAAGAACGACACGAAAGAGTTCGAGAACGGCAAGCAGGTTGTCGGGGAGGCCAAAGACCCTAAGCAGGCCCTACATGTCGTCCGCGACACTGAGCCGAAGAATCTCAATATCTTCGTTCGCGGCAACGTCGATACGAAGGGGCCCGAGGTGCCGCGGCATTTTCTTCGCGTGCTCTGTGGCGGCGAGCCGGAGCCGTTTGCCAGCGGCAGCGGCCGGCGGGAACTGGCCGAGGCGATTACCTCGCGTGATAGCCCGCTCGCGGCTCGCGTGATCGTCAATCGGCTGTGGGCCATGTATTTCGGCAAGCCGCTGGTGGCCACGCCCAGCAACTTTGGGGCGCATGGCGATCGGCCGACGCACCCGGAGCTGCTCGACGATCTGGCGATGCGGTTCATGGACTCCGGCTGGTCGCTCAAGTGGCTGACGCGCGAGATCGTGCTCTCGGCTGCTTATCGGCAAGCGAGCGTTGCCACCGACGCCTCGATCGCAGCCGATCCGGAGAATCGCCTGCTCGGCCGCATGAATCGCCGCCGGCTGACGGTCGAGCAGTGGCGCGATGCGATTCTGGCCGCCAACGGCAAGCTCGAGTCGGCCCTTGGCGGGCCGTCGCTCGATCCACAGAAGCCCGAGGAGCGGCGGCGGACGGTCTATAGTCGCGTGAGCCGGCTAGAGCTCAACAAGCTGCTGGTCATGTTCGACTATCCCGATCCCAACGTCCACGCCGACCGCCGCGTGGAGACGACGACTCCGTTGCAGAAGATGTTCGTGCTCAACAGCCCGTTCATGGTGGCCCAGTCGGCGGCACTCGCCGAGCGGCTGGAGCACGAAGTCGATTCCGACGATCGCACTCGGATCGAGCGGGCCTATGGACTGCTCTATGGCCGACCGGCGACCGAAAATGAAATACGCCTCGGGCTCGACTACCTGGCCAGCGGCGACCGCTCTGCGCGATGGCAGCAATATGCCCATGTGCTCTTGGCCGCCAGCGAAATGCTTTACCTGGATTGAGGTGCCCTATGCCTTTCGAGCCGCACAATCCGCTCGTATCCCGCCGCGAAGTGCTCCGCCGCTCGGCGCTGGGCTTTGGCGCGATCGGACTGGCGGGCACGCTGCAGGCGGCGGGCCTTTTGGGCGGCTCGGCACATGCGGCCACTGCCAGTCCGCGGCTGCATTTCGCCCCGCGAGCCAAGCGCGTCATCTATCTGTTTATGAACGGCGCGCCGTCGCACGTCGATACGTTCGACCCCAAGCCCGCCCTCAAGGATCACGAGGGCGAGCAGCCGACGGGCGACAACGGCCGCAAGAAGAAGGGCGGCTACATGCCCTCGCCGTTCGCATTTGCTCCGCAGGGGCAGAGCGGTGTGGTGATGAGCGAGCTGTTCCCGAACCTGGCCCGCTGTGCCGACGACCTGTGCGTCATTCGCTCGATGCACACCGACGTGCCGAACCACGAGCCGGGCCTCTTGCTGATGAACTGTGGCAATCAGCAGCCGATCCGCCCGTCCCTGGGCTCGTGGGTCAGCTACGGCCTGGGCACCGAGAACGAAAACTTGCCGGCGTTTGTCGTGCTGGCCACGCGCAAACCGGTTGTCGGTCCGGCTCTCTGGTCGAATTCGTTCCTGCCGGCCGCTTATCAAGGCATGTCGGTCGATACCAGCGAGATGCAGATCGACAAGCTGGTGACGAACTTGCACCATCCCTCGCTCGCCCGCTCCGACCAGCGCGAGCAGCTCGACCTGCTGGAACGGCTTAACAAGCTGCACTTGGAGCAGCGGGGGCGCGATTCGGCGCTAGAAGCCCAGATTCAGGCCCTGGAAACAGCGTTTCAGATGCAAGCCGAAGCCGCCGATGCGTTCGACATCAGCCGCGAGCCGGAAGCGCTCCGCGAAGCCTACGGCAAGACGAACTTTGGCCAGTCGTGCTTGCTGGCCCGCCGCTTGTGCGAGCACGGCGTGCGGATGGTGCAGCTCTACTATCTCTCGAAAGACAACAACCAACCCTGGGACACGCACAGCAACAACGACGACGGCCACCGCAAGCTGTGCAAGGACGCCGACCAGGCGACGACGGCCCTGCTCACCGACCTCAAGCAACGCGGACTGTTGGAAGACACGCTCGTCGTGTGGGGCGGCGAGTTCGGCCGCACGCCCTACGCACAACCGGTCGAGAAAGGCAAGCCCGGCCGCGACCATCACGCCACGGGCTTTTCGATGTTCCTGGCCGGCGGCGGCGTGAAGGGCGGTTTGACCTACGGCTCAACCGACGAGTTCGGCATGCATGCGGTCGAAAACCGCGTCCACGTCCACGACCTGCACGCGACGATCCTGCACCTCCTGGGTCTCGATCACGAGAAGCTGACCTACCACTACAGCGGCCGCGACTTCCGCCTGACTGACGTCCACGGCCGTGTGGTCCACGAGATCATTGCCTAGCTGGACTTGCTCGCTGCTGGCACGCCTGCCAGCAGCATCGCGGCGGCGAGCGCCAGCCCGGCGCCCATGCCGAACGCGGCGAGCGGACCGACACGTTGATAGACGCTGCCGAAGACGACGCTGGCCGGCAGCGCGGCGACGCCGATCACCAGGTTGAACCAGCCAAAGGCCAGCCCCCGGCGATCGGCCGGCACCAGGCCGGCGACGAGGGCCTTTTCGGCTGGCTCGGCCAGCGCGTAGTAGATGGCATAAACGAGGAACAGGGCCCAGGCGTGCCAGGCTGCCGTCGCCAGTCCGAATGCCAGGTAGGTCGCCGCATAGATCGACCAGCCGGCCCAAATCAGCGGCCGCGGGCCGAGCCGGTCGATCCACGGCCCGGCGGCCTGCGTCAGACCGCTTTTGGCGAAGTGAAACACGGCCCACAGGATTGGCAGCCAGACCGGCCGCACACCCAGCTCCTGGGCCCGCACCAGTAGAAAGCTGTCGCTGGAGTTGCCCAGCGTGAACAGCAAGAGAGCTAATAGGTACAGCCGAAACCGCGCGTCAAAGGGGGCGAGCGAAAAGACGAACCCTCCTGCTTTCGGCCCGCCGGTCGGCCGCGGCTCCTCGCGGAGCCCGATGACGACGATGAACAGAATCGGAATCGCCGGCAGCAGCGCCAGGGCAAAGAGCAGGCGCAATTGCGTCGGCCAAAACCAGAGAAACGTAAACGACAGGAGCGGCCCAATGGCCGCGCCCAAGTGGTCCATCGCCCGGTGGAAGCCAAAGGCCCGGCCGTGGCTGGCCTGCGGCGTCGATTCGGCGATCAGGGCGTCGCGGGGAGCTGTGCGAACGCCCTTGCCGACGCGATCGAGCGTCCGCAGCGCGATCAGGTGCCAGGGTGCTGCGGCGATCGCCATCAGCGGCCGGGCGATGGCCGCTACGGCGTAGCCGAACACAACGAACCCCTTCCGCCGGCCGGCGGCGTCCGACGCTGCACCCGACCAGAGTTTGAGCAGGCTGGAGGCGGTGTCCGCCAGGCCGTCCAAGAGGCCGAGCTGCTCCTTGGTGCCCTTGAGGACCGAAATCATGAACGTCGGCAACAGCGGAAACAGCATCTCGCTGGCCACGTCGTTGAGCAGGCTCGTGACACCCAGGAGCAGGACATTGCGGGGAAGCGGCGAGCGGTCCTGCTCGGGTGCGGGATGGACCTTGTCGGGAGGCGGTGGAGGAATGTCGGCAGTCAAGGGATCCGCAACTTTGAGGACGGGTGGGGAGCGCAGCTATACTCCGTATTCCGTACCGTGTACTCAGTACAGAGTACCGCAGAGATCAATCGCCGCCTCCTTCCCAGGAACCCACCCATGTCCCACCGCTTCGTACTTGGACTGGTCGCACTGGCCATCCTCTGTTCCCGCGCCCGCGCCGCCGATCCGACGCCGGACGACGGCAAGCTGCGGATCGTCGTCTTTGGGGCGCATCCCGATGATGCTGAATACAAAGCCGGCGGCTGTGGGGCGAAGTGGGCCAAGCAGGGGCACCACGTGCTCCTGTGCAGCGTGACCAACGGCGACATTGGTCACTGGCAGATTGCCGGCGGTCCGCTGGCCGCGCGGCGGACGGCCGAGGTCGCGGCGGTCTCGAAAGTGCTGGGCACGACGTCGAAAGTGCTCGACGTTCACGACGGTGAGTTGGAGCCAAACCTCGAGAATCGCAAGAAGATCATCCGCGTGATCCGCGAGTGGAAGGCCGACGTGGTCATCTCGCACCGGCCTTGGGACTATCATCCCGACCACCGCTATGTCGGCGTGCTGGTGCAAGACGCGGCCTACATGGTGACTGTGCCGTTCATCTGCCCCGACACGCCGATCCTCACCAAGAACCCGGTGTTCCTCTATTCCAGCGACCGCTTCCAGAAGCCGTATCCGTTCAAGGCCGACATTGCGGTGTCGATCGACGACGTGTTCGAGCAGAAGATCGACGCGATTCACGAGATGGCCTCGCAGCACTACGAGGGCGGGGCCAACGGCAGCGAGGCCCACGTCCGCAGCGTCCCGCCGGCCAGCGACGTCGCCGGCCGCAAGGCCTGGCTCCGCGACCAATGGTTCGGCCGCAGCGGCGGCGAAGCCAACCGCTACCGCGCCGACCTGATTTCCTTTTACGGCGAGGAGAAGGGCAAAGCCGTCAAGTCCGCCGAGTGTTTCGAGATCTGCGAATACGGCCGCCAGCCCAACCGCAACGAAATCAAAAAGCTGTTTCCTTTCTTTGATTGAAGCTCCCGTCGAGGTTATTTCGGCGTGAACCGCGCGATGGCGTCGCGGTTGAGCGTTATGCCCAGGCCGGGTCCGCTAGGAATCCGCAGCATGCCTTCGGCGTCGAGCGCGAACGGCTGCTCGACGATCTCTTCGATGTAGGGCACGCCCGTCTGGTATTCCACCCAGCGAGCGACAGGCAGGGCGGCCGCGAGGGCCAGGTCGGCGGCGACGCCGACGGCCGTGTTCCAGCCGTGCGTGACCATGAGCACGCCGTGGTCGTAGGCGGACCAGCCGAGCTTCTTGCCTTCGGAGAGGCCGCCGCATTTGGTCAGGTCGGGCTGGATGATATCGACGGCCCGGCGGTCGATCAGCGGCTGAAACGACTGCCGCCGAGTCAGGACTTCACCGGTGGCGATGAGCACAGGCGAGTTGGCTTTCAATTCGGCGAAGCCGTCGAAGTCGTCAGGCTTGAGGGCTTCCTCGAACCAGGTAACGCCATGGTCACCGAGCATTCGCGCCGTTTCGCGGGCCCAGCCGACGTTGTGCGGCCAGAACTGCTCGCTGCCGCCGGCATCGACCATCAGCTCGACATCCTGTCCGACGGTGTCGCGGGCCGTTTTGATTAGCAGCTCATCGAGCTGTCGGCTGACACGCCCAAACGGCCGCCAGCCCATCTTGATCGCCTTGAATCCACGGCTGATTTGCTTCTGCAATTCCTCGCGGAGTTTCGGCGGCTGCTCGAACAGGATCGAGGCGTACGGCTTGATCCGGTCGCGGTAGCAGCCGCCGAGCAGGCGCGAGACCGGCTGATTCAGCGCCTTGCCGAGCAGATCCCAGAGGGCGATGTCGATGCCGCTGATGGTGTGTTCGACCGAACCGCCGCGGCCGAGCCAGAACATGCTCTGCCGCAGCTTCTCGCTGACCCGTTCCGGCTCCAAGGCCGATTCGCCGAGCAAGTGCTCCTTGAGCAATTGCAGCGAGCCCTCGACCAGTGCCCGCGTCGTGTAGCAACTGCCGATCCCTACGAGGCCGTCCTCGCTGACGACTTCGAGCAGCGTGTTGTATTGCACGTTCGGATCGGTCCCACCGGGCCAGCCGTGATCGTGCGTGGCTCCGCCCAGCGGAATCGTGCGGACAGCGGTGATTTTCATGGGTCGTTTCCGGCCAAGGAGGGAACCGCGGATTACGCGGATATCGCGGATTCTTGGACAACGAACAAGGGGTGGCTGCTTTGATCGGCCGGTTCTAATCCACTATCATCCGCGTCATCCGTGTGATCCGCGGTTCCTTCTATCGCCCTCCCACCACCGAGCGTGCCATGTCCCGCGCCGCCACCGAATACCGTTACGAAAAACTGACCTGGCCGGAAATCAACGATGCCATCGACCTGGGCAAGGTCTGCATCGTGCCCTGCGGGGCGGTCGAGCAGCATGGGCCGCACCTGCCGCTGGATGTCGATCTGGTCTGCCCCGGCGGCATCGCCAAGGGAACCGGAATGGCGATCCCCGACAAGCTGCTCGTCTTGCCGATCGTCGCTTACGGCTACACGGGCCATGTCATGGACTTCCCCGGCACGATCAACAACGACTTCGAGCACTTCATGCACCACGTGCTCGACATCACCAAATCGCTGGCCTACCACGGCTTCAAGAAAATCCTGCTGCTCAACGGCCACGGCTCCAACATGCCGAACCTCGACCTGGTCGCCCGCCGCACGAACCTGGAGACCGACGCCGAGTGCATCTGCTGCGCGTGGTGGCAGTTGCTCTCGGTCGATAAAGCGTTCATGCCCCGCTGGCGGCAGAGCAAGTTCCCCGGCGGCTGCTCGCACGCCTGCGAGCTGGAAACCTCGCTCTACCTCTATCTCGACGGCGACAACGTGCGGAAGGATCAGATCAAAAGCGGCACGATCTCGTTCAACAACGAAGACAGCCCGTTCATGTGGGTCGATCTGTACGGCGCGGGTCCCGCCACTTGCGTCTCCTGGACCAGCAGCTATTCCGACACGGGCGTCCTCGGCGACGCGGAGCTGGCCACCGCCGAAAAAGGCCGCGAAGCCTACGAGGAGGCGGTCAAGCAACTGTCTCGATTTGTCTCCTGGTGGAAGGACCGGCCGAAAGATCAACGCAAGGACCGTCACCGCAAGCCGCCGACGATGCCGATCCCGTGGGGCCAGCGGCCACTCCAATAGCCGGGACCAAACTTGGACCCGGAGTGCTTTAAGTCAATGTCACTCGCAGCTCACCGTGACCAAGTTTGGTCACGGCTAAGAGCAACGCAGCGACCGCACCAGCTCCCAATCCACCTCCAGACCCAACCCCGGCTTGTTGGTGATGGTCGTCACCGGCCCGGCAATCGACAGCGGCTCCTTCACAATCCGCGTTTCATAATATGCCGGGCCGTGGATGTCGCCGGGCCATTGTTCGACCTGCATGTTCGGCGTGGCGACGATCAAGTGGCCCATCGCGGCCGTGGCGATGTCGAACTCGAGATTGGACCCGATCGTGCAGCCGACGCCGTGCTGCTGGGCGAACTCCACGATTTCGCGCGACTTGCGGATGCCGCCGTTTTTGCCGGGATAGACGCTTACAAGATCGCAGCCGTTGTTGCGGATCAACTCGCGGGCGTGGACGAGATTGAAACACATGTCGTCGGCCATCACGGGCACGCCGCATTCGCGGCGCACCCGCGCGATGGCCGCGTAGTCGCCGTCGGGTGTTGGCTGCTCCATCAGATCGACGCGGGCGTCCTTCAACTCGCGAACCGCGCGGATGGCGGTGTCGGCATCCCAGCCGCAGTTGGCGTCGATCACCAGCTTGCGGCCCATGCCGATCACTTCACGGACAGCGCGGACGCGGGCGACGTCGTCGGCGGTTGAGGGAACGCCACGGAGGGCGTTCGCTACAGCGCCGACTTTCACCTTCACGGTGTCAAAACCCTGCTCGACGAGCTCCGCAGCGCGAGTGCGGGCTCGCGGCACGTCGTAGGCGCCCATTGAAAAGCGGCTGCAAATCGCCAGTGGCCGCCGTGCGCCGCCGAGCAGCTCATACACCGGTTTTCCCGCCGCTTTGCCGAGCGCGTCCCAGCAGGCCATCTCGATCGCGCTCTTGGCGAACCAGTTGTGAGCCACCGCCTTGTCCATCCGCTGGTCGAGCGCAGCGATGCACTCCAGCGGTCTTGATGGATCGAGCTCGAATCCAGCGACGAGCGGCGCGAGCACGCGGTCGATCAGGGCCAGCGTGCCCCACACGGTTTCGCCGCTCCAGCGAACGGTGATCGACGCCTCGCCCGCGCCCTCATGCCCGTCGTCGGTCAGCAGCCGCACAAGCACGAAGCTCGATTCCTCGTGCCGTCCAAGGGCCGAGATCATTCGGTACGCCGGCTTGAGCGGAATGCAGACTGGGTACGTTTCAATGGAGGCGATCTGCATGGTGGTGGGGCGGGCCTCTGGCCTGCCCTGAAAAAAACCGGGCAGGCTAGAAGTCCGCCCCACGAAAACGCGTCAACACATTTCGCGTAATCCGACTGACCGCGTCATCGACCAGGATCGAGCTGACCCAAGTAATAGAACCAGCGGAGAATACCGAGCCCTTACCCGCCGACTCGACGATCGACATTTCGGCGCCGCCGTCGTTGAGATTCAGACCTTTGGCGAGCAGCCTTGTGCCGGGCGGCGACGACTTGGAGATTTTGTCGGTCTCGTGGCCCGATGCGCCGCCGGGAACCCGCTCGTGCAGCGAGCGCTCGCCGAAGACGCTGCCTGCGGCGAGGCCCGTGCCTTCAAAGACCCAGTGGCTGGGATCGACGACGCGGTACGGCGCAGACGTCATGATCCCGCGGGCGTCATAGACGACGCCCAGCAAGGACGCCTCGGATTCGTTCCGCAGGTGGAAGCGGCTGTCGTAGGACAGAGCACTGCTCTGTCCTACTTTCTCTCGCAGCCGGCGTTCGTCATCGTTGCGGTAAATGCAGGTCTGCTCGTCCAGGAATTCCAAATCGCAATTCAGGCCGTTGCCGCCCAGATAGACCAGCCGGCCACCGCGCTCGAAGACCCAGCGCTTGACGCGGTCGTACATTTCGCGGGACCAGTATTCTGGGTGCGTGCTGATGACCAGCACACGGTAGGCGTCCAAGTCGAGTTGGCCGAAGTGGAGCTGCGTTTCGGCGTAGTAGTCGTACTCCAGCCGCTCCCGCTCCAGCCATGCCAGCAGCCGCCATTCGGCCGGCGCTAGATGGCAAGCCGCGCGGCCTGCAATCGGATCCGTCGGCTGCACGTGCTCGGGCACGTGGTTGATCGGCTCCGGCCGGTCGAACGACAACGGAGCGTAGTCGGTCGTGTCGTAGTTGACGTGCTCGGGGTCTGTGTAACGCTTCAGCTCGAGGCGGGCATTGACCGTCGGCGTGGGCGGCAGCTTGTCGGGATGAATGTAGTTGCTGCGTCCGCCGAACGCGTTGTAGGCGTTCCAGGTGATGTTCGACGCCAACACGGCGACTTCGGCGCGCGGCTGCTGCGGCGCGACGATCCAGGGAAACGCGAAGAACCGCCCCGCTTCGCTTTTGGCGTGGAAGTAGTAGAGGCCGCTGCGCTCGGGGGCCGTGATGAACTGCTTGTGGTGCGGGCTGGTGTAGCCGAACTTATTCCACATCACGCCGGTCTGCGAATAATCGCCGTCGGGCGTGATCTGCACCGTCGCCCGTGGGCCGTGCTCGTCGAACCAGCCGATCGGCCGAACCAGCTCTTTCCGCCAGCCGTACCGCCAGAGTTCGAGCTTGTAGGCGGAGTCGGAATGCACGCGAAATTCGCTCGCCTGGCCGCTCTTGACCCACTTGGGCCAGGCATAGCCGAGCAGATCGTCCTTCAAAAGTCGAAAATGGTGCGGGCGGTCCGACGTCAACTCGGCAACGACGCGCTTGGAGCCGTAGCCGTCCTTAGCGAGGACCAGCTCGTACCGTCCAGGGACGATCTCCGCGTACACCGCACCGCTGGCGCGCGAGCGCGCTGCCAGCGAACCGTGCGGGCCGAGGATTTCGACCTCCACGCCGCTGAGGGCGAGATAGCGTTCGTCGCAGATGTAGCCGAGGAGCATGAGAAAGGAAGTGGTGAGTGGTGGGCCGTGCGGGGATGCTCCGCGATACCCTCAATACCCAGTACCAAGTACTCCGTACTCAGTATGGAGGTCAACAACCGCTTGCCACGATCAACTCTTGCCAACCACTTTCCACGCTCTATCCAAATTTCGCCACTGCCCCCTGAGCATCGATTAGCCGCAGCTTTCTAGCGTTTTCCAACTCGCGGTAACAGTCGGGCAGGTCGAGCTTTGCCAGGATACCCGGAACGAACGACGACAGCGGCCAGTTGTAGTATTCGCTCTCGGCGATGGCGGTGTACGAAGTGAGGCCCTGTTTCAGCGTCACTTGCGAAACCGACTTGCTGAGAACGGCGGCCAGAGCCGCCGGGATTGCCCCCCACCCCTTGGCCGCCAAATGCACTTCGCGGTGGCCGTGTGAGGCGAGCCAATCGAGCACACGCAGCAGATCGTAGGTCTTCTGCCCGACGTAGGGCCGGCCCAGCATCAGCGAATACGACGAATAGAAGTAGTCGCTGCCATAGGGATTGAGGAACTGGTCGCTGCCGCAGGTGTCGGGCCGCGACTCGCCGATGCCGCGAAGGTCGCAGGCATAAAACGGCGCGTCGTCCTCGCCGGCGGCGAGCAGCTCCTTCACGAGCGGCTCCGTGCGCAGCTCGGCGTCGGCCGAGTGGTGCGAGACATAGAGCGTAGCCGGCCGCGCATCTTGCGGCGGGCGCGACAGGTGCGAGGCCGTCGCCAGCCGCGTCACGAGGGCTTGAATGCCCGGTTCGGTCTCGACGGCGTAGGTCGTGGCAAATCGCCGCGGATAACTCCGCGCGCGGCCAGGGCGCAAGATGCGAAAATCTGGCGGCTCTGCGGGCGACTTGGGCAGCTTGAGCACGTCGGCAATCGCCGTTTTCAGCTTCTCGCCACTGACCTCGCCGCGGGCTTTGGCCAGCGACTTTGACTTCTCCTCGGTAAACGAGAAGACCGTTCGCGCCTTCAGCTCGGCAACTTGCCCTCGCGTCGTACATTGCAGCACGTCGTCCTTTTCGATCGTCAGCGCCGGTTCGCTCTTGGCGTCCGAAATGCCCGTGACGCGGTTGAACCAGCGGTACATGGCTTCGCGGTTCTCTTGCGAATAGCCGTGTTCGGTCGGTCCGATCTGAATCGCGATGTTGTCGGGCTGGCCGAGCAGCGTGTAGAGGTGCTTGAGGCGGGCAAAGGTCTCCAGCGAGCCGCGGACGTCGAAATAGTCCCGCTCCTTGGCCAGAATGATGACCGGCTTGGGCGCCATCGCCGCCAGGAAGTCGGCGTGATCCAGGCCCAGGGCAATCGCCCGCGGGGGGCATTGCTCGGTGTCCTGCGGCAGCTCGTTCTCCAGGTCGCGGCGAAAAGTGGTGACGAAGCAGGCCGGCGCGCCCATCGTCCAGCGCTGCTCCAGGCCAAGCAGCCACGTGCTCATCGTGCCGCCGCCCGAGTTGCCAGTGACGCCAACGTGGGCCGGATCGACTTCCTTTCGCGTGAGCAGATAGTCGAGCGCCCGGATGCCGTCCCAGGCCCGCCAGGCGCAAAACGCTTCGCCGACGAGCGTTTGCTGATTGCCGGCGTGCAAGTGTTCGCTGACGCCGATCCCGCGCCGCGGCTTCAAGTCCGCGTTGACGTATTGCAGTCGTTCGCCCTGGCCAATCGGGTCAAAGATCAGAGCGACGTAGCCTTGCCGGGCCAGCCCCTGGACGAAGCTCTGATAGGCGTCGATCGCCTTGCCCGTCGCCGAATGGCCGCAGCTCCCTACAACGCCCGGCAGCGGCAGCTTGCGGTTTGTTGGAATGTAGAGATTGGCGGTCACTGGGAAGTTCGGCCGGCTCTCGAAGATCACTTTCTCGATCCGGTAAGTGTCGCGCTCCGCGACGCCGGTGACGCGGGCGTTCAGCGGCGTTCGCTCCGGCTGCGGCCCAAAGCACTCGCGAACCCGCTCCTGCACCGAGCGGACATACGCTTCGGCGTCGGCCTTGGTCTTCAGGGCCGCCAGCCGCTCTTTGATCTTGCCTTCGGCAGCACGGACTTCGGCGACGAACCACTCCTGCACCATTCGCGAGAAACGATTGAGCGGAGCGAGCTTCTCTGCGTCTGCCGCGGGCTGTTGAGCCGACGCGATGCGGCGATCAACCGCTGGCAAGGCGATCGAGCCGGCAAGGCCCGCAGTCAGTCGGAGCAGCGTGCGACGGGAAACGTAAATCTGCGGCGCGAGTTGGAAGGACATCGTAGTTGACGGCATCTGGGCATTGGGACGACGGGGTGTGCGGTACAGCGTACCAAGTATCAAGTACTGAGTGCCAAGTACAGAGTACGGGCACCCTCGGCCGGGCGCTGAACGGTCACCGCCAGTCCCACCTACCACTCACCACTCACTGGGCAGGCCAGAGGCCCGCCCCACGGCTAGGCCGTCCGAGCCGCGTACAGCTCGGCGTATTCCAGCACCCAGGCATCGATGAGCTGCAGGAACTTGGGCTGGTCGGCTTCGGCCAGTGGCTCGAAGTAGTTGCGGTTGAAGATCTCGCGGTTTTTGATCGTGCCCTTGGCCGCCAGGTCGAGGACGTGCAGCGAGGAATAGGGCCGCACGGTGACTTCCAGCCGGCTGTAGTCGCTGGCCTTGGGACCGCGGCCGAGCACCAGGTCGTCGCGAAAACAGGCCCCGCCCCAGCCGCGATCGCCATACATCGTCTCGTACTGAAAGCCGGGGAAGAAGTTCGGCAGCTTCTTCACGCACGCCTCGATGTGGTCCGAAAGCGTCAGCCGCAGTTGCGAGTGCAGCCGGCGATACTCCTCCTCGGTGAGCGCGCGGTCCGCCGCCTCGCGAGCCCACAAGTCGCCGCGCTTGTGGCCGCGCTCGATTGCCTGCCGCAGTTGTTCGTCGAAGTTCATGTCTTTTCAGCGTATCCCTTGTCGGTCTTCTCGCCGATCAGTTTGGCGGCGTGGGCTCGCGCGGCGGCCTCGTCGGCGAAACTCTTGGTTTGGGTCTGGCCGGCGGCGCCGATGCGACCGTAGCGAACGGTGACGTTCGTCCCCGCCACGTCGATCTCCCAGAATTTGCTCGACTTGTCGTCGGCGAATTCGAAGTAGCGCTTGGCCATAGTAGGCATGTCGCTCCGCGAGATGGGCTCCTCACGCGGAGCCGACCCGCCAGGCGGGTGCCCCGGGCTACTTTCCGCGCGCAAGCGAACGAACGACGGAAACCGCGGAACGCCGCGGTCGGACAGCTCCTGATAGCGGAAGGTGATCGTGCTGCCGATCGGCGGTGGATTGTCGCGCTGGGCGTCGGAAAAGCCGGTGCCGACAGAGAACCGTGTGCCATCGGGCAGCTCGACGCCAAGCGCACCCAGCCGCCCCTTGTGCCGGCCAGCGCCCGGCTGGTGCTCGACGACCCACGCCTCGGCGTCGTGAAACGTCTTCACTTTCAGCAGCGTCGCGGATCGGCCGATCTCGTATTTCGAACCCGGCTGCCGCAGCATCAGCCCTTCGCCGCCCAAGGCTTCGACTCGGGCCAGCTCCTCGCGCAGATGCTCGACGCTGCGGCATTGCACCTGGTCGTGCAGTTGCACGTGTTTGGCGTGGCAGCGGGCCAGTGACTCGCGCAGATATTCAATTCGCTCCTCAAAAACTGCCTCGACTGCCGGCGCGTCGAAGATCAAATACGAGACCTCGTGCCAATGCTCGCTTTTGTCCTGGCGGCGGACGATGCTCACCGTCCGCTGGAACGACTTGCGGGCCAGCCACAGCTCGCCGTCCAGCGGCACCGGCGGCAACTGCTCCGCGAACCAGTCCGGCGCGTGATACAAATTGCCTTGCCGCGAGAGGAACTGCTTGCCGTCCCAATAGGCCCGCACGCCGTCGAGCTTCTCGCTCATCCACCAGCCCGCCAGGTCGGCGTCGTTCGTCCAGGTCTGGGCCAGCAGAATCGGCGGGCCGGCGGCAGTTTCTTCCTCATCGCCTTCGGCCGTCTTCTTCGCCGCCGGCTTCTGCGGAAGGGCCGAGCCCAGCCGCTCTTTCTCCGCCTCCTCGCCGCGATACTTGCGGAGGTGCTTGCAAGTCCGCTGCTCGATGGCCACCGACTGGTTCCGCCAGGCTGGGCACGTACAGGAATAGACTCCGCCCACATTCCGCAAAATGTACGGCTGGGCTGCTGAGCCCTTGAACTCGACCGATTCGCCGTCGGCAATGTCTGGCATGGCTACCAACTCAACGCATCGTAGTCCCAGCAGTTGATCCCGACGCGATTCAGCTCATAGAAAATCGCCGCGAAGATCAGGCAGCATACCGCCACGTACAGCTCCGGATAGTCCGGCGCATACGGCAGCAGCGTGACCGCCTTGACGATCAGGCAGCTCAGCGCCACGAAATAAAACAGTCGCCTGAGGCTGAATTGCATACACAAATTGTAGCAGCTTGGCTCGTTGACGACGCAGCTGGCGTCGTTGGCGTCACGGACGACGCTGGCAGCGTCGTCAACGGTCAGGTCCAACTCTTGGGCAGCGGCGATTCGATCGTCACCTGCTTTTTCGACGTCGGATGCTCGAGCGTCAGGCGGACTGCGTGGAGGGCGATGGTCTGATCGGCGAAGGGCTGCCGGCTGCCGTACTTGCGGTCGCCGACGACAGGGCAGCCGATCTGGGCGAGCTGCACGCGAATCTGGTGCTTGCGACCGGTGTGCAGCTCGACTTCGACCAGCGTGCCGCGGCGGTGCTTGCCGAGCGTGCGATAGCTGAGGCGGGCATGCTGGGCATTTTTCGTTCGCGGCGGCACCACTTCGATGCGCCGCTCTTTATCGTTCTTGAGCAGCCAGTGCGAGAGCTCGCCCGCGGGCTCTTCCGGCGGCTGTTCGACGAGCGCTTGATAGACCTTTTGCACGCTGCTGGTGCGGAACTGCTCCGTTAGCCGCGTCGCGGCCTTGCTGGTGCGGGCCAGCACCAGTACTCCGCTGACGAAAGCATCCAGCCGGCTGACGACGCCGAGATAGACGTTGCCAGGCTTCTTGAACTTCTGCTTGAGATAGGCCTTGGCCCGCGTGACCACGCTCGGCGTGCCTTCCGCGACACCCTGCGTCGCCAGTCCCGCCGGCTTCTCAACCACCAGCAAGTGGTTGTCTTCGTAGAGGATTTTCAAGGGGGCGGTCTTGGCCATCCCGCCAAGTTACTGTAGGTCTCGCCTGCCGGGCGAGACCTGAACGGCCAATGACGTCGCTCGCGATGCCAGGTCCCGCCCGGCAGGCGGGACCTACGACCGCTCGCGCCGGCCGCCGGCGAAGACCATCACGTAGTAGGCCAGTTGCAAGATCGCCTGCAGCGTCGCGGCAACGTAGGTCAGGGCGGCCGCGTTCAGCACGCTGTTGACCGGCCCCATCTCGTGCTGCTTGACGATGCCGTATTCGACGAGCAGGGCCTTGGCCCGCCGGCTGGCGTTGAATTCGACGGGCAGGTTCACGACTTGAAAAAATACGACTCCGCTGAAGAACAGGATGCCCAGGCCAATCATCCAGCTCCAGTTGAAGACGAAGCCCAGCAACAGCAGCAGCATCGACGCGCCCGAGCCGAAGCTGGCCGCCGGGACGGCGATGTTGCGGACGATCAGCGGCAAATAGCCGACGGCGTCTTGCACGGCGTGACCCGCCTCGTGCGCGGCG
>Ga0184625_10000376_pt1 | contig 16381 bp, 12 predicted proteins | sample PLM3_30_b1_FD_133151 | JGI IMG/M metagenome (GOLD analysis project Ga0184625, IMG submission 133151) | Groundwater sediment microbial communities from an aquifer in East River, Colorado, USA - PLM3_30_b1 | ecosystem: Environmental > Terrestrial > Soil > Riparian zone | place: USA: East River... | reverse complement strand
GACGCCGCGAGCGGCGACTAGGCCGCTAGCGCACCCGGCAGTTGGTCTCGCCCGTGCCCGATCCGCAGCGGCGGCTGCCGTCCGAGAAGCTGGAGCAGGTGAGCCCCGCCGTGCAGTCCTGGTCGCTGGAACAGGTGTCGCACTCCTCGCCGCTGCTGCCACAGGAGCCGATCGGCAAGGCCAGCATCAGCAGCAGCCCCAACGCCCAGTAGCGCCTCACCATTGTCCTCTCCGTAGCTCTCGCGCTTCTTCGGATTCTAGCCTGAGGCGCCTCGGGCGCCGCTTTTTGACGGGCAAGAAACGCGCATGCTACCCTGCCCTTTCATGCTTCTGGAGCGGTTTTTGCCATGAAAACCGAGTCCGACCTCCGCTCGACGCTCAACCTCCCGAAGACCGACTTCCCGATGAAGGCCAACCTGGCCCAGTCCGAGCCGCAGCGGCTCGCGCGCTGGAAGCAGGACGACCTGTACGGCCAGCTCCGCAAGTCCAGGAAGGGCGCGCCGAGCTTCGTGCTGCACGACGGGCCGCCCTACGCCAACGGCCACATCCACCTCGGAACCGCCCTCAACAAGATCCTGAAGGACGTCGTCGTGCGCAGCCGCTCGATGATGGGCCACGACGCTCCCTATCGGCCCGGCTGGGACTGCCACGGCCTGCCGATCGAGCTCAAGGTCGAGCGCGACCTGGGCTCGAAGAAGCACGCGATGTCGCCGATCGCGTTCCGGCAGGAGTGCCGCAAGTACGCCGAGAAGTACGTGGGCATCCAGCGCGACGAGTTCGAAAGGCTCGGCGTGATGGGCGAGTGGGCCGATCCCTACCTGACGATGGCGCCCGGCTACCAGGCGACGATCGTGCGCGAGCTCGCCGCGTTCGCGGAGAAGGGCCTCGTCTACAAGGCCAAGAAGTCCGTCCACTGGTGCATCTCGTGCCGCACGGCGCTCGCCGAGGCCGAGGTCGAGTACGACGAGCACCACGAGAGCCCGCAGATCGACGTGCGCTTCCCGCTGGCGGCCGAGGAGCAGGCTCGGCTCGCGAAGGCGCACCCGGCGCTGGCCGGGCGCAAGGTGTCTGCCGTCGCCTGGACCACGACACCCTGGACGCTGCCTGCGAACCTGGCGCTCGCGTTCCACCCCGAGGCGGAGTACGCCTTCTTCCCCGTCGAGGGCAGCGGCGAGGTGCTGCTGCTGGCGAAGGCGCTCCACGAGCAGGCGCAGAAGCGCTTCGGCCTCACCCTCGGTGCGCCGCTCGCCGTGCTGAAGGGCGCCGAGCTCGAGAAGGTGCGCTTCCGGCATCCGTGGATCGACCGCGACTCGCCGGGTGTTCTCGCCGACTACGTCACCCTCGACACCGGCACCGGCGTCGTGCACACGGCACCCGGCCACGGCTGGGACGACTACCTGACCGGCGTCCGCTACGGGCTCGACATCTACTGCCCGGTGGACGAGGGCGGCCGCTTCGTGCCCGAGGTCGAGCGATTCGCGGGCGAGCGCGTCTTCGAGGCCAACCCGAAGGTGATCGAGCTGCTGCGCGAGACGGGCGCGCTCGTCCAGGCCGGCAAGGACACCCACTCCTACCCGATCTGCTGGCGCTGCAAGCACCCGATCATCTTCCGCGCCACCGAGCAGTGGTTCATCGCGCTCGACCAAGGCCAGCCGACGCTGCGCGCGCAGGCGCTCGCTGCGATCGCCGCGACGCGCTGGCTGCCGGCCTGGGGCCAGGAGCGCATCCACAACATGATCGAGACGCGCCCCGACTGGTGCATCTCGCGCCAGCGCCTCTGGGGCGTGCCGATCCCGGCCTTCTATTGCAAAGGCTGCGGCGAGGTGCTGCTGCTCCCCGAGCTGCTGCGGCACGTGGCCTCCATCTTCGAGCGCGAGAGCGCCGACGCCTGGTACGCGCACGAGCCGAAGCAGCTGCTGCCCGAGGGCTTCGCCTGCCCGAAGTGCGGCGCCGGGGAGTTCGACAAGGAGCGCGACATCCTCGACGTCTGGTTCGACTCGGGCTCGTCGCACGCCGCGGTGCTCGGCCATCGGCCCGACATGCCGTGGCCCTGCGACGTCTACCTCGAGGGCAGCGACCAGCACCGCGGCTGGTTCCACTCGTCGCTCCTGATCGGCGTGGGCACGCGCGGCCGCGCGCCCTACAACCAGGTGATCACGCACGGCTTCACGGTCGACGCCGAAGGCAAGAAGATCTCGAAGAGCCTCGGCAACGACGTCGACACGCACAAGCTGATCGCCCAGTACGGCGCCGAGGTGCTGCGCCTGTGGACGATCATGGTCGACTACCGCGAGGACATGCGGATCTCGGACGACATGATCCGCCGTGTGGCCGAGGCCTACCGCAAGGTCCGCAACACGATCCGCTACCTGCTCTCGAACCTGAGCGACTTCGACGCGGGGAAGGACACCGTCGACGAGGCCTCGCTCGACGAGCTCGACGCCTACGTGCTGGCGCGGCACCGCCAGGTCGTCGCGCGCGTGCTCGACGCCTACGAGGATTGCGAGTACCACACCGTTTACCACCAGCTCGTGCAGTACACGGCGGTCGATCTCTCGTCCTTCTACCTCGACGTGCTCAAGGACCGTCTCTACTGCGACGCCACCACGGCGCCGCGGCGGCGCTCGGCACAGACCGTGCTGTGGCGCATCGCGCGCGACCTGCCGCTGCTGCTCGCGCCGGTGCTGCCGTTCACGAGCGACGAGGCCTGGGAGGCGCTCCCGGGCCGCCCGAAAGGCTCGGTCCATCTCGGCACGTTCCCCGGGCGCGAGGCCGCCGACACGCCGCGGCTCGAGCGCTGGGCGATGCTGCTCGACGTGCGTGCCGAGGTGACGAAGGCGCTCGAGGAGGCGCGCGCGGCCAAGCAGATCGCGGCGAGCCTCGAGGCGGCAGTCGTGGTGCGCGGCCCGGCCGAGACGATGAAGGCGCTGCGCGCGCACGACGCGCGCTCCAGTGTCTTCCCGGGCAACCTGGCCAACCTCTTCATCGTCAGCGAGGTGCGCCTGGAGGACGCGGAGGCTCCGCTCGAGGTGCGGGTGGAGCACGCCGCCGGCCGCAAGTGCGAGCGCTGCTGGACCTGGTCCGCCCGCGTCGGAACGTTGCCGGCGCACCCGGGCGTGTGCGAGCGCTGCAACGAGGTCCTCGGCCGACAGTGAAACGCACCCTGCCCTACGCGCTGCTGATCGCCTTCGTGGTGATCCTCGACCAGGTCACCAAGGCGGTCGTGGTGCGCTCGATCGGGCTGCACGACTACGTGCCGCTCGTCGACGGGCTGCTGAGCCTCAGCCACGTCCGCAATCACGGAGCGGCCTTCGGGCTGCTCTCCGACTGGAACCTCCCCTACCAGTCGCTGATCCTGTCGACGCTCAGCCTGCTCGCGCTCGTGGCGATCGCCGCCTACTTCGTCCACCTGCCCGCCCGGGCGCGCCTGCCGCGGCTCGCACTGGCCCTCGTGCTGGGCGGCGCGTTCGGCAACGTCATCGACCGCCTGCGCCTCGGCTACGTGGTGGACTTCGTCCACGTGTACTGGCGCGACTACCAGTGGCCCGACTTCAACACCGCCGACTCGGCGATCACGATCGGCGTGGCGCTGCTCGTGATCGACATCCTCAGCTCCCCTGAGCCGCAGGCGCAGCGCGCGCCCGGCATCGACTCGGCCACTCCGGCCGGGAGGACCGACTGACATGCATCCCCGGCTGCTGACGCTCCCGGTGCCCGAGTTCAACCTGCTGGGGCTGCACTTCGGCCCCACGATCACGCTCCACACCTACGGCCTGCTGCTCGCGATCGCCTTCATCGCCGGCCTCTGGGTGGCCTCGCGCGAGGCGAAGCGCCAGGGGCTCGACGCCGGGCGCGTCACGGACATGGCGATCTGGGTGCTGATCGCGGGCCTGATCGGGGCCAAGGTGCTGCTCGTCCTCGTGGACTTCCACTACTACCAGCGCAGCCCGCGCGAGCTCTGGAGCATCTTCCAGAGCGGCGGTGTCTTCTACGGCGGGCTGATCGGAGGTGCCCTCGTCGCCTGGTGGTACGCCCGGCGCCACGGGCTCGCCGGCTGGTCGACGGCCGACGCGCTCGCCCCGGGCGTCGTGCTCGGCCAGGCGATCGGACGGCTCGGCTGCTTCGCGGCCGGCTGCTGCTGGGGCAAGCCCACGAGCCTGCCCTGGGCCGTCACCTTCACGGACGTCTACGCCTCTCGCGCGGTCGGCACGCCGATGGACACGCCGCTGCATCCGAGCCAGCTCTACGAGTCCGCCGCGGCCTTCCTGATCTTCGCGTTCCTGCTGTGGCTGCTGCCGCGCAAGCGCTTCGACGGCCAGGTGACGCTCGCCTACGTCGCGCTCTACTCCGCCGTTCGCTTCGGCCTCGAGTTCCTGCGCGGCGACCCGGAGCGCGGCTCCTGGTTCGGCGGCGCGCTCTCGACCTCCCAGGTCATCGCCATCGTTCTGCTGCTGGGCACGGCCGTGCTGCTCCCGCGGCTGCGCCGCACGCAGGCCCTCGCGACCGCCTGACGGCGGCTCCCTTGGCCGAGGCCCACGAGCTGATCGTCGGGGCCGACGAGGCCGGACAGCGTCTCGACGCGTGGCTCGCGCGCCGCCTGCCGGAGCTGTCGCGCTCCCGCCTGCAGGCGCTGATCGCGGCCGGCGAGGTCCAGGTCGACTCGGCCCCGGCGCGCGCCTCCTCCCGCGTCAGGCTCGGGCAGCGCGCCGTGGTGCGCGTGCCGCCCGCCGTGCCCGCCGAGCCACAGGCCGAGGACATCCCGCTGCGGGTCGTGCACGAGGACGCCTCGCTGCTCGTGATCGACAAGCCGGCAGGGCTCGTCGTCCACCCCGGTGCCGGTACGGCCGGCGGCACGCTCGTCAATGCGCTGCTCGCGCGCGTGCGCGACCTCTCGGGCGTGGGCGGCGTGCTGCGGCCGGGGATCGTGCATCGGCTCGACCGCGGCACCTCCGGCCTGCTGGTCGTCGCCAAGGACGACCGCACCCATCGGGCGCTCGCCCGCCAGTTCGCCGCGCGGACGGTCGAGAAGGAGTACCTGGCGCTCGTGCTCGGCAGCCCGGCGCGCGCGTCCGGCGAGATCGACGCGCCGATCGGCCGCGACCCGGTGCGGCGCCAGCGGATGTCCGTTCGCGCATCGCGCGGACGCGAGGCACGCACCACCTGGAAGGTCGAGGAGCGCTTCGACGGAGCGGCGCTCGTCCGCGTGCGCATCCACAGCGGGCGCACCCACCAGATCCGCGTGCACCTGTCGTCGGTCGGGCATCCGGTCGCGGGCGACTCGCTCTACGGCGGGACACGGACGCCGTCCTCCCGCAAGGCGGCGGCCCGTCTGGCGCTCGCGTCGCTCGCGCGCCCGGCGCTGCATTCGGCGCGGCTCGCCTTCGAGCACCCGGCGACAGCCGAGCGGCTCGCCTTCGAAGCGCCGCTCCCGGAGGATCTGCGCCGCGTGCTCGAGGCGCTGCGGGCCGCGTCGCGCTCCTGACGCCGCTGCTATCATCGCGGCATGCCCGACGACACGGCCCGCGTGCTCCAGCACAGCCGGCTCTACGAGGGCCGCGTGCTGTCGCTCGACGTCGACGAGGTCCGCGAGCCGGGCGGCGTCACGGGCACGCGCGAGGTCGTGCGCCAGACGGGCTCCGTGGCGGCGCTCCCGGTCCTGGACGACCGCCGCATCGTGCTCGTGCGCCAGTACCGTTACGCCGTCTCCGACTTCGTCTGGGAGCTGCCCGCCGGCCGCCGCGATCCGTCGGAGTCGCCCGAGGCCGGCGCGCGCCGTGAGCTCGAGGAGGAGGTCGGCCTGCGGGCGGCTTCGCTCGAGCCGATCTCGACCTTCTGGACGACACCCGGGTTCTGCGACGAGGTGATGCACCTCTTCCGCGCAACCGGCCTCGAGAGCGTTCCACCTCGGCCGGAGGCCGACGAGCGGATCGAGCCGGGCACCTTCACGCTGGACGAAGCGATGGCGATGGTGGCGCGGGGAGAGATCCGCGAAGGCAAGACGCTGGTCGCGTTGCTTCTGGAGGCGGCGCGGCGACCGCGATAGGCCGCGTCGTCCATCCTCCGAGGACTCGCGGCGCAACGAGGCTAGCAGCCTGGTGCCGGCTTTACTTGAGACGAGGGGGCTCCGCCCCCTCGAGCTCCCCCGTGTTATCGAGCTGCTTTAGTCGTAGTACTCAAGGCCGAGGTGCGTAATAAGCTCCTCGCCTTTCAGGTGGCGAAGGGTGTTCTTGAGTTTCATCAGCTGGATGAAGAGGTCGTGCTCGGGGTAGAGGCCGGGGGCGGTCTGGGGGCTCTTCAGGTAGAAGGAGAGCCACTCCTGGATGCCGCTCATGCCGGCGCGCTTCGCGAGGTCGGAGAAGATCGCGAGGTCGAGCACGATCGGCGCGGCGAGGATCGAGTCCCGGCACAGGAAGTCCACCTTGATCTGCATCGGGTAGCCCATCCAGCCGAAGATGTCGATGTTGTCCCAGCCTTCCTTGTTGTCGCCGCGCGGCGGGTAGTAGTTGATCCGCACCACGTGGTGGATCTTGCCGTAGAGGTCCGGGTAGAGCTGCGGCTGCAGGATGTGCTCCAGCACGCCGAGCTTGCTGACCTCCTTGGTCTTGAACGACTCGGGATCGTCGAGCACCTCGCCGTCGCGGTTGCCGAGGATGTTCGTCGAGTACCAGCCGTTCATGCCGAGCAGGCGCGCCTTGAAGCCCGGGGCCAGGATCGTCTTCATCAGCGTCTGCCCGGTCTTGAAGTCCTTGCCCGAGATCGGCGTCTGGGTCTTCTTCGCGAGCTCGACCATCGCCGGGAAGTCGCCCGACAGGTTCGGCGCGCCGTTGGCGTACGGGATGCCGGCCTTGATCGCGCAGTAGGCGTAGATCATCGAAGGCAGGATGTCGGGATGGCTCGCGTCGAGGCCCTTCTCGAACTTCTCGATCGTGGAGTGAACCTCACCCGCCTCGCGGTACACCTCGGTCGACCCGCACCACACCATCACCAGCCGGTCGAGCCCCTTCTCCTTCTTGAAGCGCGCGATGTCGTCGGAGACCTGCTCGGCCAGCTCGCGCTTCGACTTGCCCTTCTTCACGTTCGGCCCGTTCAGCTTCTTGACGTACTGCGGGTCGAACACCGCCGGCCACGGCTTGATGCCGTCCAGGAAGCCCTTGATCGGCTCGAGGTCGCGCGACTCGAGGACACCCGCCTTCTTCGCGGCCTCGTAGGCGCTGTCGGGATAGACGTCCCAGCCGCCGAACTCGAGCTGCTCGAGCGAGGCGAGCGGCACGAAGTCCTTGATCAGCGGCGAGCGGCCCTCGGTCCGCTTGCCGAGCCGGATCGTCCCCATCTGGGTCAGGCTGCCGATCGGCTTCGCCAGCCCCTTGCGCACCGCCTCCACGCCCGCGATGAACGTCGTCGCCACCGCGCCCATGCCCGGCAGCAGCACGCCCAGCTTTCCGCCCGCCGGCGCGATCTCGCGCCCCTTGCCTGCACTCGACATCAGCTCGCCTCCTGTACGGCTCTCTGCACGGCTCTTTCTCTCGTAACCAAACACGGGATGCTATCACACGAGCTCGCCCGGCTAGGCGCGCTCACACCCTTCAAGTGTCTTGACGGGCCGGTTCAGGCCACGCGTCCGCTGGTCGGGTCTACGACGCCGCGTGCAGCCGGCCGCTCTTCTCGAGGAACGCGAGCGCGGCCTCGGTGAGCTCGCTGTCGTGGCGAGGACCCACGAAGCGGCGCTCGACGAGGTGGTAGTGCAGGATCCCCGAGCGCGCGAGGCGCTCCTCGGTCTCGAACGAGTAGAACATCAGGATCCGGCTCTCGCGCGGCTGGCCACTGTCGTCGAAGAATCCGAAGTTGAGGTTTCGCATCGTCACGGGATCTACGGGCCGCACCTCGAGGTCGTTGGGAAAGGGACGAAGCAGCAAATTTATGGCCCCCTCCTCGCGCTGTCAATAGTCTTCATCACTTCGCTTCACGCTTCGGTCCTGCCGCCGCCCTTCGCCATCTCGAAAAACGTCGGAAGGTACTCGCTGTCGCCGAGCTCGAGACGCCGATACGCCTTGCCGATCGCGTCCCACGCCGAGCCGTCGCGCAGCGCGACCACCATCGGCCAGGGCGAGACGGCGCGCAGCGGCGAGCGGCCGGTCGCGACCCACGCTCCGCCGAGCCGCTGCACCATCACCTCGCCCAGGTAGCAGCCGAGCACGAACAGCACCTCGGCGGCCTCCTCGCCGTCGCGCCCTTCCTCGCGCAGCGAGTCGATGAGCGCGTCCGCCACCTCCAGGCTGGCCGGCGTCAGGTCGAGCACGGCGTCGTACTCGTCGCGCGCGAGCTGCACCGCGATGCGCGCGTGGTCCGCGGCGTTCTCCGGGGTGGCCGGGTAACGGAGCGAGATCTTCACGCCTGGTCCATCTCCGCCGCGCTCCCGGGGTTAGTATAGACGCGTCTCCGGCCCGCCACGGCACGGGAACCCATGAGCCCCACGCGCGCCGAAGCGCTCGACCGCCAGGCCGCCGCCGCGGCGGCGCTCGCCGCGTTCCTGCTGATCGCCAACCAGGTGGCGTCGCGTGCCGTGCGCGACGCGCTCTTCCTCTCGGCGTTCGACGTCACCGCGCTCCCGCTCGCGATGGGCGCGGCCGCGCTCGCTGCCCTCGCCGGCGCCGAGACGCTCTCGCTCGCGCTCACGCGGCGCTCGCCGGCGCAGGTGGTGCCCGTCGCCGCCACGGTCTCGGCCGTCCTGCTGGGCGCCTGGTACGCGCTCGGCCTCGTCTGGCCCGCGGCCGCCGCGGTGCTCGTCTACCTCCACGTCTCCGCGTTCGGCGGCGCGCTCGTCTCCGGCTTCTGGTCGCTGGTGAACGAGCGCTTCGACCCGCACACCGCGCGCAAGGTCGTGGGCCGCATCGGCACGGGCGCGACCGCGGGCGGCATGGCGGGCGGCGCGCTCGCGTGGGTCGCCTCGCAGCTCCTGCCGCTCGGAGCCGCGGTGCTGCTGCTGGTCGTGCTCGGACTGCTGGCCGCCGCGACGCTGCGCCGCACCCACTCCGCCGCCGCCGCGACGTCCGAGACGCTGCCGCTGGAGCCCCAGGCGCCCGCGCCGATCGCGGCCGCGATCCTGCTGCGCAACCCGCACCTGCGCAACGTGGCTCTCCTCGTGTTCCTGGGCGCGATCACCGAGGCGCTCGTCGACTTCCAGTTCAAGGTCCAGGCGACCGAGCGCTTCGTCTCGGGATCGCGCCTGCTGGGCGCCTTCGCGGCGTTCCACACCGCGATGGGCATCCTGAGCCTGGGCCTGCAGGCGATGCTGAGCCGCGCGACACTGCGCCAGCTGGGGATCGCGGGGACGCTGGCGCTGCGGCCGCTGCTCACGGCGGCGAGCGCGCTCGCCGCGGCTTTCGTGCCCCGCTTCGAGACCGCCACCCTCGCCCGCGGCGCCCACGAGTCACTCACCAACTCGCTCTTCCGCTCGGCCTACGAGCTGCTCTATACGCCCGTGCCCGAGGCCGAGAAGCGCCGCGTCAAGACCGTGGTGGACGTCTCGATCGACAAGGTGGGCGCGCTCGTCGGCAGCGCCGCGGTCGCGCTCGTGCTGGCCGTGATGCCCGCGCGCGCGGAGTCGCTCATCTTCGCGCTCGCGGTCCTGGTCTCGCTGCTCGCGCTCGGGCTGTCACGGTCCCTGCACCGCGGCTACGTCCAGACGCTCGAGCAGAGCCTGCTCGCAGGCCGCGTGCGCCTCGAAGACGTGGACGTGATCGACCACACCACGCAGGTCACGCTCGCCCACACCGGCCACCTCGAGCGCGACGAGCTCCTGCGCCAGATCGCCGCGCTGCGCGGCGAAGACAAGCCGACATCGTCTGCGCCTTCGGCCTCGTCCCCCGGCCCGAGCTGGGGCGAGCCATCGCTCGACGCCCTGCTCGGATTGCGCTCGGGCGACCCGAAGGTGGTTCGCGCGGTCCTCCGCGCGCACCCGGAACCGACGCCAGACCTCGTGGCCGCAATGCTGCCTCTGCTCGCCCAGGACCCTCTCGTGCCGGACCTCGTGCGCACGCTGCGGCGCGTCGCTCCGCGGGTCACCGGCCAGCTGGTGGACGCTCTCCTCGACCCGGCGCTGGAGCGGGTCGTGAGGCGGAGAGTCCCGCGCATCCTCAAGGCCTGCCCGACCGCGCGCGCCGCCGAGGGCCTGCAGGCCGCGCTCGACGACCCGGCGTTCGACGTCCGCGCCGCCGCGGCGGCCGCGCTCGCCGCGATCCACGAGCGCAGCGCCGTCGTTCGCACCACGCGCGACGAGGTGCTGCAGCGCGTCCGCCGCGAGCTCGACTCCGGCGAGACGGTCGAGCGCCAGATCCCGCAGATCTACGCGCTGCTGACGCTGGCGCTCGAGCGCGGGCCGCTGCAGATCGCCTGGGCCGCGATGAAGGGCGACGACCGCAGCCTGCGCGGCACGGCGCTCGAGTACCTCGCCAACGTGCTGCCGGAGGACGTCTTCAAGCGCCTGCGTTCGCTGTTCGGGGCGTTCACGTGGACCGCCGAGCCGGTGCCGCGGCCGGTGTCCGAGCTCGCCAACGAGCTGCGCACCTCGGCGATGGGCCTGCAGATCGAGCGTCCGCCCTGGCGCGAGAGCGAAACCGGCGAGACCAGCTGATGTGTCGCTTCGGCCCACCGGCGAACCCGGCCGCCCCCCGCGGCGTCTCGTAGCTGGGGGACTCGATGCGGCTCGTCCAGGATCTCGGCCGCGACGCCGTCTACGCACTGCGCTCCCTGCGCCGGCAGCCTGGCTTCACGGCGGCGAGCGTCGGCATTCTGGCCCTCGCGATCGGCGGCCAGACCGCGATGTTCAGCCTGGTGGACGCCGTGCTGCTGCGCGAGCTTCCGTATCGGGATCCGAGCGCGCTCGTGTTGATCAGCCACGAGACCGAAGGCGCCTACGCGACGAGCCTGCCGCTGCCCCTGATCGCGGCGTTCGAGCGTCACGCGCGCACCCTGACCGGCGTCGCGGCGTGCTTCCAGAACACCGGGATCTCGCGCGTCACGCTCACGGGCGTGCCGGAGCCGGAGGCAGTCAAGGCGGGCTTCGCGAGCGTCGAGCTCTTCCGTGTTCTCGGCGTCGCGCCCGTCCTCGGCCGGCCCTTCGACGACGGCGAGCTGGCGGCGGCCGAGCGCGCGGCGGTGATCTCCCATCGCCTTTGGCAGCGCCGCTTCGCAGGCTCCGCGGCAGCCCTGGGTGCGCCGCTCGAGATCGACGGCTCGCGCGCGATCGTCGTGGGCGTGATGCCAGCGAGCTTCGAGTTTCCGGACCGGTCCGTCGAGTTGTGGCTGCCGCTCACGACGCACCGCAGCTTTCGGAACGACGCGGACGGGCAAGCGCGCTATTGGTGGATCGCCGTTGGGCGGCTCGCTCCGGGCCGGGAGCCCGCCGCCGCCGAAGCCGAGCTCAACGGGATCCTCTCGAGCGTGGGCGCGGCCCCGCGCGTGGACCGCGTCCGCGTCCGCCGGCTCGACGCCGGCGTCTCGGCCACGAGCCGCCTCACGCTGCTGACCCTGTTCGGCGCCGTGGGGGCCACGCTGCTGATCGCGTGCTCGAACCTGGCGACGCTGCTGCTGGCGCGCGGCGAGACGCGAAGACGCGAGCTCGCCCTGCGCGCGGCCGTCGGCGCGGGGCGCTTCCGCCTGGTGCGCCAGCTGCTCGCCGAGAGCCTGGTGCTGGCGGCGCTCGCCGCCGCCGCCGGCCTGCTGCTGGCGCAGCTGCTGCTCCGGCTCTTCCTCGACCTCGGACCCGGCAACGTCCCGCGCCTCGACCAGGCGGGGCTCGACCTGCGCGCGCTGCTCTTTCTCACGGGCTGCGCGTGCTCGACCGCCATGCTGTTCGGGCTGCTGCCGGCGCTGCGGGCGACGGGCTCGCTGCACGCCAGCGCCCGCGAGGCCTCGACCGCTTCCCGTTCGAGCGGGCTCCGCGGGGCGCTCGCGTCGTTGCAGCTGGCGCTGACTTTGGTTCTGCTCAGCACGGCCGGGCTGCTGCTGCGCAGCTTCCTGGCGGCGAGCTCGGTGCCGCTCGGGTTCGAGCCGGAGCGCGCGCTCGTCGTGCGCTCGCGCCTGGCGCTCGACGCGCCCGGCGAGCGCCGCGCCGCGTACTTCACCGCGGTGCTCGCACGCGTGCAGTCGCTGCCGGGGGTCGAAGCCGCCGGCGGGATCAACGACCTCTTCGAGCTGCAGCGCGTCCGCAGCCTGACGCTGCGCGCGATCGACGGCCGCGAGCCGCCGCGGGCCGCGCTGCCGCTCAAGTGGACCGCGGTGTCCGGCGACTATTTCCGCGCAGCGGCAGTGCCCGTCGTCGAGGGCCGTCCCTTCGACGAGCGCGACAGCGCCCTGGCGCCGCGCGTCGTGATCGTGGACCAGGGCTTCGCCCAGCGCTTCTTCCCGGGCGAGAGCGCGCTCGGGAAGCGCTTCAAGGGGCAGGACCCCCGCGGGCGCGACGACGAGTGGCTGACGATCGTGGGCGTCGTCGCCGACACCCGCCGCGAGGGCCTCGAGCAGAGCCCTTCACCCCACGTCTACGAGGCCTCGAGCCAATCGGGAGACGCGACGCCGGACCTCGTCGTGCGCACGCGCGGGCGGCCCGCATTACTGGCGCCGGCGATCCGGGCGGCCGTGCGCGCGGCCGACCCGACCGCGGTCGTCGAGTCGGTCGTCACGCTGGAGCGAGCGCTGGCGCAGCAGCTCGACCGCCGGCGTTTCGAGGGCGCCCTGCTGACGGCCTTCGCCTCGAGCGGTCTCCTGCTGGCGGGGCTCGGACTCTTCGGGCTCGTCCACTACTCGGCCTCGCGGCGGGTTCGCGAGGTCGGCATCCGGCTGGCGCTCGGCGCCACCGCAGGCGATGTCGTGCGCCTCTTCCTGCTTCAGGTCTCCGCGCCCATCCTCGCGGGCGGGCTCGCGGGCCTGGCCGGCGCCCTCGCGGTCGCCCGCGCGCTGCAGTCGATGCTGTTTGGCGTCTCGCCGCTCGACCCGCTCACGCACGGCGGCGCGCTGCTGCTGCTCGCGGCCGGCGCGCTCGGCGCGAGCCTGGTCCCCGCCCTGAAGGCGTCGCGCCAGGACCCGACGCTGGCGCTGCGCCAGGACTGATCCGCCGCGCTCTCGCGCGACGTCCGGCCCTCCGGCCACGTTGGTGGCCAGAGCGCCGGGGAGAAATCGCAGCTACTGCTTGTCGTAGACAGCGACGGCGTGGATTTTCTCGCCGCCCGGCCCGGTACCGTCCTGCGTGACGGTCAGCGTCTTGCCGTCCTTGGAGACCACGACCTTCGCGGTCACCGTGCCCTTGCCGCCCAGCTTCCAGCTGTTCTCGTAGCTGTTGTCGTCGATCTTCTTGGGCGCCGCCGTGTCCGCCATCGGGTTGCCGGTCCACGGCGTTTCCTTGCCGTCGAACTTCGAGGTGTAGCCGCCCACCACCTTCTTGCCCTGCGCGTCCGTCCCTTCGGACGTCAGCTTGATCCCGTCGGGCGTCGCCTCGAACTTCAGCGTGTCCACGCGAATGGCATTCGCCCCCGGCTGCGACTTTGCGGCATTGAGCTTCCAGTTGCCGACCCAGTTCTCGCCCGCCACCGCGAGGCTCGCGCCCAGGCAAGCGACCAGCAACGACGAAACGATCAGCGGCTTCTTCATCCAAACCTCCTTGGGTTTCGTGGAACGCGACATTCTGCTGTTGCCGGCCCGAGCAGGCAAACAGCGGACGGCTCAGCCCGCGGCGGGGTCGTAGCCGAGGTTCGGCGACAGCCAGCGCTCGACGCTCGCGATGTCCATGCCCTTGCGCCGGTGGTAGTCCTGCACCTGGTCGCGGCCGATCTTGCCGAGCGAGAAATAGCGGGCCTCGGGATGCGAGAAGTAGAAGCCGCAGATCGACGCCGCCGGGAGCATCGCCAGGCTCTCGGTGAGCTGGATCGCGAGCTTCTGCTCGCCGCCCAGCACGTCGAAGAGCAGCCGCTTCTCGGTGTGGTCGGGGCAGGCCGGGTAGCCCGGCGCGGGCCGGATGCCGCGGTACTTCTCGCGGATCAGGTCGCCCACCTCGATCGCCTCGTCCTTGCCGTAGCCCCACTCGCGGCGCGCGCGCTGGTGCAGCCACTCGGCGAGCGCCTCGGCCAGGCGGTCGGCGAGCGCCTTCACCATGATCACGGCGTAGGGGTCGTTCTCGCGGTCGTGGCGCGCCACCAGCTCGTCGACGCCGAGGCCGGCCGTCACGGCGAAGGCCCCGACCCAGTCGGCGAGCCCCGTCTCGCGCGGCGCCACGAAGTCGGCAAGCGCCTGCGCCGGCAGGCCGTCGCTCTTCTGGGCCTGCTGCCGCAGCGTGTGCAGCGTGCCGAGCAGCCCCGAGCGCGATTCGTCCGCGTAGAGCTCGATGTCGTCGCCGACCGAGGCCGCCGGGAAGAAGCCGTAGGACGCGCGCGCCTTGAGAGTGCCGTCGGCCAGGAGCTGCTTCAGCGTCGCCTGCGCGTCGTCGAAGACCTCCTTCGCCTTCGTCCCCCAGTCGGGGTTCTCGAAGATGCGCGGGTAGGTGCCGCGCAGCTCCCAGACGGTGAAGAACGGCGTCCAGTCGATGTACGGCACGATCTGCGACAGCTCGACGTCGCAGATCTGGCGCGCGCCGCGGAACTCCGGCTGCGGCGGCGCGTAGCCCGACCACTCGATCGGCGTGCGGCGTGTGCGCGCCGCCTCCAGCGTCATGAGCGGCTGCTCCTGCTGGCGCGCGAGGTGCTCGCGCCGCAGCCGCTCCTGCTCGCTGCGGTTCGTGGCGTCGAGGGCGTTTCGCTTGTCGTCGCCCTTGAGCTGGCCGACCACGCCCACGGCGCGCGAGGCGTCGAGCACGTGGACGACCGGCCCCCTGTAGGCCGGCGCGATCTTGACGGCGGTGTGCGTCCGGCTCGTGGTCGCGCCGCCGATCAGCAGCGGCTTGGTGAAGCCCTGGCGGTCCATCTCGCGCGCCACGTGGACCATCTCCTCGAGCGACGGCGTGATCAGGCCGGACAGGCCCACGATGTCGGCGCCCGAGTCGCGCGCCGCCGCCAGGATCTTGTCGGACGGCACCATCACGCCGAGGTCGACGATCTCGTAGTTGTTGCACTGCAGGACCACGCCCACGATGTTCTTGCCGATGTCGTGGACGTCGCCCTTGACCGTGGCGAGCACGATCTTGGCCTCGGACCTGGCGCCGCTCGCCTGCTTCTCCTTCTCCAGGAAGGGCGTCAGGTAAGCGACTGCCTTCTTCATGACGCGGGCGCTCTTCACGACCTGCGGCAGGAACATCTTGCCGGAGCCGAAGAGGTCGCCGACCACGTTCATCCCGGCCATCAGCGGGCCCTCGATCACGGCGAGCGGCCGGCCGTACTTCTGGCGTGCCTCCTCGGCGTCGGCCTCGACGTAGGCGTCCACGCCGCGCACGAGCGCGTGCGTGATGCGCTCCTCGACCGTGCCCTGGCGCCAGGCGTCCTCGACGACGGGACCCTTCTCGCGCTCCCGCACCGTCTGGGCGAACGTCACCAGGCGCTCGGTCGCGTCCGCACGCCGGTTGAGCAGCACGTCCTCCACGTGCTCGAGCAGGTCCTTCGGGATCTCCTCGTAGACGGCGAGGCGCTCGGAGTTGACGATCCCCATGTCGAGGCCGGCGGCGATCGCGTGGTAGAGGAAGCTCGCGTGCATCGCCTCGCGCACCGCATTCATGCCGCGGAAGGCGAACGAGACGTTCGAGATGCCACCGCTCACCTTGGCGAGCGGGAAAAGCACCTTGAGCCGGCGCGTCGCCTCGATGAACGACACCGCGTAGTCGGCGTGCTCCTCGATCCCGGTCCCGACCGTCAGCACGTTCGGGTCGAAGACGATGTCCTCGGGCGGGAAGCCGATCTCCTCGGTCAGGATCCGGTAGGCGCGCGACAGGATCGCGACCCGGCGCTCGACGTCCGTCGCCTGGCCCTCCTCGTCGAACGCCATCACGACGACGCCGGCGCCGAAGCGACGCACCACGCGGGCATGGTCGCGGAAGGCGTCCTCGCCTTCCTTGAGCGAGATCGAGTTCACGATGCCCTTGCCCTGCAGGCACGCGAGCCCGGCCTCGATCACGCGGAAGTCGGACGAGTCGACCATGATCGGCACGCGCGCGATGTCGGGCTCGGCCGCGAGCAGGCTCAGGAACTTCCGCATCGCCGCCACGGAATCGAGCAGGCCCTCGTCCATGTTGACGTCGAGGATCTGGGCGCCGCCCACCACCTGCTGGCGGGCGATCTCGAGCGCATCGGAGTATTGGCCTGCGAGCACGAGCTTCGCGAAGCGCGGCGAGCCCGTCACGTTCGTGCGCTCGCCGACGTTGACGAAGTTCGAGTCCGGGCGGATCACGAGCGGGTCGATGCCGGAGAAG
>Ga0184625_10000375_pt1 | contig 16402 bp, 13 predicted proteins | sample PLM3_30_b1_FD_133151 | JGI IMG/M metagenome (GOLD analysis project Ga0184625, IMG submission 133151) | Groundwater sediment microbial communities from an aquifer in East River, Colorado, USA - PLM3_30_b1 | ecosystem: Environmental > Terrestrial > Soil > Riparian zone | place: USA: East River... | reverse complement strand
CTAAATGACAATCCGGAATATGTTACCTGGATGATCGGCATTATGTTTTTCGACACACTGGCTATCATTCCAATGGCCAAATTGCGGTTAGAAGAAAGACCTCGCAAGTACGCTTTTGTGAATATGGCAACGGTGATGGTAAATGTGTTGCTGGTGGTTTTCTTCTACTACATTGCCCGTCCACTCCGCGTATCGCATCCAAATAGCGTGTGGATACTGGTGTATGATCCATCCGTGGGCGTTGGCTACTTCATCATCGCTAATCTAGTTGCCAGCGCAGCTGCCTTGCTTTTTTTATATAAAGAATTTTCGGCTTTCAAATGGATGTTCGATAAGAATCTTTGGAAGCAGGTGATCAATTATTCATACCCACTGTTGATTGTTGGTTTCGGTGGTATGATCAATGAAGTATTGAGCAGGCTGGTATATAGAAAAGTGTTGCAACTGGATGATCTTACTGAAAAAAGAGAATTGGGGATATTTGGAGCGAATTATAAACTGGCGGTATTGATCACCATCTTTATCCAGATCTTCAGACTGGCCGCGGAACCATTTTTCTTCAACCAATCGGGTAAGGAGGACGCAAAAAAGATTTATGCAAGAGTGATGAAGTTTTTTGTGATCGCCTGCTGCTTCATGTTCCTCATCATAGCCTTATTCCTGAATGTGTGGAAAGAGCTCATCGCATCGAAGCATGCAGAGTATGCTGAAGGAATTGGCATTGTTCCGATACTGGCCATGGGAAGTATATTCCTTGGCATTTACTATAATCTTTCGGTCTGGTATAAGCTAACCAATCGCAACATGTTTGGTGCGTACATCACCATTGTCGGGGCCGTAATCACCATCCTCCTGAACATCTGGTGGATTCCCAAATACAGGTACGTTGGATCAGCCTGGGCAACCTTTGTGTGCTACGCGTTCATGATGGTAGGCAGCTATATCCAGGGACAGAAATACTATCCCATTCCCTATCCATGGAAAAAACTGATGGCCTACCTGGTGATTGTGGTGTTAATCTACCTGATGCACCAGGGATTGGTGTATCTAACGCCCAGCAATGGCTGGCTTCATGTTGGAGTTGCGCTTCTACTGCTCGCAGGTTTCGGATTATTCGTCCTGAAAGTTGAAAAGAAGGAATTTGTGCGGTTGCCGTACATAGGAAAATATATTCAGCAGTTTGGTTGAAGGACACTTAGAAGTACAAAGACGCTTCTTGATTATTGAGACTCGATTACATAGTCATTGCAACTTCCTCCGGAGTACAAAGATGCAAGCCCCAATTTTGAAGGTCATCAATTAATTTGATGCTTCTTGAAACAAAAAAGGAAACTACCATTCAATTTTGGATTATCAGGAATGAACCTTCTGTCTAAGGATTCCGGGGAAAGGAATTGGAAAATAGGAGCCAATCTACGACAATCAGCGAGCGTCTGAGTACTTCGAAGCAATGATCCCGGGGGAGGTTATACCCAATTAAGAATCAAATTTCCAGCTGCAAGAACGGGTTGTATTTCTTCTCAAATCCAATCGTGGTCTCAGGTCCATGCCCCGAATAGACCACCACATCATCGGGCAGTACAAATAACTTCTGCCTGATGTTATTGATCAATGTATCGAAATCTCCCCCAGGCAGGTCAGTCCGGCCAATGCTTTGCCTGAACAACACGTCACCACTGATAATAAATTTCTGCGCCTCACAATAAAAGCAGATGTGACCAGGGGAATGTCCCGGCGCGTAGATAATTTTTAATACGTCTTCACCCAACCTGATCAGATCTCCTTCCGTTAAATAATTTACTTCCCCTTTGTAGGCATCAAATGGTAGATTCCATTGAAGGGCCGCCAGGGGTGCGAGATCAAGCATTTCCTTTTCATTTTGGTGCATGTAAGGAATGAGCTGATAGGTATCGTGAATGAACTTTTCACCGAAAACATGATCCAGATGGCAGTGGGTATTTAACAAATATTTAGGCCGTAACGAAAGTTCACCCAGAAAATCTTTCAATTCATTGCGTTCATTATTAAAATAACAGCCCGGATCTATGATAGAACACTCTTTCGATTCGTTATATACTACGTATGTATTCTCTTCAACAGGGCTAAATACGAATTTTTTTACCTGCAACATGTGTAAATCTCCAATTAAAAATGAATTTCCCTGCTTTTGGGCAATTAGTTAATTTTAAAACTCAAAGATAGAATATGCCATTCCCCCGGAAACGAATGATGATGACAGGCAGGATCGCAGGAATCGTACTCATAACCCTTACCCTGGCCGCGGGCGCTATTGCCCAGGTGAACACTGTTGAGTTTGGAAAGAACAGGGTACAGTATAAGAACTTCAAATGGCAATACTACCAATCTTCTAATTTCAATGTTTATTTTGAAGAGAATGGAATGCCGCTCGGTAAATATGTTGTCCAATTGGCTGAGCAGGAACTTCCCTCGTTAGAGAAATTTGTTGAATATGGTCTCCAGCGCCGGGCTAATCTTATTATCTATAATCATTTTGACGACCTCGAACAGTCGAATATTGGGCTGGCGGTGGAATGGCAAACCACTGGCGGTACTACCAAGCTGGTGAACAATAAGATGATCGTGTACTTCAATGGCGATCATAACGACCTCAAGCGTCAGATTCGCCAGGGGATTGCCCACATTCTTGTTGACAATATTCTGTTTGGTGACGACCTTGGTGAATTTGCAGCAAACCAGGCCCTGCTCGATCTTCCTCAATGGCTGGTGGATGGGTATATAGAGTACGCTGCTGAACCCTGGAGTACACAGCTGGATGATGATTTGAAGTCGGTCCTGCTCTCCGGGCGGTTTAAAAATTTTTACCAGTTTGCTTTTGAGCGCCCCAACCTTGCAGGACATTCCTTCTGGAATTATATAGCTGAAAAATACAAAAAGGAAAACGTTACCTATTTCCTCTATCTCGCCCGCGTTTATCGCAATCTCAACAGCGCCTCTAACCGCATCGCAAAAAAGAAATTCAAGGCCCTGCTGAATGATTTCATGACAGAGGAAGAGGAGAAATATTCAAAGGATATTAGGGGTAGGCGAAACTTCCCTAAAGGAACTGTTTCGGTGGTTGAGGAAATTCGGCCGGGCAAGGACTTTATCCGGTTTACTGCTAACCCTGCACCCAGAAGCCAGACATATGCCGTGGTTGAATATAAGCGTGGACATTATTGTATTGTGCTGTATGAAAACTATATCAACAAGAAGGTATTGCTGAAGTTTGGTGTGAGAACAAAGGATGCGGAAATGAATCCAAACTACCCAATCTTGGCCTGGGATGGAAAGGGAACAAGGCTGGCCGTGATGTATTGGAAGGAAGGAAAGATCAAATTATTTGTTTACGACCTGGTTGGAAAATTCAAGCGGGTGAATATAGACATGCCAGAGTTTGACCAGGTGCAGAGCATGCAATTCATGTTAGACGCCAACACGCTACTGTTCAGCGGTGTTCGCAAAGGACAGTCGGATGTGTATGTATATAAAATAGATAAGCAAACCGTTGATCAGATCACGAATGACGTGTATGACGACCTGGACGCTTCCTTCGTGGCATTTCCTAATAAGACTGGGATCATTTATGCTTCCAATCGTCCTTCACCAAAGGCGCCTACCGGGGATACAGTATTACCCAATAATCGATACAATATTTTCCTGGTGGATAACTGGGCAAATAACGATTTCAAGAATACCTCGCAATTAACGTTCATGAAATTTGGAGATGCCAGATACCCTACTCAGTATAATACTTCGCATTTTACCTTCATTAGTGATGAAAATGGTATCGGCAACAGGTATGCAGGCTTCTTCCAAACAGACAGGGCTGGGGTGGATACTATTTACCGCGTTGGCGACCTCTTTCTGAGAAACCCTGAATTTAAGGAATTGGATTCCGCATTGAAGGCGTACGACCTGGCGCAACCTGATTCCATGTTCGTGGTTTCACTAACTAATGATTCTGCTTATGTATTTCCCATAACCAATTACCAGAGTGGTGTAAAAGAAACAAAAATTGCCGGTGATCAGGGCCAGGTTAGTGAAGTTAGGCAGGAGGGAGATCTGAAGTTCCTGTATAAATTAAGAGTAGATGAGAATGCGTTGAAGAAAAGAAATATCACTGCGAGGCCAACTGATTTCAGGAAGAAAACAATGCTGGAGGCACAACTTTCCAGTGGACAGGCATTGCAGTTCCAGGATGTTCAAACAGATACCGCAAAGAATGATTTTTTTGAAAGCGAGTTTGATAAAGCAAGAAGAGATTCGGGAAGGGTAGGGAAAGTGGTAACAGCAGAGGAAGAAGTACCGGAAACAGTGTTGAACAAGGCAAAGCTTTTTGATTATCGTCTGAAATTCTCAGTGGACAATTTCTCTGGTAATCTCTTCAATAATGACGTACTCATTACCAGGTATGAACCCTACACAGGTGCATTGCCAATCAGCCTTACCAGCAGCGGTGCCTTTAATGGAATGCTGAAGGCATCTGTCTTTGACCTTTTTGAAGATATTCGATTTACGGGTGCCATCCGCCTTCCCTTCTTCAATGGGCAGGGAAGTGGTGTGGCTATTGGAAATTCGGGCCAGGAAGTATTTGTTGCGAATAATTCTTCCTTATTTGATGGAGGCGGCGAATGGTATTCACGAATAGATTATCTCAAAAAGAGATTTGATTATTCCCTCTTGTATTACAGGAAGACAGAAGTTGGAAGTGTACAATTGAATGGGGGTTCCCTTGTAGGAGGTAAGTCCTTTACAAACCTCTACCAGGGTATTGTAAAATATCCTTTCGACAAGGTAAGAAGTATCAAAATGATGTTTGGTGTAAGAACGGATAAGTTGGTATTAAGACCTGGAGATGATCCAAGGCTGGATACAATCATTCTGAAAGCACCTGACCAGAACAAACAAACCTATGGCCTGGTTAGGATGGAGTATGTATATGATAATGCCATTCAGAAGTCGTTGAACATTATGAATGGACTTAGGTACAAAGTCTATATTGATTGGAATGGCCAGATAAATAAGGTTTCCAATACTGAAGGGAAGGCCACATTCAATGCAGGGTATGATGCCAGGTATTATTATCCCATCTTCCGGAATTTTATTTGGGCCGTGAGGGGTGCGGGAGATTTTTCCTGGGGTAACAAGAAGATCATTTACTACCTGGGTGGAGTGGATGGATGGTTGTTCCCAAAATACAACCTATCTCCAAGGCCAGCGGATCCTGATTATGCTTTCCAATCTCTTGCTGTGAATCTTCGTGGATTTAATCAGAATACGGCCAATGGGAACAATGCAGTTATCTTCAACAGTGAGTTCAGGTTCCCTGTATTTACAACGCTATTCAGTAAGCCAATCAATAACGCCTTTCTCAGAAACTTCCAGTTGATGCAATTCTTCGATCTCGGCACCGCCTGGAACGGCGCTTATGGAAAAATTGAACGCCCAAGTGTTTCTTATGGAAATACACCTGTAAGTGTGGTGATCAAGGCTGGAGGAGTCGGTCCATTCGCAGGGGGTTATGGATTTGGTGCAAGGAGTACGCTACTTGGCTATTTCTTAAGGATTGATGCAGGTTGGCAAATGAACGGGTTCTTCAGTGGTAAACCTGTATGGCATTTCGCAATGGGCGTCGACTTTTAGACGCTAATTTGCGCTAATTAAAGCGAATCCTGATAGCTATCGGGACGAATTAGAACAAATGAACCACGCAAATTGCTGGGTTCTTTTTTTTATAGGATAGTCTTGCTGATTTTTTTTATGGTGATATAAATAAACATCATCAGCAACGCATAACAACCGATCATTGACCAGGCGTATTTGGAAGCGAAGGGATGAAGAAGCATATTGGAAATATCACCTGCCAGATCAAGTGGATTGCTGATGACATCCCAGCTGTTGAATCGCAGGTATCTCCCTATATAAATACCAAATGCGTTAAGAAACATAACCGGGAAAAGGAAAAAAAACTCGTGCATCCCCGGCCATTTCCATTGAATAATTTTCTCCATCTGTCGCACTGAAAGTATTCCCAGGACCAACCCATTCCATGCAAATGAAAGTAAGAGTGCGAGCTCAAACCAAATGGGGACTTGTGAAATCCCGAGGTGAAATAGATCGGTAATGATATAAAATGCGTTCGGAATAAATAATATCCAGACTGCAATGGCAAATGAAAATTTCCATTTATGCATGGTCCAACCGGGATTGTTTTGCAAAAAAGTACTGATGGCATATGGAACGAAGGCCAGGAATAGATTCCAGGCAAGGAAGATGAACGTGAGACTTCCTGTGTACATTATCCGGATCATTACCAGCAGCAGGCTAAACACCATTGAACTTGCTAGCCATCTATGAGACTCCGTTCGGATCAAGAAATTAATAGTTTTCAATGATTCAGTTTTTAGTTTCATCTGTACACGATTTTAGGAATAAAAACCAAACAGCCAATCACAACCGAAATTATTGCGGCGGTCAAGACTGCTCCTGCAGAAACATCCTTTATTAATTTAATTGTTGGATGGATTTCTTTTGATGTAAAATCCATCATTTTTTCAATGCAGGTGTTGAACAATTCTGCTACCCACACCATTCCTACCGCAATTGCCAGCAATGCCGCATCTGTTGGAGACACTCTAAGAAACAAAGCAAGAATAATAACAATAATAGTGGCCAACAGGTGCAGCCACGCATTGTGATCTGTCTTAAAGATCAACCGCAAGCCTGATATTGCATATTGAAAACTTTGTATCCGTTTCTGCAAGGAGAATTTCTCTTTTTCCATAAGTTCGTTTTACAGGTTTGAAAATATCTGCTTTAAAAACCCACCAGGGACTCAGGCAAGGGAGTGTTCATATATTGATTTCCTTAGCTTGCGTAAACTGCCGAATGAAATAGATACACTTATGATTATGGATAAGAAAATTCCCACCGGGAATAATTGAAAGTCCTTCTCCTCCCACCAAATTCTTGTCCAAAGCGCAACTCCTATAAAAAGTGCAACTACAATTGTAGCAAGTGTAAATCCAAACCATGCCAGTTGTGCCTGCAATCCATATGGAATTCGAAATGAGATCTTCAAAAGATGGTAAACAATAACGAGCAAGGGTGCTGTAACAAATGCTCCTCCTATGAAACAAAAAACGCTAACCAGGATGCCTGCACCAATGTTTTCCGTTGCAGTGGCGTATACAAAAATCAGGAAGGAATTTATGATTAATGCTCCCACCCAGATTTTGAGAGAGTTTAAGAATAACTTCCAACTCATTTGGAACTCAATTTTGAAGATTCAGAAAAATATCGCTTTATCGAAGCATCAGAAAGATTGTAGGAAAGCCAGCTATAACCCGATTGCGCGTTCATGAATGCTTCCTTCTTCTCTTGCAAGGAATTGACAACGCAGGCTTCACATGGGTCTTTAAGAAATCCTAACTGCTCCTGTTTTTTCAGCTGTTCTCTAAGCACGTCCGCATTCTGTTCCAGCAAGGGAATGGCTTTGTTTGACAATGTGAGCATATAATCTACAGGCATAAGAATTTTGTCTTTCTGCCTGAAATTATAGGCCGCGATAAATTCATCCCAATTCACAGTAGTTGCTCCTACCAATAGGATGATTACGGACCACGCATTCACCCGAAATAGGTAATAAGTTGTCTTCTTCCTGTAAATCTTCCAGAATACAGTAACCAATCCGGTCATCACTAAAAGAAGATAGAATAAAACGCCAATCCGTTTATAGGCAAGACCTGTCTGGCTAATGTAATAGTAGTCCCGCAGGAAAACTGAAAACACGAGGATGCAATTCTGAATGATCCAGGCGTAGGAGCCGTATTTCAACCATTTATTATGGCGATAGAAATTCAGGTTTCCCCTGAAAAAGATGATGAGGATGGCCATGGCAAGAAGGATGGAAATGATCAGCATGTCTGTTCCCTGGTGAATCACCTTGTAGAGATTCACATCCTTTCCATATTCAAATCCAAACCAGAGGTAGGCGATATCAATGCCATTAACAATAAGGAGGAGAATGTTGAGTAGTACCAGGCTTAATAGTCCTACGGTATTCATGTTTTTTAATGCCAGCATTCCCTTACCCAACTTTCCCATCAGGTTTCTGCTGATTGAATTCAGCAGGTCATTTCTTTTTTCGGTTGCAGTTTTTCTGCGACGGAGTAGTTCGTCCTCACATTTGTTTTCTTTCTTTTCAAAAAAATCCATCCTGCTTTTCAGGATTATCCAACCTGTCAAGTATAAACCAGCGAGCAGGAAGAAGAATCTTTGCCAGGATATTAAGTCCAGGAAATCTGTGATGGATGTGCCAAGCCATTTCCAAAATTTGCCAACTACTTCTGAAAAGACAGAGTTGGCAGAAGAGTAGATCAGGATGAAGATTATCGAAAATAAAAGCGGAATGATCGCAAAAAGTATCAGTTTCCCGTATTTTCTTTTGCCGGGAGTAGAAGTTTTTTCGAATTGAAATGATTCAAATAGCGAGGCAATAACAAATCCTCCATTCAGCAGCACTGATCCACCTGCATACCAGGCCGAGCGGTGGATGTATTCAATGAACCCTGCCAAAAGTGCCATGGTAATACAGCACCCAACTTTGCTGATTACAGAGTTGTGTACAACAATCATGGCCAGGCATATGAGATGGCCGAGCGTTAGCCATCCCACCGTTGAACTTCGCCTGGCTTTTGGGTATAAGGAAAATAAGATCAATAATAGAAAGACATCATAGAGAAGTGTATTCAAAGCGATTTTCTCGCGCCAGAATACCAGATTAAATAAGACCCCACCGGCAACAATGGCCAGTAATTTTGCACGCTCTCTTTTCATATTGACTTTTTATTTACAGTTCTCTCCCATAAGGTATAAAAACAATGTGAGTAAGCACAGGCCGCCAAGGCCAATTATTATCCAGTTGTTCCATTTCTTCAGGAGATTAAAACTGAGCCTAAGCTCAGTTTGCGTGACTTCCCATGTAAGGGAGACAACACTTGTTAGATTCAGCAATCCTGCAAGCAAAGGCCCAAATGCAATCAGTAGGTTAATGTTTAATCCCATTCCTTCCTTTAAGCCTAGCGATTCAAGAAATGGAGTAGAAAAATTATAAAGGCCAGGCCATCCTACTTCATTGAGCAGATTGATCAAAATAAAATAGGCTGAAGGAATCGTGAGCAACAGTCCAATGCCTGCGCTGAGTGATGGTTTTAATATCTGCATTCTCATATTAAGGTGTTTAAGAATTTAGGCAATGGCAGGAAATGGCGAAATGCCAGCCTCCGCTTTTTTTTGTTTGTTAACTTTTGAGAGAATGGCTTCCAGCAGGGGAAGCATCTTGTTTAATCCTCTCGTTTTGATCATAAAATTCCAGAGTGGTTCAAATTTTTTCCAACCACCCGCATAGGCGAAATGTTTAATGACATGTTTTAGCTGATCGTGTTGCAGGCTGGCTTTCCAAATATTTGACCAGCTATAGAAAGCCCTGTATGACCAATCATATCCCTTCTTAAGTTTCTCTGCATCCAAGCCAATTGTTTTGTACACCACCTGGCGGGTATCGTATTGATCCCAATTCCTGTGAAGGATCCTGTCCTGTGCTTCCATGGTCTTAAATAGCCTTGTGCCTGGGTACGGAGTGAGGATGTGAAACGTACAGGTGGTGAGGCCATTCGTAACCGCCCAATCTACTGTTCGTTTGAAAACATCCTCTTTATCGTCATCAAGCCCAAATACGAAACTTCCATTGATCATTACGCCCAGGGAATGCAAACGGTTGATTGCAGCTGAATAATCCTTGCCCAGGTTTTGTTTTTTATTGCTTTGCTGAAGATTTGATGTGCTCAGTGTTTCGAAGCCGATGAAGACTGATCTCAACCCGGCTGCCGCGGCTTTTTCAATTAGATTGCCCCTAAGAATAGCATCCAAGGTTGAAGCTCCCTGGAAAACCCGATTCATTCCTTTCATTCCTTCAAAAAGGGCGGAAGAAAATTTTTCATTCCCCAGGAGATGATCATCCAGGAAATACAAATGCCTTCCGGGTAAGCGATCGATCTCCGCAAGGGCAGCGTCCACTCTCTGTGTGTAGAATGATTTGCCTCCCTCAAAGAAGGCATCTTTATAACAGAAATCACAATGATGCGGGCACCCTCTTGAAACTACAATTGAATTGGGAACAAGATAGTGAGAGCGCTTGATGAGATCCCTGCGAATGGGCGGGATAGTAGATATATTTCTTTCTGCATTCAGATAGATTTTCTTTGGCATCCCTGCTTTGAAATCTGCAAGGAACTGCGGAAAGGTGTCTTCACCCGGACCAATAAAAATGCTGTCTGCATGTTGCATTGCTTCTTCTGGAAGTGAAGTAACATGCAATCCGCCGAGACAAACATAAGCGCGCTTCTTTCGGTACTTGTCGGCCAGGGCATAGGCCCGGTAAGCATTGGTAATATAAACCTGGATCACTACCAGGTGGGGTTCATCATCTGTATTGAGTTCCTCCACATGTTCATCCTGCAAATCAATCTCATCCTCGGGCGAGCAATAAGCAGCAAGTGTGGCCAGTCCAAGTGGAGGGAAAAGAGAATATTTGATCGGTCGCCAATAAGGACTCTTTGCTTCGGTAAGTGCTGGCAAGATCATTTTAATTTTCATACGCTTATTTTTCATGGCTATACTTTGGGTATAATTATTTGAAGACCCTGTTCATCATGGCTGAAGAATGGCTATGTTTTTCATTCCAGGAACCTGTTATATTCCGCCTCCACTTCATCCTTGCGCAGTTGTATTACTGGCCTGTATTCAAGTAGCATGGCCAGTGCGCTGGAGCATATGGCAACAATTAGCAGCGACCAAACAGGTAATATTCCCATGCCTGCCATCAGGAAGAAAAGTGTAAATGAGGCCATAGTGAGCAGAAGGCCGGCGGTGAAGAAGAAACCAAATAGTTTCTTTCCTGAAAAATCCATCCGCACCAAAAGGCGCAGCGATACAAACAGCAGGGCGATGAATGGGAGCGTGAATACGGTGGCATAAATAAAGCCTAATAAGGCAACCAGGCCTACGGCGTCCGCATAAGTATACAGATCGGTAAGTACGGCAGTTCCTATTAATGTATTCATGAGCAAGGCAGCGGCCCAGATCTTTAAAATGATTTTGATTGAAGCGGAACGACTGTGCATATATTTAGGTTTTAAAAAGTACTTTGTATTTCAAAGTGTAAGTGCAAAAAAAAACTATTTCATGCTTTTGATCATATTTTCTAAGGCTTCCACATGTTCTTTAAATGCTTTCTCACCGGCTTTCGTTATGGAATAGGTGGTATTTGTTTTCTTGCCAATAAATCCTTTGTGCACCTTGATGTATCCGTTTTCTTCCAGGTTCACCAGATGAGTAGCTAAATTGCCATCACTCAATTCCAATGTCTGCTTAAGATCATTGAAACTCAGGTCGGCATTCACCATCAGGCTGCTCATAATGCCCAGCCTGATGCGACTCTCAAATACCTTATTTAGATTTCCAATCGGATTACTCATAATATCGTTACTGAACTTTAAACTAAGCTTGTGACTATTCTTCATATTCATACTTCCACCACATCAATAGTCCGTACACAATATGCAGAACACCAAAACCTGCGGCCCAGAAATACAATCCATATCCAAGGAACCAGAGGTTGATGATGCCCAGGATCAGCTGTCCATATCCAAGATACCTGACTTCTCCCAATGTGTATTTGCTTGCGTTCACCAGGGCTAAGCCATAAAATAATAAACATCCGGGCGCAACAAGTGCAAAGAATCCAAGATCCATCATCCTGTAGATAAATAATCCGCCAATTATCATCGGGATAGCTACGTTAATGATGAGCCTCCTTGTAGTATGGCCCCAAATGGGCACGCCACTTTTTTTACTTCTCAGGTAGGTGAATATGAAGGCGAATATCAATGCCGAAACGAAAGTAACCAGCGCAATATTAAGGAGCGTGGATTGAAAATGGACCCCATCTTCCCCTACCAGCCGCTCAAACTGGCAATCCCCTCTCTTCCAGCATTCAATCTTTGTAGAAGTGTACCAGGCCCCTGCCAAGGCGCAGACTCCTGCAGACACACCACTCCAGCCACTCAAGCTAATGAAACGGCTACTGCGTTCCATGATGCTTTTGATATCATGCAGGGTGGATTCGATCTGCTGATTTTTTTCGTTCATAAAAAGCACTTTGTAACACAAAGTAACTAGGCAAATTCCGGTTATGCAAATTTTTCTCGAATTAATTTCCCGGCCCTGTAATTCGCGCATTTTCTGGGGCTTGCCGTATTTTTGAGGAATGATGCGATCACCCTACCTGAATGGCAGGTTGTTTATTCTGGTTGTATGTTGCCTTACTCTGAACCACGTTTCTGCTCAATCTAAGATCCTGAAGGGTATCATAAAGGACCAACACAGTGATGAAAGGATCCCTTTTGCGTCTATCCATTTCAAAGGATCAGGAACCGGGAAGCTTGCCGATTCGGCTGGCGCCTTCATCTTCCGCTTTGATCATTTTCCCAGCGATACGCTGGAAATTACCTATGTAGGTTACAAGGATTTTAAGGTTTTCATTGATCCTTCGTTAGCCAAACGTGATACCATTTATGTGATGGCGAGCATGGAGAGGGGTAAGTACGCAGCCGAGGTGATCGTAAAGAGAAAAATAGACCGGGGGTTGTTGATGTGGAAGCGAATAGTGAGGCACAAACCGCAAAATGACCGCTATCGCTTCAATAACTTTTCCTATGAATTGTACAACAAACTGGAGCTGGATCTCAAGAATGTGAACAAGGATAAATTGGGGGAGATGAAATTATTGCGGCCTTTCAAGTTCATTCTAGATAACGTTGACACTACAGAGGGTGTACCTTTTCTGCCGGTCTATCTAACAGAAGCGATATCTGATTACTACTATCAACGATCGCCTGTGAAGAGAAGAGAGGTCTTTAAGGGAAGCAAAACAATTGGAGTCAATAATGAAAGTGTGGCTAAACTGTTGGGTGGCATGGATCAGAATGTGAACTTCTATTCAAATTTCATCCCGGTATTTGACAAACTCTTTGTAAGTCCCATCAGCGACAATGGAGATGCCTACTATAACTATAAAGTAACGGATACCCAATATGTGGGTGGTCGCCGGATCATCCATTTCTTCTTTATTCCCAGGCGGAAGGGAGAAAACACCTTTGAGGGCGATTGCTGGGTGCACGACACCACATTTGCAATCCAGAAGATGAACCTTCGATTGTCGAAGGAAGCAAATATCAATTTTGTTGATAAGCTTAGTTTGATACAGGAATACCAGCTTCTCGATGATACTACCTGGTTTCTCTCAAAGGATAAGTTTGTGGTAGATGTGTCGCCCTTAGGCGGGAAGCAGCTTTCATTCATTGGCAGAAAAACAACTACCTATAGGAATGTCATTGTCAATGATTCTTCTGTTCAGGCAGAACTGGCCAAGAATAAATTGACGGAAGAGACGATTCTGCCCGATACAGCCAAAGAAAAGCCTGATGAGTACTGGGTGGAATCCAGGCATGAGGATCTAAGCAAGAATGAAATGGCCATTTACCACATGATCGACACCTTATTGAAACTGCCGGCCTTCAGGAGATACACCAACATTATTAATTTCATTGGAACCGGTTACCTCAACGTTGGCAATTACCAGATTGGACCTTGGCAGAACTGGATATACACCAATGTGATCGAAGGTTTGAGGTTGCGTTTCGATCTGGGCACAAACAAATACTTCCACAAGGACGCTATTTTCCATGGGTATCTTGCTTATGGGTTCGCAGATAGAAAATGGAAAGGGGAGATTGATGGTATGTACATTTTCAACAGGCATCCCCGGATGTATATTTATGGAGCTTATGTAAACGATTTCGATTATGGCCAGAATTACTTCGATGAGGTCAGCTCCGACAACATCTTTTCCCTTGCGATCCGCAAACCTGGAGTTCCTATAAAATTCATAAGGCTCCTTGAGCAGCGGATTGATTTCTTTGCAGAAACGAATAGTGGTTTTTCTGCCCTGGTTTCCACCCGGAGAAGAGCGTATGATCCAATTCTGAATCTTCCTCCGAAAACTTATTTTCCTACCGAGGAAGGTCAATCCATGGAAGGATTTGAAACTTCTGTGAGGTTGAGGTTTGCCTACCTTGAGAAATTCCTGGAGAACAATTTCTATCGTGCAAGCCTCGGAAGCACTTTTCCCATTCTTGAATTTAAGTATAGCAAGGGTATCTCAGGAGTATTCAATTCCGCTTATGATTACACTAAGATTTCAGGAAGCGTAAGTAACTTCCGTAAAATCCCACCTTTCGGTAATATTTACTATAATGTTTTTGCAGGAAAGACGTTTGGAACACTTCCCTATTCCTTCTTAGATATTGCTCCAGGTAATGAAATCTATTATTATAACAAGTATGCTTTTTCGCTCATCAATAAATACGAATACATTCATGATAATTATGCGGGAGTGAACCTTGAGCACAATTTTGGACCAGGCCTCTTCAGATTTATTCCCCTCACCAGGAGATGGAAGTTTCGACAATTCTGGACTGCCAAAGTTCTCTGGGGAACAACAACCGAAGAAAACAAAACGCTGAACTTTGTTCCGGATGCGCCTTTTAAGAGTCTGGATGGAAAGACTTATTTGGAATTAGCAACAGGAGTGGATAACATATTTAAAGTGCTTCGTTTTGATTTCGTTTGGAAAGTTCTTCCAACTCCACTCCCAAGCAGGGCGAGTGAACGATGGGGAGTTTTTGGAAGCTTCAGGCTGGCGTTTTAATTGAAGAGTTGAATAGTTGAAGAGTTGAATAGGTGTATCCAAACTCTTCAATTTTCCTGCTACCAACTAATCAACCAATCAACACAATTACCTAATGGTCAAAACACCTTGGTTAATAAGGAAGGTCTTCTCCAATCGCACCTGGAAAATTCCTACCCGCGAAAAAATATTGTATCTCACCTTTGACGATGGGCCACATCCTACTGCTACACCTTTTGTGTTGGAGCAATTGGAAAAGTTCAATGCAAAAGCCACTTTTTTTTGCCTGGGAAAAAATGTTACGGCGCACCCTACTATCTACAGCAGGATTTTAAACAATGATCACGCAGTGGGGAATCACAGCTTCAATCACCTGAATGGATGGAAGGTGAAGGACAAGGACTATTTTGATGACATTATTGCCGCAAGGAAATACATCGATTCACTTCTCTTCCGTCCGCCTTACGGAAGAATCACTTCTTTCCAGGCGAGAGAATTGAGCAGACCGCCGATAGGTTTTAAAATTGTGATGTGGGATGTTTTAAGTAAGGACTACAATGTGAACCTCAGTGGTGAAGACTGCGCCTTTAATGTAATTAGACATTCGGAAGAAGGATCTATTGTAGTCTTCCATGACAGTGAGAAGGCTTTGCCCCGCATGCAGAGAGCGCTCACTTCAACGCTTCAATATTTTTCTGACAAGGGTTGGAGATTTGAGGCCATTCGCGTAGAGAATGCAAACGGAGAAGAAAAAAACAGAATTGATGATGGAGAAAAAAAATTTGGGCCTGGGTAGACACCCTGGCCCGTTTTTAATCCGTACCCTATGAAAACTGACTTAAAGGTATAAACTTTTTGAATTAGTGCAAACTTATTTCATATACCACCCCGCCGATGGTTATGGTTGCTTTATTATCGCATACTCCATTTCCATAATCAAGCACGGCTACATCTGAATTTGTCCTGCGGAATGCGATCTTTCCTTTCACGATCCATCTGCAAATGAACTTTTTAATCAGAGGATTGTCGGCCAGGGTTCTGGCTCCCCACTGGTAGTACGCAGTATCTCTTTTCACGCCTCCATTTGCTTCACCGCTTACACTGAAAATATCATCAAGTGGATTGAAAGGTGTAGCACTTCCTTCAATTTGTGCGATTGTTTTGGTGCTGTTCCACTCTGAATAATTACCATTTGCTTTGCTGAGTTTGGCATTGGTCACCTTAACGGAGAAGATCCAGTTGGTTGAAGTGCTTTTGTTCTCTACACGATGTGCGCCTTCTACATGTATGTCGTTCACGTAATACCCATCAAACGTAGTCTCAGCCACGCTTCCGGAATTTACCAGCCGGCCTGTATACACGGTGATGATCTTTCCTTTACGGTTACGACCGTCCCTGCCTACGCATCCGGTTCCAAAGTCTAGTTCTACCTTCACCGGGAAGAGCGTCTGGCTCAAACGGGTGATGGTTACAGTAAGACAGGCCGGTGTGCTATCAACTCCGTTTGCGCCAGAGATGATCTCTTCACCCGGATTATGATTGGCCTGGCCAAATACACCTGTGCCGCCAACT
>Ga0184625_10000374_pt1 | contig 16432 bp, 13 predicted proteins | sample PLM3_30_b1_FD_133151 | JGI IMG/M metagenome (GOLD analysis project Ga0184625, IMG submission 133151) | Groundwater sediment microbial communities from an aquifer in East River, Colorado, USA - PLM3_30_b1 | ecosystem: Environmental > Terrestrial > Soil > Riparian zone | place: USA: East River... | reverse complement strand
TCCCGCCGCGGGCGATCGTGCCCCGCGCGATGACCAGCGCGAAGGCCAGCGGACCAAGGATTCCGGCGTAGGCGCGTCCCATCGTCGTCCCCGAGCGGTCGGCTGCGCTTGACCTGGGTCGTCAAACTTTTTGCAGCCAGTGCAATTTGCCAAGGCGCGGTGCAACCGCGCCACGTGGTTATCGGCAATCGCGATGGTGCGGGTTGAGCGATTCATAGGGGCGGAAGGTGATTTTCTCATCGAGCTTGCTGCGGACCGAGTTACGCCGCCAGCCGACGGGGCGCAGTTGCCGCACGGTGGGCATGGACGACGAATTCCGCGACCTTGCCGACCGCGGTCGCTAGCGGCGCGGCGTCGTCCGCTGCCGGCAGCCAGCCGGCCAGCGGCACGCTCAGGCCCAAGAATCGCCGGCACGATTGATCGATCCGGCGGCAGACGTCGTCGGCCTCGGCTTCGTCTGCAGCCTGGTTGACGACCAGCGCCAGCGGTCCGGAAAGCGACTGCCGCTTGAGCAGCGTCTTGACGAGGGCATAGGAGTCCATCACCGCCGCTGCTTCGGGCGACGTGACCAGCAGCACGTGCTCGGCGGCCGACCACAGCCGGGCGGTCAGTTCGCCCGGCTCGCTGCCAGCATCGATGAGCACCCAATCGGCGTGCGGCGCGACTGACTGGATCTGCCGGAGCAGCCGGCCCACATTTCGCGGCGTCGCGTTAGCTCTGGCTTCGTCGGTGGAGGCGCCGGGAAGCACTTGCATGCCGGCCGGCCCGCGGACGAGCGTTTCGTGGATGTTCTTGCGTCCGGCCAGCACGTCGGCGATGCCCAGGCTGGGGAATAGGCCGCATTGGGCCGCGACGTCAGCCTGTTGCAGATCGGCGTCGATCAGCACCACGCGCTGGGCATCGTGGGCCAGCGTGGCGGCGAGGTTCACGGCCAGCGTCGTAGCGCCGACTCCGGGCTTGCCGCCGGAGACGACAAACGTCCGCGGCAGCGAGCCAGCGGAGTCAGCCCGGCCGGTCAGCATCAGGCGACGGAGTTCAGCAGCTTGATCGATCATGGGTCCAATCAGTGATTCAAGAGTCGGAAACCAGCAGCTCGGCGAGCCGTGCCGCCGCCGCGGGACGGATGTCGTCGGGCACATTCTGGCCGTGCGTGGTGTACGAAAGCGGCAGCCCGCACGCCGCCAACCAATCGGGCAGTTGGCCGAGCTGGGCCGCCTCGTCCAGCTTGGTCAAGATCAAGCCCGTGGCCTCCAGGCGGCGAAACACGCCGGCCGCCTCGCACAGGCTCTCGCCGCCGCTCGCACAGCTCAGCACCAGCAGCGTCTCGTGCGGCTGAGCGGCCGCGAGGGTTGCCCGCAGCTCCAACAGCCGCACGCTATCGTGCGGACTGCGGCCGGGTGTATCGACCAGAATCAGGTCGCTGTCTGCCAGGCGATCCAGGGCGGCGGTCATCTCACGTGGCGTGGCGACCACTTCCAGCGGCAGCTCCATGATTTCGGCATAGGTCCGCAGTTGCTCGACCGCGCCGATCCGAAACGTGTCGATGGTGACGAGCGCCACGCGGCGGTGCTCGCGGAGGCGGAAGTGGGCCGCCAGCTTGGCCAGGGTCGTTGTCTTGCCGACGCCGGTCGGGCCGATGAGCGCCGCGACCGTCGGCCCCGGCGAAATGAGGCGAATCGCGCCGAGGATCGGCAGATCGGCCTCAATGATCTGCCGCAGCCGTTGACTGGCGCGGTCGGCGTGGGCTTCGGGGTCGCAGGCCAGCTCGGCATCGAGCCGCGCGAGCCAGCGGGCGGAAGTTGCCTGGCTGATGCCGGTCGCTGCCAGCCGCTGCGCTAGGGCTGAGTTGCTGAAACGCTGGCTGGTCGATTGTTGGGCAAGCTGCTCGACCAGCGACGACTCGGAGTAGCTTCCCGACAGCAGGTCCGCGCGGAACTTGTGGCGAAAGTCCAGCAGGTCAGCTGGCGGCAGAGTATCTTGCTCCGGCGGCAGCGGTTCCGACAGCCGGCTGGGCGCTTCCAGTTCCGCCGAGGCGGTCACTTCGATCGCCCGTCCGCCCAGCCAGCGGCTGAGAGCGGAGCCGACCTCGCGGGTGTGCAGCACCGACGCATCGGGCCCCAGCTCCTGGCGGACGAGCCGCAGGGCCTCAGCGAGCGAACGGGCGCGGTAAGTGTGAAGTTCCATGTTCAAATCACGCTTCGTTCACAATTCCCAAGATCTCCACCTTCGTGTCGCGGGTGACTTCGTTGAAGCTCATGACGACCAGCCGCGGGAGGTTGGCGGCGGTCATTTGTTTCAGGCCGGCGCGGACTTGGGGGCTGACGAGCACGATCGGCCGCTTGCCGGTACGGGTCAGCTTGGGCAGCTCGGCCCCAATTCGTTCGCAGACCTTTTCGATCGTTTGGGGCGACGTGCGGATGAACAGGCCCCGCTCGGTGTGCTCGATGCCGGCCGAGATTTTGTCTTCCAGGGCCGGGTCGAGCGTGAGCACGTACAGCCGGCCTTCGGCGTCGCGGTAGCGGGTCGAGATCGTGCGGGCCAAGCGGTGGCGGACGTATTCGGCGAGGAAGCCCAGGTCCTTGGTCTTTCCGGCGTAGTCGCCCAGCGTCTCCAGAATCTGCGAGAGCTGCCGCACGGGCACTTCTTCGCGGAGCAGCATCTGCAGCACCTGCTGAACGTCGGCCAGCTTCATGACGCTGGGGATCAGCTCATCGACGACGGCCGGGCTGGTCTTCTTCATCTCGTCGAGCAGGTGCTTGGTGGCGTCGCGCGTCAGCAGCTCATCGGCATGGCGGCGGACGATCTCCTGCAGATGCGTGGCCAGCACGGCTGTCGGCTCCACGGGCGTGTAGCCCAGCATCTGGGCCCGGTCCGTCTGGCCCTGATCAATCCACACCGCCGGCTGCTGGAACGCCGGGTCGCGAGTTTCGATGCCGCCGATCTTGCCCGTCGTCAGGCCGGAGTCGAGCGCCAGCAGCTTGCCCGGATGCACCTCGCCGTGGGCCACCGGGCTGTTGGAGATCTTGATCCGATACTCGTTCTCGCCGAGGCGGATGTTGTCGCGGATGCGGACTTTGGGCAGGATGATGCCGATGTCGGCCGCCACCGACTGCCGCACGGCAGTGATCCGCGGCAAGAGGTCGCCGCCGTATTTGGGGCTGGCGAGCTTGACCAGCGAGGCCCCGATCTCGATTTCCATCGGGTCGATCGCCAGGAAGTCCTCGATCCGCTCCTCCTGCGGTTTCACGGCATCGGCCTTGGCCTGTTCGGCCTTCTTTTGCTCCACGGCTTTCGTTTGGCGGTTCAGCACAATGGCCAACGAGCCGCAGCCGGCGCCGAGCGCAAGGAGCGGCACCTTGGGCAGGTTGGTGAGCACGAGAATGCCCAAGAAGCCGGCGGCAACGGCCAGGGCCCGCGGATTGCTGAAGAGCTGTTGCAGGAACTGCACCGGCAAGTCGGATGACTTCGTGCTCCGCGTGACGAGGAGGCCGGCGGCCAGCGACACCAGAAACGCCGGCACCTGGCTGACCAGGCCGTCGCCGATCGTCAGCTTCGTGAAGATTTCGGCCGCGACCGTGAACGTCATGCCTTGCTGCAGGACGCCGATCACGAATCCGCCGATGATGTTGATCAGCGTGATGATGATGCCGGCGATGGCGTCGCCGCGGACGAATTTGCTGGCACCGTCCATCGCCCCGAAGAAGTCGGCCTGCTGCGTGATTTCCTCGCGGCGGCGCTGGGCTTCTTTCTCGTCGATCGTGCCGGCGTTCAGGTCGGCGTCGATCGCCATCTGCCGGCCCGGCATGCCGTCCAACGCGAAGCGGGCGGCGACTTCGCTGATCCGCGTGGCGCCCTTGGTGATCACGACGAACTGGATGACCACGATGATCACGAAGATGATGATCCCCACGACGAGCTGATCACCGGCCACGAACTCGCCGAAGGCTTTGATGACGCCACCGGCGGCGTACATCTTGTCGTTACCGGCGTGCGTCAGAATCAGCCGCGTGCTGGCCACGTTGAGCACCAGCCGGCCGAGCGTGGTGGCGAGCAGCAGCGAGGGGAAGATGCTGAATTCCAGCGGCGTGCGAACGTAGATCGTGGTCAGCAGTACGATCACGGAGATCGTGATGTTCGCGGCCAGCAAGACGTCCAGGATGGCCGGCGGCAGCGGGATGATGATCACGAGCACGCTCGCGATCAGCCCCACGGGCAGCACCAGGTCTGGCCAACGAGATAAGCGCGACATCCGGCCGGCAGCCGGGAACCGGCCGCGCCTCCGCAAGTGATAGCAGGGGGTAGAGAAGCGGGCGGGAGATTACTTTCCAGTCGGGGGAAAGTCCAGGTCGCTTTCAGTTTGCTTGCAGTGCTGCGAATGCTTCGCGGACAACTGGCGCGATCACTGGATCTTGGGCACAACCTGCACTTTGACTCCCGAGATGGCGCTGATCCACTGGAAGGTCGCATCCCACGGCACTCGCTTGCCGCGCTGGTCCCAGGGGACCGTCCAGGGGACGTCGGTGAATGTCGTGCCGTCTTGAAACGTCAGCCGCATCTCCGGCGCGCGGCCGACGGCGGCCGGGTTCTCGTTGAACGGCCGGGCCAACTCGATGGACTTGAGTTGACGCCAATCATGCACCGACGGCGGCAAAAGCGGCGAGTCGTGCAAGACGAGCCCTTTGTCGGACAGGTGCGCACAATAGCCCAACGAGTGAATCTCGAACTCCAGGCAAAACGGCACGATCCAAACGAAGCACCAGTAGAAGAACCGCGACGCGTCAAACCCGAATTGCCGATTGCCGGCTGCCAGCATCAGATCGTAACGCCAGCCGAACAGTGCTCGCATCGCCACCAGCGAGGCCGCCCCAGCCAAGGCCCACGCGGCGATCGCTCCGCGGGCCAGGCGGAGCAGCTCCATCGAGACCGCCAGCGACTCACCGAGTCGCAGCGGGGGCCAGAGCCGCGAATCGAGCCACCAGGCGAGCAGAATCCAGCCCGGCAACAAGAACAGGAACACTGCCAGCGCCGTCAAGGTCCCCCAGAAATTGGCCCGCCGGGCAACCTTCGCTAGCATTTCCGGCGGCCAGTCACTCGTCGCAACGGCTTGCTCCCTGGGCCACAGCCGGCCCAACAGCTTGACCATGCCGTGGAACACCAGCGACAGCGCGACAAACAGCAGCGTTTTCCAGAGCATCGCGTAACTCAGGGCGATAGCGGCTGCGTTGTCTGGAATTCCCTGAACGCCGAAGTCTTGTCGCCGGCGCCAGAGGGGTCGGCTGGAATTTTGTAGCGGTCAGGCGCTGGCTGCGCAGATTCCGTGATCCACCGGAGAAGCAAAGGCGATGTCGAAGGTTCGTCGCGCGGGGACAGTGGGGCAATCGAATGCCAATCGCGCGGGCCGCTAGCGGATGCCGTTTCCTGCATTTGCTGGCCGAGATGTCGTAGGTAGTACGCGCAGCGAAGGCGTCGGGACTCTTCCCGTGTAAAAACAAGCCACGGGAGCAGCAGCGAAAGGAATGTCCCGCCGATAACGAGCGTCGCGACGGCGTACTTGGCAAACCGCGACTCGGCCGCAAAGAGCGGCAGGTGCATCGCCCCCATGGCCAGCACGCCGAGCGCCGCGTGCTTCAGATGCGGGTCAGCCGCGGATGACAGCACCAGGTGCCAGATCAACGCAACATAGCTGAGTCCGATCGCCGCCCAGGCGAGCCCTCGTCCGCGAATCGTCCCATCCGGACGGCAGGTGCATAGCATCACGTAGGCCATCAAGACAGGAAGTTGCACGAGCGGAAACTGAACGAACAATAGCATGGCGAACGCCACCGACAGCGACCACGAGGATGCCTGGCCCCAGGCAACCACCAACGTGGCCAAACCAGCGACGAGCACACAAGGACCCCCAGCGCGATGGCGGTCACGGCCACGGTCGAAAGCCGCCCCTGAACTATCAGCGGCGGATCACCCCAGCGATTCTTGTTTGCGGTTATGGCGCTCACAGAAAAGTAGGGTGGGCTGTGCCCACCAGAGCCGCCGGTGGGCACACGCGCAGTTATAGCAATAACTAGTGGTCGAGGATGAACTCGTTGCTGTTGAGAATGGCCCACCAAATGTCTTCGAGGGCGGTCTGTTCGACGCCCCTGCTGTTCCGCAGGATCGAGTTGGCAGCCTCTTGCTCTTTGCGGGTGGGCTCGCGCGAAAAGGCGGCGCGGAAGAGGTGCTCGACCTTCTTGTCGAACTTCATGTTGCTGGCCGCGACATTTTTCAGCACGCCGCCCTGCTGGCTGCTGACGGCCTGCTTCATCAGGTCGCCGTTCATCATGATCAGCGATTGTCGCACACCGCCCGTGTGGTGCTCTTCCTGGGCGTCGTCGGTGCCCATGTTGCGGCTGAACTGCGACAGCCAATCGACGCGGGCTTTGGCAAGGGCCGTGTCGCTGGTTGCGGATTTGCGCATCTGAGCCGCCTGGACCAGCGAGTTATAGACTTCCTCGGCCTGCATCGGCCGCGAATAGTAGCGGCTGAACAGGGCGACCTCGCCAGCTTCGGGCATGTCTTTCGTGGCGATGTCGGTCAGCTTGCTGGAGCGGCCGAAGGGCTCGCTGAGGGCGATCCAGCGGATGACGCTCTTCACGTCGAAATCGCGGGCGGCAAACTCCGTGGCCAGCCGGTCGAGCAATTGCGGATGCGAGGGCGTCGTGCTGGGGCCGAGATCATCGACGGGCCGTGTGAAGCCGAAGCCGAAGAAGTGCGACCAGACGCGATTGACCAAAGCCTTGGGCAGCTGATCGGAAGCGACCACGAACTTCGCCAGTTCGCCGCGGCGATCCACTTCGGCCAGGTCGCCGCTGGTCGGAATCGCCGTGCCATCGATAAACGTCGGATAAGCCGTCTTCAAGAGGCCGGCAGGGGTCTCATAAAACACCTCCCCGGCGGCCGAACCGCGCCCCTGGCCAGGAAAATTCACGTTCACCAGATTGCCGGCGCCGTCGGCTTTCTCACCCTGCATCTGCCGCAGGAACGAATTGATGGCCCAGAACTTCTCTTGCGACCACTTTTCTTCGGTCGGATGTTGATGGCACTGGGCGCACGCCAACTGCTGACCCAGGAACACGCGCGATACGCGGGCCGTGGCCAGCGTGGCATCCTTATCGAGGCCATCGAGCAGGAAGTTGACTGCGGGGTTGAAATCAGCCGCCCCGGCCTTCGCCGAGCCTGTGGCGGTGAGCAGCTCGCGGACGACTTCGTCATAACGCTTGTTGCCGGCCAATGCTGTGCGCAGATACTGCTCCAGCCCTTCGCGACTGGCCAGCGAGCCGGCCTGTCCGCCGGTGCGACCAATGAGGACGTTGGCCCACACGCTCGACCAGTGATCGGCATACTGCGCGACATATCGCTCGTCACTCAAGAGCCGTTGGACGAGCTTCTCGCGGCGGTCCTTAGCCTTGTCTGCGGTGAACTGGTCCAATTCATCGATTGTGGGAATCCGCCCCAACACGCGGACAAACAAGCGGCGGCACCACTCGGCGTCCGTCGCCGGACCGGCGGGCTTGACGCCGTTTTCAGAGATGCCGCGGGCGATTTCGGCGTTGACGAACGAAACCACTTCCGCGTCGGACGAGGGCTTGGGATATGCCTTGGGCGGGAGTGGCGTGGTCGGGGCAATCGGCGGGCGCGAGTTATTGCTGGCGACTTCGGGCGTCGTTTGGCGATCGGGGAGCTTGGGCGAATGATCGACAACCAGCGGCCTTTCCGGCGTCAATCGCTTATCCGCCACAGGCTTGGGAATCTGCGGGCGAACTTCGGCTGGACCAGGTTTCGGCGTGGCGTTGGCCTCGGCGATCGTCGCGGCGCCGGGCTTGGAATTTGGATTCTTGGCAATGGGCGGGCCGAGATCCGGCTCACCGGGGAACTTCATGTAAGCCACCACACCGACAGCAGCCGCGAGCACAAGCACCCCGGCCACCAAAAGCCAGGCTTCCGACGAACGAGACCGCCGCAGCCGAACGGGCGGAGTGCGCCGGCTGACCTCGACCACAGCCTGGCCATTCGACGGCGCCGGCTGATGAACCGCCGCCAGCACCGGCGGCGGGACGGGCGCGACATGCGAAGCGCTATTGGCCGGACTGCCGTTTGCATTGCCGTTGGCTAAATTGCCATTCGCGTGAGCGCGCGCGGCGAAGGCCTGCATGATCCGCGCGGTCAAGTCCGGCGGACGATGGCCGCCCAAGACCTCGTCCAGGCAGGTGTCGAGCAGGATGTCGTCGCGGTCGGAGTCCATTGCAATGCTCTGAATTCTGGCGAATTCGGCAATTCTCGGCTACTTGATTTTATTCTCGATGCACTCTTTAAGCTGCTGTTTGGCGCGTTGCATCAGGTTCTTCGCGCCATGTTCCGTGATTTCCAACGCTTTAGCGATATCGGCTCGCGACTGGTCGTCGCGAAACCGCATTTCCAACGCCAGTCGAGCCCGGTCCGTCAGCCGCTGCAAACAATCTCGGAGGTGGTCAAGGACGGCCTCTCCGCCGTCGTCACCCACCCACCGCATCCAGTCCTGATCGAGCAGCTCGATATCCTCGACCGGCCGAACCTTTCCCGAACGCCGCTGATGCGAGATCAGCATGTTCACGGCCGTCTTCCGCAAGTACGCGTTCGTCGCGGCTGGGCTGACCTCTTGAAAGGGCCGCTGCAGCACCGCCAAAAACGTCTCTTGCGTCAGATCCTCTGCCAAGGCCGACTCGCAACCCAGCGCCCGCAAATACCGCCACACGCCGGCCTGATACGTCTGAATCAGACGCACGGGGTCAAACCCGGTGGCAGGCTGCGCGGGAACTGGGTTCATGTCCCTCAACCAAGAACGGGCGGTGCTGGGAATTGTACTCAGGCAGCCGCTCGATCGTAACTATTTGAGCAGTATGAGCTTGCGCACGGCTACCGAAACTGGACGGAAGCCAGCGATCCATTGTACCCCTTGGCCAATACACCGTCAGCGATGAGGTATTCGGGACAGCTTGTGGCTGACTATTCACGCCCAGTCAGCGATTTTCCCTCGGCGCCAATTCCTGCCATAACTTGTTCTTCAGCAATGGCTTGCATGGTTTTTTCTGCGCCGTTCGTTATGCAGATTATGCAGTTTTATGCACAATTCGTCCCAATTCGCGATTGGAAACGCGAAACGGCCGGAATCATTGATTCCGGCCGTTAAGCAATCTATTTCCACGGCAGGCCAGTGGCCCGCCCCAGGATGTTAGGCGAACAGCTCTTTGATCACCTTGCCGCCGTTGGCGATTTTCATCGGGCGGCCGCTCTTGCTGGTGAAGGTGGTTTCTAGCGAGATGCCCAGGGCCTTGCAGACGCTGGCCATTACGTCTTGCGAAGTGTAGGGCTCGGTCTCGACCGAGGTGCCATCGTCGTTGGTCTTGCCGACGGCGATGCCCGTCTTCATCCCGGCGCCGCCGACGACCACGCTCCAGGCCCGGGCCCAGTGGTCGCGGCCCGTGTTGCCGTTGATTCGCGGCGTGCGGCTGAACTCGCCCATCCAAACGATTGCCGTATCCTGCAGCAAGCCGCGCTGATTGAGGTCTTCGACCAGGGCGCTGATGGCCTTGTCGATGAGCGGCAGCTTGGTGTTCTGCAGCGTCGTGAAAATGTTCTGGTGGTTGTCCCACCCGCCGTAATCGACTTCCACGAAAGGCACGCCCGACTCGACCAGGCGGCGAGCCATGAGGCAGCCCTTGGCGAAGCCGTCGGTGCCGTAGCGGTCCTGTACCTCTTTCGGCTCCTTGTTGACCTTGAAGGCGTCCATCTGCGAGCTGGTCATCAGGTTCAGCGTCTTGTCGAGGACCTTGGCGTGTTCCTCGGCGGCCGAGCCGCGATTCTGGCTGATGAAGCTCTTCTCGATCAGGCTTAGGGCCGTCATCCGCTGCATCAGGCGGCTCTCGTCGATGCCCATGTCGAGGTTGCGGACCTGGCCGTTGCTGTTGACGACGAACGGGGCCCAGGCCATGCCGAGGAAGCCCGGCCCGACGCTGCCCCCGCCGACGGAGACAAACGGCGGAATCTGGAGGTCGGGCCGTTGATCGATCAGCTCGTGCGACATCACTGAGCCGTAGCTGGGATGTTCAATGTTCAGCACGGGCTTATAGCCGGTGTGCATGTAGTAGCGGCCGCGGTTGTGGTCGGCCTCCGACGTACTCATCGAGCGGATGATCGAGAGCTTGTCCATGACCTTGGCGGTCATCGGCATGTGCTCGCAGATTTGCACGTCGCCGGCTGTGCTGATTTGCTTGAACGGGCCGCCGGTCGCAGCGCCGGGCTTGAGGTCCCAGATGTCGATCGTCGAAGGGCCTCCGCTCATCCACAGCAGGATCGCCGACTTGTGGTTCTTCTTGAGCTGGGCCGCGTGCGTCCGCAGGCTATGGCCCAGCGTGAGGGCGGGAATCGTGAGGGCCGACGCGCCCGCCAGGTGGCTGAGGAAATGGCGGCGGGACATGCCGGTGGGAGTGGCGAACATGGGAGGCTCCGGAAACTCAGATTTGGGATTTCAGATTTCAGACTTGGGAATCAGTGCTGCAGAATAAACTCGTTGCTGTTCAGGACGGCCCAGAAGATGTCTTGCAGGGCACCGGCGGGGTCGCCTTTGCGGGCGACGACCAGCTGGTTGGCGATGCCGATCTCGTTGTTGTTCGGCCGGCGGGCGAGCGCGGCCTCAAACAAGTACTCGATCTTGTTGGGCGGGCTCATATTGCTGTTGGCGACGACGTTGACGAAGCTGCCCTTGTCGGAGTTGATTGCCTTCTTCACCAGGTCGCCGTTGAACATCATCAGGGCCTGCGGAATCGTGCCGTTGAAGGTCGTCGATTCGTCGCCCTCATCGGTGCCGAACGCCAGCGTGAACTGCTTGAGCCACTCGGCCTTCAGCTTCTCCTGCTCTTCATAGCTGCCGCCGCGGCTCTTGTGGGCCTGCGTGGCGACGAGCAGCGATTCGTACAATTCCTCGGCCCGCATCTGCCGCAGGTAAAAGTGCGTGAACTTGGGCGACTCGCCGAGCAGCGGATCGTCGGCCTTGTTGCCGCCCGTGCCGCGGCTGGAGAGTGCATACGCCTCGCTGAGCACAATCCACCGCATCAGCTCCTTGATATTGTGGCTGCTCTTGCTGAACTCCTCGCCCAGATAGTCGAGCAAAGCAGGATGCGAAACCTGAGCGTGCGGGCCCAGGTCGTCGATCGGTTTGCTGAATCCATAGCCCAGGAAATGCTGCCACATTCGATTCGCCATCGTCTTGCCCAAGAAGGGCGACCTGATGATCAGCTTGCCCAACTCGGTGCGGCGATCGCAATCGGATAGGTGGCCGCTCTTGCTGATTTCCGTCCCATCGACGAAGACTGGATAGGCCGATTGCAACAGACCGTTTCGCAGCTCGTAAAACAGGATCGCTTCGCTCGGCTCGTTGTTCTCGCCGGCAAAGTCCTGATTCACCAGCTCCGCCGATTCGATTCTGCGGGTGCCCGGGACAAACGTCCGCAGGGCCCGGGTCTGGCGAAAGAACGCGTTGAACTCCCAGAATTTCTGCTGCTTCCACTCGTTGAACGGATGATTGTGGCACTGCGTGCATTGCACCTGCATGCCCAGGAAGATCTTCGAGGTCATCGCCGTCGCTTGGGCGGCGTTCTCGTCGAGCTTCATGATGAGGAAGTTCGTGGCCCCGTTGAAATTCGTCGAGCCGGGCGTCGTGCCGCCCTTCGCCGTCACCAGCTCATACACCATCTGGTCATAGGGCTTGTCGCGGGCCAGCGAATCGCGGAGGTACTTCTGCATCCCCTCGCGGCTGGTTAGCGTGCGGTCTTCCAAGCCGCCGTTGCGGCCGATCAGGATGTTCGTCCAAATCGTCGTCCAGTTGCGGGCGTATTCTTCCTGATAAGTCTCGTCATTCAGCAGCTTGGCGACGAGCTTGGGTTTCTTGTCCGCCTCTTTGCTGTTCAGGTAATCGCGGAGCTCCTGGACCGAGGGCACGCGGCCGATGATGTCGAGGAACACGCGGCGGCACCATTCGCCATCCGTCGCGTGCGGCGAAGGCGACAACTGTAGATCCATGCAGACCTGGCGAATGTGCTGGTTGATCTGGCGAACTTGCGGCAGGTTGTAATCGGGGACAACCGGTCCCTTGCTCTTGGAATCGCCGGCCTTCGAATCGCCAGCCTTGGTGGTCGGCGTCGAGGCGGATTGCCCGCGAGCGTCTTGCCCAGTTACGTTGGCGGCCCATAGCACCAGAGCGGCGCAGGCGCTGACAACGAAAGTCGGACCCTGAATGTTCCGCCTCATAGCGTCCCCTCTTCCGCGAGCGGTCCACTTGACTCGCTCTAAACCACTGAAACGCTTCACCTTCGGCAATGTACTCAGCAGCAGTGGCTAATCTTCCAAGCAGCGCGCCATTGTAGCTATGCCAACCGGCGCTGCAGCCTGGATTGCGCGACGACCTACCGGCGACTGGATGACTGGCCCAGAGCTCTCACTTTTCGACTTTTTTTCCAAGCATGTTCTCCCTAACCAGTTGCTCCGCAATCTGTTGCGCTGACGGGCCGCGCTAAAGTTTAGCGCCACTTTAGCGCCAATGGCCCGCGTTTCCACATGGCAATTCATGCCGAGCATCGACCAGCAACAGCAATGTGCGCGAAATGTACGATACAACAGTATAGATGCGCGGCGCCGACCATTTATTCCCGGCTGTTTTCCCAGGATTTGTTTCTAACTCCAGACGCCGAGAATCGCCGACCCATCACTTGTATCAAAATGAAACACGTGTTTCATTTTGATACAACAAGAAACGACGCAGGCGAGTTGGGATCTGCTGGCTGCCGACCCCAACTCGCCTGCTGTGCGTGACAGTCGCCTTGAGGGCGACTTCCGGCCTCTCTCAGTTCCTCAATCTCGTATCTAGCCCAGAAAACGCTGCCAAGTCCATTTTCTGGCATCCATCCGCCTGCTTCGTTCCGGTGCCTCTATCGATCCGGCCCCTGTGCAATCTGAGCCTCTTCTCTAATCCGGCCCCAACAGGCGAACTCTTTTACGATCAGGAACGATACCCCCTTAAGCAAGCCGCGTGCCAAAGCGTCTCTGACAAGCAATTTGCTGTTGATTGGACGATAAGTCGTTAGAGTCCACCCGCCATCAGCCCCAGGTGCATGTCATGTCAAGCCGGTTCACCCGCTTGGGATTGCGGGCGCTCACGAAGCGGTACCGGTTTCAGGCACCCGACCCGACACCCAAACGGCGCGGAAGTAGTCGCAAGCTGCCGGCGCCGGCTGATCGCTCGGTCTATCCGCCGGACTTCAGCCCAGACGAGATTGGCATCATCGAGCAGGTCGAATTCGCGACGATGACCAGCCCAGAGCGGATCGTTGCACTAATCCGGGCCGTCCAGTACCTGGTGGAAAATGGGATCGCTGGGGATTTCGTTGAGTGCGGCGTGTGGCGGGGCGGGAGCATGATGGCCGTGGCGCGAACCCTGCAACGGGCCGGTGAGCTGCGGCCCTTGCACTTGTTCGACACATTCGACGGCATGCCGCCGCCACAGGCCGTGGACCGCAACCTGCGCGGCCAACTGGCTGAAAAGCTCCTGTCGCAGCAAGACCGCTCGACCTCCTACGTCTGGGCGCTGGCCCAAATCGACGAAGTTCGGAAGAACATGGCCGCGACCGGCTATCCGACGGACCAGATTCACTACGTCCAGGGCCGGATCGAAGCGACGATCCCCGAGGCAGCGCCCGGCCAAATCGCGCTGCTCCGGCTGGATACCGACTGGTACGAATCGACCCGGCACGAGCTGGAGCACCTCTACCCGCGGCTGACGGCGGGCGGCGTGCTCATCGTGGACGACTACGGACACTGGGAAGGCTGCCGCCGTGCCGTGGACGAGTATTTCGGGCAAATGCGACCGGCACCGCACCTTTGTCGGATCGACTACACGGGCCGCCTCGCGATCAAACCCGCCAACCTGCGGGCTGCTTAACTAACTGACAAGCTGTAGGACGGCCCTTCTGGGCCGCCCTACATGATCTTGACTCCCCATCCGCCGGCTGCGTAATGTCCGCGCCCCACAGTGCGATGGCAGGCGCAAGCCGCCAGCTAAGGAGTGGAGCATGACTTCACAAGGCAAACCCAACCGGCCCCCGGTTCCGCTGCTCCAAAGGATCTGGCGCGAGGCATCGCGGCCTTTTCGACCGCGTCCCAAACGCGTGATTCGCATCCGTGTGCCGCCACCGCCGCCGCAGCCGCCCGAGTTCGATCCGCAAAGCTGCACGGTCGAGCCCGAGGGGATCGAGTTTCTGCAGCGCCTGGTGCGGGAAGCGGCCGACCATCCCGGACCGATCGTCGAAGTGGGCACGCTGGCGGGCATCACTGCCACGCAAATGGCCCTGGTCAAACGACCGGACCAGCGGATCATCACCGTCGATAACTACAGTTGGAATCCCTGGCGGCTCAAGCCCGATCACCATTTCGCGCTGGCCCGGCAGGTGCTGTACTACCTGATCCCAACCGGCCAGGTCGAGCAGATCCGCCAGGACCGGCTCGAATTCTATCGGACCTATGCCGGCCCGCCTCCGGCGCTGGTGTTTCTCGACGCGGTTCACACCTACGAAGCCACCAAAGAGGACATCGAGTGGGCCCGGCAAGCCCAGGCTCACCTGATTGCGGGCCACGACTATGCCCCGCGCTTTCCGGGCGTCGTGCAGGTCGTGGACGAGTTCGGACTGCGCGACCTGGGCGGCACCGTGTGGGTCTTGCGGCCGACCGCCCAAACCGCAGCGCGGCGAGCCGCTTAACGCTCCAGCGCAGCGTAGCCGAATTCGCCAGAATTCGGACAGCATTGGAAGGGCAAGTAAGCGTCTGAGTCTGGCGACTTCAGCTACTGGCGAGGCACTTTCGCGCCTAATAACCCGCGAACAGCACCCAGATTCCCAGCGCGGCGATCGCCAAGCCGATCAACGCGCCCGACAGCCCGCCAACGACCATCCCCAGCGTGCCGCGAATCACTTGGCCGAACACGTCCGGCTGCGGCACTCCCTTCACGAACACAGGCTTATGCAGGAGCAGCGGCAGCATTCCGCCCAGCGCCGCTCCGGTGCAGCCCCCGGCTAAGACTGCGGCGGCCAGAACCACCAGGAGAATCAACAAGCCCATCGCCACCAAGACGAGCAGAACGATAATCATGTTCGCGCCCTCCTTCCGCGGCACTAACCGCAAGGAAAGCAGAAGTACTAACCGAAGTCGGAAATTGCTAACCGCGCGTGGTCCTGAACTTGATCGAAGTGCTTCCGTTAGGGCCTTGCCGAAAAGAAAGCCCGATCTCTTCGCCCGCGGGGAGGTTACAACGCAGCTCTGTACCGTCCCAGTCGCTGCGAATACACCCCTTCTCAGCAAGGTAGGAAACGATTCGTTTCTTCGTGTCTCCGGGCTGCCATATCAAGTTGTTGAAGGCGGCCACAAACCCTTCACGGTCCAAATCTGGTTGAGCGTCGATTCGCGGATCGTTAATCGCGACGAAAACCGCCCCAGATTCGTGCGGTCCCCGGTAATAGGCACTTGCGCCACTCAAGACAATGGCAACCATTGCCAGCGTGTGAGCCGAGGGCTTGCCGACCTCGTCGACTAGAGGAAAGTGGTCAACTCCAAATTCGTCGATGCCGACTTTCTGCCCTGCCACCCGTACCTTGCGACAAAGTTCAAGGCTCTTGGCAGGAACCGCTATCTGCGTATTGGCGTCGGCCCAAAGCCAAGTGTTGGTAAGCTCGGATTCGGTGCCGAGGAATTGGACCGGGAAAACCAGGTCTTCGCCAAACTTGATGACTGCCGCTTCGGAGTCGAGTAACCAGTCGCGGTCGCCGACAAGTGTGGCCAGCCGGTTCTGACGCTCATACGCCTGGAACGCGCAGTGATCGAGCGCCTCTTGAAACGCCGTCATTGGGAAAGTTCTTTGACCGCTAAGACGCCTGGGGGTCGGTCCAATCCTTCTCGGCTGCCTCGGGTTTCGCCCCCGTCAGAGGATTGGCCTGAGGCTTCTCGGGTTTGGCCTGAGCCGGCTCCGCCTTTGCGCTATGCCCGCTGCTGGACGCGGGCGGCTTGCCCCGCGGGGCCGTAATAAGAATCGTGATCGCCCCGGCAGCCACCAAGATCAGGCCGGCGGCAAAGAATGGACTCATTTGTTTGTAGGTGTTGTTCATGTACATCGTGGTCAGCGTGCTGACCACCGGAGCGCAGCCGAAAACCATCGGCATCACATAGAGCGGACTCGTGGGGCCGCCCGCCCCGAGGGCCATCAGCAGAGTGAACGCTCCGAGCGCCCCAACGGCGCCGGCGATCGTGCTCCAGACAATCCCTTGAAACTTCCAGCCGCTGAATACGCCGTCTCCCTTGTCGATGCCGAAGGCATACATGA
>Ga0184625_10000373_pt1 | contig 16442 bp, 10 predicted proteins | sample PLM3_30_b1_FD_133151 | JGI IMG/M metagenome (GOLD analysis project Ga0184625, IMG submission 133151) | Groundwater sediment microbial communities from an aquifer in East River, Colorado, USA - PLM3_30_b1 | ecosystem: Environmental > Terrestrial > Soil > Riparian zone | place: USA: East River... | reverse complement strand
TCGTCAGGTTCGGCCTGTCACGGGCGGGGTCGAGGTATGCGAAGGCGGCATTCCAGCGGACGACGCCGACGGCGTTGATCGGATACGCGATGGCGTCCTCGCCTCCGGCCTCCATCCAGGCGCGGTGCCAGGGCGAGAGCTCGTCCTCGCCGACCGTCCGCGTGCGCAGCGCTCGCTCGCCGCGTTCGAGATACGGCTCGAGGTCTGCCGCCGTCCACCCGGGGCCCCACTCGTCGTAGTCGGCCGGAGCGCCTCGCATGACCGCACAAGCGTTGTGTGCCGAGCAGCCCCCGACGATCCGCGCGCGCAGCTGGGAGCGATCGTCGAGCGCCGTCTCCCACGTATGGGATTCGAGTGCGAGTGACCGCGCGTCGCGGATGTCCTCCGGCCAACGGCCTTCGGCGTACGGGCCGTAGTCGGGCCCGGCCTCGACCAGGCAGACGCGGCGGTCGGGATCCTCGCTCAGCCGGGCGGCGAGCACGCAGCCGGCCGCGCCGGCACCTAGCACTGCGACGTCGTACCTAGACGATCTCGTCGGCATGGGGGAGGAGCCCGCGCAGGCCGAGAGCCCGGACGAGGATCGCCCAGCGCGGTTCCTCGGCGAGTAGCGGCGCCAGCAGCTCGCGCGCGCGTTCCACATCGTCGGCCTTGGCCGCATCGATGAGGTCGGCGAGGCCGACGTCGAGCTCGGCCATGCCGAAGGACCGCGCGGCCTCGCCTCGCAGCGCCTCTCCTTCGTAGATGGCGGCATAGCCGTCGTGCAGGTCGAGTAGGCGGCGGAGCTCCTTCAGCGGCTCGGGATGGTCGTCGACCCGCAGGTCGGTGACGACCTGCCACGGCTTTCCCTCGGCAGGGACGACGAGCAGGCCCGCCGCCTGCATCCCGCGCCAGTCGCCGCCCGCCTCCTGCGCGGCCTCGAGCGCCGCGAGCATGCGTCGGGCGAGCGAGCCGCCTGCGGACTCGAAGGCCGCCGACATCGCCGGCCAGACTTCGGGGCTCCGCATGATGTTCGCCTGAACGCTGTAGCCGTCCCCGGTCTGGTGCCCGGCGTCGGGGATGCAGAGCTCGCCGGTGTGCGCTGCGACGGCGCCGTCGGCACCCAGCATGGCCACCTGACGCACCTCGGCCTCGTCATCCGCCGTGACCAGCGCAGCCAGCGCCTGCTCAGGTGTCTTCCCGGCCGCGAGGAGGTCGAGCCCGAGGGGCCCGTAGCTGCGCTCGCCGAACGCCTGCGTTGCGACCGCGCCGACCTCCGGCCGGGCCCACATCACCGGCGCGCCGCAGGCGAAGGCACGCGACTGGACGGCGACGCCCAGCTCGCCGGATTCCCCGTCCCGCGCGACGATCGAGTAGGTCAGGGCGACTCGGCGCGCATCTTCGCCTTCCACTCGCGCTTGAGCGCCTGATAATTCTCCAGCGCTTCCTGCGAGTCGACGTCGCCGAGCGTCGGATACGTCGGAGCGACCTCCTGTGCCGTTTCGACGCCGAAACGCTTGGCGAGCACGGCGCTCAGCGCCTTCACCTTCATCTCGCCGAAGCCGGGCAGCGCCTCAATGCGGCGGCGGAGCTCCATTGCGTCGCCCGCTTCCTGCCACAGACGAGCGGCGTCGCCGCCGTACTCGGCCTCGATGTGGGCGCTGAGATCGCGGACCCGAGTCGCCATCGTGCCGGGGAAGCGATGGACGGCAGGCCGCTCGCGGAACACCGCCTCGAGCCGGTCGGGGTCGGTCGAGGCGATGTCGCCGGCGTCGAGCGTGCCCAGGCGCTCCTTGATCTTCAGCGGTCCGATGAAGGCCGTCTGGACGGAAACCTGCTGGTCGAGCACGAAGCCGATCAAGAGCGCGAGCGGGTCGCGGGCGATCAGCGCGTTCGCCTCGTCGCTGTTGGTGAAATACAAGCGCTCGGGGGCAGAGACCGCCACGCTTCGATCCTACGCGACAATGGAAGCGTGACCGACATGGCCGACCGGCTCGAGCAGGCCCGCAATGCCCTGGCGGGCAAGGAATGGCAAGTGGCCTACGAGGCACTGGTAGAGCTCGACCGAACGGAGAACCTCGACGCCGACGATCTCAACGGCTACGCGGATGCGGCGTGGTGGACGGGGCGGATGGACGAGTCGATCGAAGCGAGGACTCGCGCGCACGCCGCTCGGCTCGAGCGAGGAGAGCAGCCCGCCGCGGCACTGAGCGCGCTCCACCTGGCCCGGGACCACGAGCTCAAGCGCTCCGGCCTCCAGGGAGCGTGGTTGGCGCGCGCCGAGCGCCTGCTCGCCGAGGAGGACGACTCCCCGGAGCGGGGCTATCTGGAACGGATGCGCTCCCGCCTCGCGCTGGCCGCGGGCGACTTCGACTCCGCGATCGCGCACGCGGAGCGGACGCTCGAGCTCGGCAACCGCTTCCAGGAGCCGAACCTGATGGCGCTCGGCCTGCATGACAAAGGCACCGCGCTTGTTCGGCAGGGAGATTGGGAGACCGGTCTGGCGCTCATCGACGAGGCGACGGTCGGCGCAGTCAGCGGAGAGCTCAACCCCTATGCGACGGGGATCATTTACTGCGGCGTCATCGCCGCCTCGTTCGACGTCGCCGATCTCGCCCGCGCGGGCAACTGGACGGAGGCCGCGACGCGGTGGTGCGAGCGCCAGTCGATCAGCGGCTTCCCTGGGGTTTGCCGAGTGAACCGCGCCGAGGTCATGCGACTCCGCGGCAGCTGGCCCGAGGCTGAGGAGGAGATCCGCACCGCCGTTGCCGAGCTCGGTGAGTTCGCCCCCAGCGTGGCCGCCTCGGCGTTCTACGAGCTGGGCGAGCTTCAGCTGCGAATGGGCGACCTCGCGGCCGCAGAGAAGGCATTTCGGCAGGCGCACGGCCTCGGGGTCGAGCCTCAGCCCGGGTTGGCGCTCCTTCGTCTCGCGAACGGTGACGTCGAGTCGGCCCGCCGTGGTCTCAGGCGGGCGCTCTCCGACGAGGCGCGGAACCGGCTCTCCCGAGCCCGCCTCTTGCCGGCGAGCGTCGAGATCTCACTTGCCTCGGGCGAGGTCGACGAGGCGAGGGCGGCGTCCGAGGAACTGGCCGAGATCGCGGAGGATTACGGCACGACGACGCTCGCGGCACATGCAGCTGCCGCCGCCGGCGCCGTCGCGCTCGCAGAGAAGGACGCGGACGCGGCGCTTGGGCATCTCCGGCGCGCGATCCGGCTGTACCAGGAGGTCGAGATTCCGTACGAGGGCGCCCGCGCCCGCCTACTTGCGGCGGAGGCGTACCGGCTGGACGGGGACGCCGACGCGGCCGACCTCGAGCTTCGCGCCGCCGCGGCGACCTTCGACCGGCTCGGCGCCGCGCGGGACGTTCGGAGGACGGCGGAGGCTATCGGCCGGCTTGCGGCCGCTGCCGGCGGCGAGCGAGCCGGCCGGACCTTCCTCTACACGGATATCTGCGACTCGACCCCGCTCGTCGAGGCAATCGGCGACAAGGCATGGGTGGGGCTCGTCGGCTGGCACGACAGGACGCTGAGGGAACTGTTCGGCCAGTACGGAGGCGAGGAGGTCGGTCATGCCGGGGACGGCTTCTTCGTCGCGTTTCCCGATCCGACGAGCGCGCTCGAGTGCGCCGCCGCGGTCCAGCGCCGGCTGGCAGCACACCGGCGGACGAACGGGTTCGCGCCGGAGGTGCGCATCGGCGTCCACGCCGCCGAGGCCAGTCGCTCGGCGGCGGGCTATAGCGGGAAGGGCGTTCACGAAGCTGCCCGGGTGGGGGCGCTCGGCGGCCCCGGAGAGATCTACGCCAGTCTCGCGACCGCTCGGCTCGGAGACGGCCTCGGCTACTCGGCGCCGAAAACGGTGACGCTGAAAGGGATCTCCGAGCCGCTCGAGGTGGTCACGATCGACTGGCGCTGACATTCCGGCGAACCCAGATGCCGCGGCCGCCGGCCGGCGAACCTGGCTAGTCCGGCCCGAAGGCTCTGCCTAGACTGATCCGGGCCATGGCGATTTGGACATGCCAATCGTGCGGCGGCGATAACCCCGAAGGGACACGCTTCTGCGGCCACTGCGGTGCCTCGGCTGAGGCGGCCCAGTCAGCGCCCGCTCTCGCCGAACCCGAACAGGACGTCACCGAGACGCTCCGCAGCTTTGTCGCCGGACCGGTGGCCGAGCGGCTCATCGAGGCGCGGGGCGATATCCCCGAGGAGCGACGCCTGATCACGGCCCTCTTCGCAGACATCTCCGGCTTCACGTCGCTGGCGGACCGCCTCGACCCCGAGCAGCTGCTCGAGGTGATCGATCCAGTCGTCACGGGCCTGAGCAGCATCGTCGGTCGCTACGAGGGCTTAGTGGAGAAGTTCGCGGGCGATGCCCTGCTTGCCCTTTTCGGAGCTCCGGTAACGCACGAGGACGACGCCGGCCGGGCGCTCATCGTCGCGCTCGAGATGCACGCGGAGCTGGAGCGACTTTGCAGCGACCTCCCGTACGAGGCGGAGCTGACCTTGCACGTCGGCGTCAACTCCGGCCACGGGGTCGCCCGCATCATCGGCAGTGAGGCGCGGATGGACTACTCCGTCCTCGGCGACTCCGTGATCCTCGCTCAACGGTTCGAGTCGGCGGCGCCCTCCGGCGAGACGTACGTCGGCGAGCTCACCAAGAGGCTGACCGATGACATGTTCGAGTTCGAGTCTGTCGGCGACCTCACCCTCAAGGGAAAGGCGGAGCCCGTCCCGGCTTGGCGCCTTCTCGGCAGACGGACGACTCGCGTACTCCGAGGCGACGGGCGTGCCGTCCTGGTCGGCCGAGACCGGGAGCTGGCCGCGATCAGCGATGTGCTCGACGTCCTGAACATCGGGCGCGGCGGGATCGTCACCGTCATGGGCGAGCCCGGCGTCGGGAAGTCTCGCCTGAGCGAGGCCGTCAAGACCCGGGCAGACGAGCTCGGGCTTAGGTGGCTGCAGACGCGATCCCTATCCTATGGCGCTTCGCTCGCGTACTGGCCGTACGCCGAGCTCGTTCGCTCCCTCGCCGGCATCCGCAGCGACGATGAGCCGGAACAGTCACAGCGCCGTCTGGCGGACACGCTCGAGCGTGCAGGCTCCGGCGCGGCGGTCCCCTTCTTCGCTCGCCTGCTCGGCTTGCCGGGCGTCTCCGAGGAGGTCGCGGGGCTGAACGCCGAGGCGTTCCGCCGCGGCTTGCACGCCGCCTTCGCCACAACCCTTGTTGCAGTTTCGAACGAGCGGCCGCTCGTGGTCGCGCTCGAGGATGCGCACTGGCTTGACGGCTCCTCGGCCGATCTGACGCTGGAGCTGGCGAAGCTCTGCGAACGGAAGCCGCTCGCGCTCTACCTGATAGCGCGCCCCGAAGCGGGACCGGCGCTCGATGAGATCGCGGGCGACTCGCCGCTCTGCGCGATTGCCCTCGAGCCGCTCGACGAAGAAGGGGTCGCGGCATTGGTCGGCAGCCTGCTTGCGGGAGACGTCGAGGAGGGGTTTCCCGCACTTGTTCGCGAGCGCACGGCCGGGAACCCGCTCTTCGTCGAGGAGCTCTTGCGGTCGCTGCAGGAGACTGGCGCCCTGGCGCGCCAAAACGGCTCCTGGCACACACAGCGTGGCTGGGACGCAGAAGCGGTGCCGCCTACGATCGAGGAGCTGCTGGCTTCTCGAATCGACCTGCTCTCCCGGAGCGACGCCTCGATCCTGCAGACGGCCTCCGTGATTGGACGCCGGGTGCAAGTGGACCTGCTCGAGGCAGTCACGAACGCGCCCGAGCTTGACGGCGCTTTGAAGCGGCTCGTCGCCGCAGGGTTCCTCGACCCGCTCGACGGAGAAGGCAGCGGTCGGTTGCTCTTCCACCACGCACTCGTCCAGGACGTCGCGTACTCGCGGCTGCTGCGCAGGAAGCGACGCGACCTGCACCGACAGGTCGCTGAGGTTGCCGAAGCGATGTACGGCGCCGGTGACGAGATCATCGACCTCCTCGCGCGTCACCTCTACCTCGGCGAGGCCGGAGCAAAGGCAATCGACTATCTGGTGCGGGCGGGGGCGCGCTCGAGGGCGCTCTACGCAAACGACGAGGCGATCGTTCAGCTCACTCGGGCAGCCGAGGTCGTCCGTGCCGACGGCGAGGTCGGCGCGCGCTTGCCGGCGATCCTGCTAGATCTTGCTGATCTGCACGAGCTCGTCGGCGACTACGAGGAGGCGCTCGAGCTCTACGCGGAGGTACGGGCTGTCGCGCACGACGTTCGTGCCTGGCGAGGACTCGCGTCCGTGCACCGTAGACGCGGCGAATACGAACAAGCGCTCGCCGTCATCGACGAGGCTATCGCGGCCGACGAGCTGCGCGGCCAGGATTTGGCGCCGCTCTGGCTTCAGGCGGGCTGGAGCCTCGCTCTCTCCGGCCGCCTCGACCAAGCGATCGATGTATTCCAGGCAGGCCTCGAGGCGCTCGGACCGCGTACCGATTCGATCGTCGGTCAGCTGCTGGCCGAGCTAGCTCGAACCGAGGGGCTGGCGGGGCGGCCCGAGGACGCTCTTGCGCATCTGCTTCAGGCCCAGGCGATCTTCGAGGAGCTCTCCGATCAACGCGGGCTCGCGAGCACGCTGCGAATTCTCGGCGACGTCCATAGACAGGCAGGGCGGCTAGATGAAAGCGTCGCGGCCCTACGACGAGGACTCGAGCTGGCAGAGCGCGTCGGCAGCGTCGAGGAGGTCGGGGGCTGCCTGATCAACATCGGCGTCGTCGAGGAGCGGCGCGAGGCGTTTCGGGAGGCGATCGAATGCGACCGAAGGGCGATCGAGGAGTTCGAGCGAATCGGCCACGGGTCCGGGCGCGCTCGCGGCTACGCGAACCTGGCCTACCACCTCATGCTCGCCGGCGAATACGACGAAGCAGAGCGGTGGTGCGAGCGCACACTCGACCTTTCGCGGGCAATCGGCCACTCTGTCACCATCGCCGACGCCATCGACACATTCGCTGCGATCGAGATTCGCCGCGGCAACTTCACGAGCGGCGCGGAGCGTGCCGAAGAGGCCGCCGAGCTCTACCTCGAGATGGGTGCGCCGCCCTCCGCCGCGCAGTCGCTCGAGCTCGCCCGTACGGCCTGGGAGCAGGCGGGAGACTCGCTACGAGCCCGTGCAGTCGATGCCCGGGCCCGTAGCGTCGTCCAGTCTTGAGCCGTTAGCCGAAGCCTCCGGAAGCGCCCCCGGCGCCCTTCACCAGGCTGACCGAGGGCGAGGATGCAGGACACGTAGGATCGGACGCGTTCGGTGCCCGGTCCGTCAGGTGGCCCTGGATGCTGGTCGTTGCGTAGACGCAGATCGTGTCCGGGCTGCCGCTCGGCAGCGTGTAGGCGTAGTGGACGCAGCCTCCGTCCGGCGTCTCCGGTGTGCAGTTCGCGTCCTCGATCGCGGGCGTGGGTGTGATGGCGTTCCCGCTCGTATCCGTCACGAAGAACGAGTAGTCGACGAACGAACATGCCGGCGCCTGCAGGAAGACGGTGAAATCGAGCACGCCGTCAAAGCCGTAGCCTCCGTCGCCGTTCGTGATGTTCGTGCACTGTGGGCCTTTGGCGTCGCCGGGGCCGGCGGGCGTGGCCGCGGGCGCGACAACGACGGTCAGCCCGAGTGCGAGGAGCGCAAGTACGAGTAGCCTCTTCATTCAGTCTCCTTTCTCGGCGGCGTAGATCACTTGAAGTTGAAGTACGCCTGGTGCTGCGTGCCGTCCGTCAGCGTGAGCGTGAAGACGTAGCACCCCGGCGTCGTCGGCGTCGACCAGTTGTAGACGAACTGGTTGTTGTTGTTGTCGTAGCGGAGGACCGAACCGCCCCTGGGAAGCGCAATCGTCGTTCCGAACGGCTCCGTGAAGTCGCAGTTGGCACTCTGGTACGAGACGCTCTGAACCGTGCGAACGTCGGTTATCAAGTTTCCGAACGCGTCCTTCAGCTGCCATTTGATCGGGACAGCGTTCCCTGCGGTCGCCACGTTCACCTCGGGTGGATTCTCGATCGGAGGTAGGAAGCCGCCCGTCACGAACTCGAAGATCACCTGCACCTTCCGCGTCACGAGCGCGGAGCTCACGCCCCCGTCACTCGCGACAAGAGTGAACGTGTAGGTGCCGACCGGCCAGCCGCCCGGCAGCGGAGCATTGATGTCCTTCGACCCGAAGTTGCCGAGATCCTGGACGGTCCCGTTCGGGAACGTGAGCGTCCAGCGGAGGCTCGAGGCCGGCAGAACCAGACCCTCGGCGTCGTAGCCCGTGCCGCCCACCGGGAAGGTGTCCAGCGGCGAATATGGGCCGTCGAGCGGCGTGAAGATCGCCGCGGTCGGGACTTTCGATGCGACCGTGATCGTCGGTGTGAAGGTGGCGCTCGTGGCGTACTGGACGCCGTCGGTCACCCGGACCCGGAGGACGCCGCCGCCGCAAGCGTTCGAGCCGTCGAAGTTCGTGTTGAACGCCTGGACCGCGCCCTCGATCTCGTCCGGAACGAGCCCCACGCGTGCCGGGTAGGCGACCCCGCCGCACTCGTAGATGAGCTCGGCCTTCAGTGGGACGTCGCTTTGGGCGGTGAAGCTCACGGACTGCGCGCCGGTCATCCCCGTCAGCATGATGTCGGCCTGCGTGCATGCATCGCCACAACTGCCGGGCGTAAAGAGGCGGTCGAACGCGAGCGAGTTCCCGGCGGCGGATGGAAGCGTGTCGGCTTGGCCCGTCGTCAGCTGCATGAGATTGGTCCCGTCGGGCCTCGTGCTCCAGATGTTCTTGCGCGAAGGCCTGACGAAGGCGATCCGTCCGTTGGTCCCGAAGGAGGGGACGGCGCCGTCGTCGCTGATCTTCGTCTGCGTGATCTTGTTTGCGTCGGGATTGAGCACGTACAGCTTGGTCGGCGGGAAGCACAGGAAGCAGCCGGTCGGGCCGCGGTTGTAGGCGATCCGATTGTCTCCGGGCGTGTGCGACCAGCTCGGGTCATGCGCGTCGGTTGCGCTGTGCGTCAGCTCGACGACCGTGCCGCCGGCCGCCGGGAGCCGGAAGATGTCACCGTTCCGGTCGAAGGCGATCGAGGTTCCGTCGCGCCGCCACGTCGGATGATGAGCAGGCGCGTTTCCGCCCGGCGTCGAGTCGTAGATCTTGACCGGCTGGCCGAAGGTCGGCGTCGTGCCGGTGAGGTCGACGCTTTGCGTGTAGAGGTCGCCGTCGGACTCATAGGCGAGCGCCGTCCCCTGCGAGTTCCACGCCGGCTCGATCGCGTTGGCCCCGGCTGGCGAGGGGACTTCGACGGCTTGCAGAGAACTGGTTGCCGGCCCGACTTTGATCCGCTGGAAACCGCTTGAAGTGAGCTGATCCCACGCGACCCATTTCGCGTCGTCGGTCAGCGCGGGATGAATCTCGTCCACGAGCTGCGTGTCGGTGTACTTCGACGCCTGGGCGGTCGCGCCGGACGTGACGCTCAGGATCTGGGGCGGGCTCGGCTGCTGTGTTCTTTCGTAGAGCAGCTTGTCGCCGGCCGCAGCGCTCGGGTTCGTGTGGCTCGCGCTCGTGACCCTCCACAACTGAGCCCTGGCAAGATCCGAGCCGGGCGGCGGCAGGTCGTCGTCGAGGGCGAACGAGAAGAGCCCGTCGGACGTGACCGGATCGTCGTTCTCCTCACCTCCGGCGCCGTGAAGCGTGTTGGTGAACGAGACGTTGAAGCCGATGTTGGTGAGCAACTGACCGCTCGTGGCGTTCCTGCGTACGTAGCGATAGAGGCTGTTGTCGTCCCTTCCGAGCCGCAGGCTCTGCACGAAGCCGGACTGGACGATGTCCGCGGTGTCGGTGTTCGAGTGGACGACGCCGCTCACGGAGTAGCTCGGGCCGGCGGCCACGCCGAAGGTCGTCCCCGCCGTCGTGCCGAGACCGGTGCAATCGGCCGTCGTCGTGCCCCCGAACGCACACAGGTCGTAGGCGTAGTGGGGCGGCTCGAGCAACGTCAGGGTGTCGTTCCAAGGAGGGCTGCTGATGAACGAGTACTTCATGACGCTCCGGTTCGTTGCGAGGAACGAGCGCGTGCTCACGTTGTACGCGCGACCAGGTGCCGTCACGTCTGCTGTGGTATTGGCCGAGTGGTGGGAGGCGGTCGTCGCGCCGCCCCATGTGTGAGAGAGCTCCATCGCCATCAGCGAGCCGCTCCTCGACGGCTGCGCGGCGGTTTTGCCCGAAGATGGCTTGTCGGAGATCACGCGCGCCCATGCCTCCGGCGAGACGACGGAGGCCATGCCGTCGGCACAGCCGAAGGCCGAGTCGGCGCCGTCGCTGATGCCCTCGCCGACCACTCCGAGCACCTGGTCGGCCTGCCTGCCGGCGTTCAACGGGTTTGCGTTCCACGACTGCAGGAACTGTGCGAGTTGCGACTTGATCGCATCGAAGTTCCCGGCAGTGCCGCAGAACTTGTTGTTCGCGTCGTAGGCGGCGGGGACTGCTCTCAGATTCAGCATCGCCGCGAGATTGATCGTGTAACGGATGCCGCCGGTAGACGCCCCAAGCGCGGCGACGCCGGCGGGGGTGGGGAAGATACGGGCGAGAGCGGAGAAGGCGTTCTGTGTCGACGTCTGGTCGCCCGACGTGTACTGCGTGTTTGCGAGGACACCGGTCGAGCCGTCCCCCATCGGGATCACGAGAACCCGCAGCGCGCGCGTTCTGCGCTCGAACGTTACCGCCGTCGTGTTCGAGTACGTTGCGGTCAAGCCGGCCGTCGTCGTCGTCCCGTTCTTGCGCGAGTACGTGACGGTGGCGGTGAACGTCGGAGTGAACGTGGTTGTGTCTGGGTTCGTGAAAGGCGGCACGAGGTCGGCAGCTGGCACGGGGAAGATCGGGTCCGCAGCCGAGTTGTTCGAGAGCGTTGCGCCAACCGCCGGCGCGGCGGCGAAGGACTGGAACGGCGCGATTCCCGTGAACGTCTGGAGCGTGTTGTTGACGCTCAGTGTCGCTCCCGTGACGTTGATGGACTGGGTGTTCGTGACGGCGCACGTCGTCGGGTTGCTCAGGAAGAATTTGGCGAGCGTCTCCTTGCCCCGGACGAGCCGCGCGTAGCTGCCGACGCCTTGGTTCACCGACACCTCCCGCAGCGACGGCACGAGCTCCAACGCCGTGCAGTTGCTCAGGCCGCTGGCCGTTTGCGGTTTGGCAGCCGCCAGCAGGCCCCCCAGCAGCACAGAGATGGCGAGGGCCGCCAGCCCGAATCGCATTGAGTTCACGCTCTACCCCTTCCGCAGTAATCGGCCACAAACTTGTCACACCCTGCACTTTTTTTCAAGAACCTGCTCCGCCCAGCACCCTCCAACAGAGGCGGAATCTCGGCCGGTTCTCTACGCCAAAATTAAGGAAAACTGCGACAAGCTCACTTCAGCGCAGCCTTGACCGCGGCGAGGTTCTCGCGCCAGATCTCTTCCGGCAGCGGCGGCAGGACGTCGTCCCAGATCGCCGCGAAGCTGCCATTGAGCTGCGGTATCCGCGCGGGACGCGCTAGGAACCACCAGTGGAGATGCTCGCTCCCGTCGCCCCAACGGCAGACGTGCACTCGGCCGATTTCGCCGATGGAACGCACGGCCCGCTCGAAGCGGCTGAGGAGCATGCCCAGCTCCGCCGCAAGCTCGTCGGAAAGGTCCCCGGGCTCTGCATAGTGAGCCCGCGGAAAGAGCAGGAGGACCATCGGGAGTGCGGGAGGATCGTCGAGACCCCCCAGGCGCCAGCGCTCGTTGGTCCACAGAAACTCCTCATCCGGCGTCGTACAAGCCCAACAGTCGACGCCTCCGGCGCCGACGCGCGGTTTCTCCGCCTCGACCGGCGGCAGCAGTTCGCGCGGACGGATCTCGCCCTCGAACGGGAAGGTCTCCCACTCGTGGACGGGCGGCATCCGCAAGGCGTCCTTGGCGCGGGCGTACAGCTCTTCCGGCGTCTCCGGCACGGAGCGATGATGCTAACCGGGTGGACTGGCCCCCCGAGTTCTACGAGCTGCGCCGCGGAGTCGGCTGCCCCATGTGCGAGCAGGGCCGACCCCAGGAGACCAAGCACGGTGTACGGATCTTCGACGGTGAGGTCTCGGACGTGTACCTCAACCGCGCAGGAATCCAGCGGGGATATGCGATCTCGATCTGGCGCGGGCGCCACGTCGCCGAGCCGACGGAGCTCTCGCCGGAGGAGGCGACGGCGTACTGGCTCGAGCTCCTCCGCGTGGGCCGCGCTCTCGAGCAGCATTTCAAGCCGGTGAAGATGAACTACGACCTGCTCGGAAACTCGCTTCCGCACCTGCACACCCACATGCTTCCCCGCTACTCCGACGATCCGCGGCCCGGCTGGCCGTTCCCATTCCCGGAGGACGATCCGCCTCCGCACGACCAGGCGCGGTTCCGCGCCGACGTCGAAGCGCTGAGGGTGCTTCTCGCAGCTAGATCGAGTCGGTGAGTGGCGCCCCGATGAGCCAATGGTGGCCAAATGGATCCGCCACTCGACCCTGCCTCAGGCCGTAGGGCTGATCGGCCACTGGGAAGAGCTCGGTGGCGCCCTCGGCGATCGCTCGAGCAGCGAAAGCGTCCGGGTCCTCGACCATCAGATTGAGGCGTACGCTCGTTCCCCTGAGCGACTCTGGGCTCAGGTTGAACGCCTCAGCGTTCTCATCGACGACGAAGAACGGCAGACCATCGACCGACATCCTCACGACGATATGGCCGGTCGGCGCCGTGAAGCATTCTTCTTCGATCGCGGCGAATGCGTTCCCGTAGAACTCGACCGCTGCGGCCGCGTTCCTGACCGTGAGCATCGGCGTGAGCGAGGAAACGGGCACCCGGCGATCTTGCCTAGTCGACCCCGATGGCGCACCAGGCCCGTGCCGTCAGTGTGAACGGGCCCTGAGGCTCTCCGAGGCGGCGAAAGAACTCCTCGCGTAGCACCTCCTGGGCATCGGCGTCGAGGGAAGCCGCATACCGGCCCGCCGGGCCGACGCCGGTGGGGAACGGCGCCCACAGGTCGTCGAAATCGTCGTACGCAGCCTCGGTCATGAGCGGCTTGACGCGGACGTCGTCGAGGCCCGACTCGACCCACAGCTTCTCCAGGTCCTGCGGCTGGGCGAACGGCATGATCCGGCCTTCGACGACCGGGGCGGCCCCGTCCGGGTCAAGGGCCGCCGCTGCGTCCCAGAAGGTACGAAGCATCGTCATCCCGTCCTTGTAGTCCCAGACGCAGCCGCCGACGGTGCCACCGGGTCGTGTCACCCGGCGCATCTCGGCCATGCCCTGCGGGACGTCGGGGAGGAAGTTGACGACGAGCTGGGAGAGGGTGGCGTCGAAGGAGCGGTCTTCGAAGGGAAGCGCCTCGGCGCGGCCGACTCGCACGTCTGCGTCGGGCGCCCTGCTGCGGCAGGCCTCGACGAACGGCTCCGAGGGATCCACGGCCGTCACGTTCGCTCCGCCGACGCGCTCGACGAGCGCTTCGGTGAGCGCGCCGGTGCCGCAGCCGACGTCGAGGACGCGCGCCTCCGGGGCGATGTCGGCGGCGTCGATCAACGACCGGGCGAGGCGCGGGCCGTAGCGTCCGACGAACCGGTTGTAGACGTCGGCGGAGCCCGAAAACATGTCGCCGTTCGCGCCCATGGCGACGATTGTCTCACCGGGTACGCTGGCCTCATGGCCGCAACCGACGTCTTCAGCCCCCGGACTCGCCGCTGGTTCGAGCAGACGTTCGACGGCCCGACGCCGGCGCAGGAGCTCGGCTGGCCCAAGATCGCCTCGGGGAAGCACACGCTGATCCAGGCGCCGACCGGCTCTGGGAAGACCCTAGCCGCCTTCCTTCTCGGCCTCGACCGGTTGCTCGAGGACGCGGGGGAAGGAACGCGGCTCGTGTACGTCTCGCCGCTCAAGGCGCTGAACTACGACATCGAGCGTAACCTGCGCGGGCCGCTCGCAGGCCTGCAGGCCGACGTGACCGTCGCGGTGCGGACCGGCGACACGCCGCAGAAGGAGCGGGCCGCGATGCTCCGGAACCCGCCCGACCTGCTGATCACGACGCCGGAATCGCTCTTCCTGATGCTCACCTCCCGCGCGCGCGAGACGCTGACGGGCGTTCGCACCCTCATCCTGGACGAGGTGCACGCCGTCGCGGGGACGAAGCGCGGCGCTCACCTGGCAGTGACGGTCGAGCGCCTCGAGCGTCTCACCGGCGAGCCCTTCCAGCGCATCGGCCTCTCGGCGACCCAGCGCCCGCTCGAGGAGATCGGGAAGTTCGTCTCCGGCGGCCGTCCGATCGAGCTCGTCGACGCCGGCCGTTCGAAGGAGCTCGATCTCAAGGTGGTCGTGCCGCTCGAAGACATGCGAGAGCCCGGTGTAAACGCGGAGATCACCGACATCCTGGGCACCGGGAGTGAGGCGCCGAGCCAGTCGATCTGGCCCTCGATCTATCCGAAGATCGTCGAGCTCGTCGAGCAGCATCGCTCGACGATCGTGTTCGTCAACAATCGCCGGCTCGCCGAGCGCCTAGCGCTGCGGCTCAACGAGCTCGCGGAGAAGGAGATCGCCCGAGCGCACCACGGTTCGCTGGCCCGCGAGCAGCGGCTCGAGGTCGAGGAGCTCCTGAAGCTCGGTCAGATCCCCTGCCTCGTCGCGACGTCCTCGCTCGAGCTGGGGATCGACATGGGCGCTGTCGATCTCGTCATCCAGGTCGAATCGCCGAAGTCGGTCGCCCGGGGCCTCCAGCGGGTGGGCCGCGCCGGCCACGACCTGGCCTCGGTCTCGCGCGGCCGTGTCTTCCCGAAGTTCCGGGCCGACCTGCTCGAGTCCGCGGTGGTCGTCAAGAAGATGAAGGAGGGCGCGATCGAGGAGACCCAGATCCCGCGCAACCCGCTCGACGTCCTCGCGCAGCAGACCGTCGGAATCGCGTCGCAGGAAGAGATCTCCGTCGATGATCTGCACGAGCTCGTCCGGCGCGCGTACCCGTTCGCCGAGCTCTCGCGCATTCAGCTCGAGAACGTGCTCGACATGCTGGCCGGCCGCTATCCCTCCGACGAGTTCGCCGAGCTCCGTCCGCGGATCGTGTGGGACCGGACGGCTGGCACGATCCGCGGCCGCAGCGGGGCAGGCCGGCTGGCCGTGACCAACGCCGGAACGATCCCGGACCGCGGGCTCTTCGGCGTCCATCTGGTCGACGGCGGCGGACGTGTCGGCGAGCTCGACGAGGAGATGGTCTACGAGGCCCGTGCGGGCCAGACCTTCATGCTCGGAGCCTCGACCTGGCGGATCGAGGAGATCACGCGCGATCGTGTGCTCGTCTCGCCGGCACCGGGGGTTCCCGGCGCGATCCCGTTCTGGAAGGGCGAGGGCCCCGGGAGGCCGTACGAGCTGGGTGAGTCGATCGGGAAGGCCACGCGCGAGCTCGCCGCGTTGTCGGACGAGCAGGCGCAGGAGCGGCTCCGCACCGATTACTCGCTCGACGAGCTGGCCGCGCGCAATCTGCTCACGTTTCTCCGGGAGCAGGAAGCTGCGACCGGGGCGGTCCCCTCGGATCGAACGATCGTCGTCGAACGGTTCCGAGACGAGATCGGCGACTGGCGTGTCTGCGTCCTGACGCCATTCGGCGCGCGGGTGCATGCGCCCTGGGGTCTGGCTGTGTCTGCGCGGCTCCGGGAGTCGCTCGGCGTCGACGCCTCGGTGCTCTGGTCGGACGACGGCATCGCGCTCCACTTCCCGGATTCCGACTCGCCGCCGCCGACCGAGCAGCTCGTGCTCGACCCGGAGGAGCTCGACGACCTCATCATGGGCGAGCTCGCCGGGACGGCGCTCTTTGGTTCCCGGTTCCGGGAGAACGCCGCTCGCGCGCTGCTGATCCCGCGCCGGCGCCCCGGCGAGCGGACGCCGCTCTGGCAGCAGCGCCTCAAGGCCCAGAGCCTGCTGCAGGTGGCGCGGAAGTACGGGTCCTTTCCAGTCATGCTGGAGACCTTCCGGGAGTGCCTCCAGGACGTCTTCGACCTGCCGGCCCTGAAGCGGCTCCTGCAGGGGCTGAAGACTCGGGAGATCGACCTCGTCGACGTGGAGTCTGCGTCGGCCTCGCCCTATTCGGCCTCGCTGCTCTTCGACTACATCGCGACGTACATGTACGAGGGCGACACGCCTCCTGCGGAGCGGCGGGCGCAGGCGCTGTCACTCGACCGCGACCTGCTGCGAGAGCTGCTCGGCCAGGAGGAGCTCCGAGACCTGCTCGACCCCGGCGCCCTCGATCAGGTCGAGCAGAGCCTGACGGGGGAGCCGCGGAACCCGGACGAGCTCCACGATCTGCTGCTCCGCCGGGGAGACCGGCGCACCGGCGAGTTCGACGAGGCATTCGCGGCGGTGCTCGAGGCCGAGCGGCGGGCCGTGCGTGTCCGGATCGCCGGGGAGGAGCGCCTGATCGCCGCTGAGGACGCGGGCCGCTATCGCGACGCGCTCGGCGCGATGCCGCCGAGCGGACTCCC
>Ga0184625_10000371_pt1 | contig 16470 bp, 17 predicted proteins | sample PLM3_30_b1_FD_133151 | JGI IMG/M metagenome (GOLD analysis project Ga0184625, IMG submission 133151) | Groundwater sediment microbial communities from an aquifer in East River, Colorado, USA - PLM3_30_b1 | ecosystem: Environmental > Terrestrial > Soil > Riparian zone | place: USA: East River... | reverse complement strand
GATCTTGGCGGAGGCGTCGAGCGATGGAGCCGTGAGGAACGGCTGCACCATGTAGACGCCGATCGCGATCAACCCGCCATAGATCAGATTCGTCTGCCGGAGCCATTCTTGTTCGAGCTTTGCGTCTTCTTTCACGGTCACCGTCCTCTCGACTCTCTGTGAGCACGGTCATTCTCCGTGGCGGTGTCGAGGTCGAAAAGCCACTCGAGGTGGCGCTCGAGTTCCTCGCCGCGTATTCGGGCTCTGAGGCGTCCGACTCCTCAGGGCCGGCGTCATTCGACGAGAGCGACCTGAGGCAGGCGAACCGGGGCGGTGCCCGGATCTCGGCGGCGGAGATCGCGGCGATTCTCGAACGCCGTGGTCAGATCGAACGCGGCTTGCGCAAGATCCACCCTGACGCTTCGTTGGCGGACGCGACGAGCTCGATCCCGTGGATCCCGTTGAGGCGGCTCTTCGACGCCTTTGCGGACATCCGCGGAATCGGGTTCTCGAAGATGACGAAAGCGCTGCACAGGAAACGGCCGGCGTTGATCCCGATGCTCGACAGCGTCGTCCAGGCATACCTGACCGGGGACAGTCCCGGGACGGGCTCGGCGGGGACGTTCGGTGAGCGCGCCACCGCGCTCGTTCGCAGCTACAAAGAAGATATGGATCGCAACCGGTCGGTCTTACGGGAAGTCCAAAGGAAGCTCGCGAGTCGCGACTACCAGCTGACGGAGGTGCGAATCCTCGACCTTCTGATCTGGTCGCGATATGGGAGGGGCTCTGCCGGGCCGGAAGCTTCGATTTAATCGACACTTGGTCGCGCACAGAAGGACCCGGCGTTCATGACGACGCAGCGCCTCGCCACCTCATCCGCCACCGAATCGGCCGAGTTGCAAGAGCTCGAGGTCCGCGCGAGCCCGTTCAGCGCGCTGTATGCGCATTGGGAACGAAACCAGTGGTCGCCGCTCGAGCTCGATCTCTCCGCCGATCGCGCGAGCTTCGCCGTGCTCGACGACGAGGAGCAGGCCGCCCTTCTCTGGATCTTCGCCCATCGCTTCCACGCCGAGTTCAACGTCGCTCGACTCCTTGCCCCGCTCCTGCTCGCTGCGCCCGATTACGAGGTACAGCTACTCCTGGCAACGCAGGTCGCCGACGAGCACCGCCACCTCCAGGCCGTCCTTCGCGTCTACGACGAGGTCTTCGGCGTCCACGGCGGGATCGATGCGGTTCGGGCGCTCGCCGACGAGAACGCAGACGTCGTCGCGGAGACGCTCTACAGCCGCCTCGAACACTATGTCGCCCGACTCTCGAAGGATTCCGACGAGGACGAGTTCCTGGCCGCGGTCGTCGTCTACCACCTCCTCGGCGAGGGCGTGATCGCACGGACCGCACAGAACCTTGCAGCCGATCAATACGAACGGCTTGCCTTCCCGGGGCTCGCGGAGGGGCAGCGCCTAGTCGCGCGCGACGAAGCGCGACATATCGGCATCGGCGTCTCCTATGCGCGACGGCGGATGGAGGCCGAGCCGGAACGAACCCGGCAAGTCATCGAAGGCGTGGTGGAGGAGCTCATCGCCACGGCGGGGGAAATGCTCGACGCTGCGAATGCGGGCATGGCTGACCTCGTCGCGGCGGGTTACGGCGTCGATCCGCAGGGCTTCTACGACGAGGCGATCCGGCTGACCCGGCTGCGCCTGCGCTCGATCGGCCTCGTCGACTAACGAGCGCGGTAGCCGGGCGGCGCGGGAGACTGCGAGTAGCCTCGCGTCGTGACCACCGGGCCGCGGGGAATCAGCGAGGAGGAAGCTCGCCGGCGTCTCGGCGAGCGTGGGCCCATCAAGCCGGCGGCATCTTCACGCTCGTACCGCTCGATCGTTCGCGCGAACACGCTGACGGTCTTCAACGCGATCCTCGTGGCGTTCGGCGTGCTCACGCTCGTGTTCGCCGACTGGCGCGACGCCCTCTTCCTCTTCATTCTCGTCGCCAACTCGGGGATCGGAATCGCGCAGGAGGTGCGGGCCAAACGCTCGCTCGACCGGCTAGCCGCGCTCGTCGCACCCCGCGCTACCGTCGTCCGGGACGGGAGCGCCCGAGAGCTTGCCGTCGAGGACGTCGTTCCAGGCGATCTCGTCGAGTTGCGTCCCGGCGACCAGGTCGTCGCCGACGGGCAGGTCGAGGAGGCGCGCGGCCTGCTGCTCGACGAGTCGATCCTGACGGGTGAGTCGCGCCACGTAGCTCGTGGCCCTGGCGATGAAATCCGCTCTGGATCGTTCGCAGTCGAGGGCTCGGGGGCATACACCGTGACCGCGGTCGGCCCCGACTCCTACGCCGAGCGGTTGGCCGGCGAGGCGCGCGAGTTCCGCCATCCGCGTTCGCCGCTCGAGACCTCGCTGAATCAGCTCCTCCTGCTTCTGGTCGCGGTGATGGTGCCGCTCGGCGCCGCGCTCGGCTATGCGCTCTGGGAACGAAACGAGCCGTTCCGCTCCTCGGTCGAGACCGCAGTTGCGGGCGCCGTCTCGATGGTGCCGGAGGGGCTGATCCTGCTCGTCAGCATCACCTACGCGGCTGCGGCGCTTCGCATGACTCGCCGCGGCGCGCTCGCCCAGCAGCTCAATGCGATCGAGTCGATCGCATCCGTCGACGTGGTGTGCCTGGACAAGACCGGAACGCTGACCGAGCCGTCGATTCGCGTACTGGAGACCGTGCCCGCCGCAGGGGTTCCAGAGGACCAGCTCGAGGACGCGCTCGGCCGGTACGCGGCGAGCGCCGGCGCACGCAACGCAACGCTCGAGGCGATCGCGGCCTCGTTCGGCGGCCTCCCCGAGCGGCCACGAGCGGAGGTGCCGTTCTCGTCTCGGCACCGCTGGAGCGGCCTGCAGCTCGGGCAGACCTCATACGTCCTCGGTGCGCCGGAGCGGTTCCGGCTGGACGGCCTGCGCGAACGCGCGCGGACCGAGGCGGCTTCGGGCCGGCGCGTGGTCGCGTTCGGGACGGCCGAGGGCCGGCTGCCGGAGCCGGACGAGACAAGTAACAACTTGTTACAAGGCGTGCGCCCGTTGGGGCTGATCGTGCTCGGCGAGCAGATCCGGCCGGAGGCCCCCGAGACGGTCCAGTGGTTCCTCGACGAGGGAGTCGAACTGAAGGTGCTCTCGGGCGACGCACCGGAAACGGTTGCGGCGATCGCGCGCGATGTCGGCATCCCGAGCGGGCGTGTCGAGGAAGGGACGCGGCCGGATCTCGGCGCCAGCATCGTGGGTCGCATCCCGCCGGAGGGGAAACGCGAGTTCGTGGAGGGGCTTCGGGACTCTGGCCGCTACGTCGCCATGGTCGGCGACGGCGTCAACGATGTGCCGGCGCTGAAGGCGGCGCGACTCGGGATCGCGCAGGGGTCCGGCGCGCAGATGGCGAAGTCGGTCGCCGACCTCGTTCTGGTTCGCGGCGAGTTCGGTGTCGTGCCGCCGATGGTCTCGGAGGGCCGGAACATCCTCCGGAACATCCAACGAGTCACGAAGCTGTTCGTGGCGAAGTCGGTTTTCGCTGCGTTCCTGATCCTCTCGATCGGGCTGACTCGGGAGGACTACCCGTTGCTGCCGCGACATCTGACGATCGCCGCCGGGCTGACGATCGGCATCCCGGCATTCTTCCTCGCGCTCGCGCCCTCTCGCGGTGAATGGCGTTCGAGGAACTTCTTCCGCGAGGTGTCCCAGTTCGCCGTACCAACCGGCGTTGCAGCAGGGTTCGGCGTCCTCTCGGCCTTCCTGCTCGCCCGCAACGTCTTCGAGCTCTCGCTCGTGTCCGCACGGACGGCGGCGACGACGGTGCTGGTCATCGTCGGCCTCTACCTTGTGCTCGTTCTCGAGGCAACGAGCGCCCGACGGCTGAGCCGGGTCGCCGGTCTCTGCGGCGCGATGCTAGCGCTCTATGTGCTCGTGCTCGCCCTCCCGAGCGCGCGGGACTTCTTCATGCTCGTCGTCCCCGGCTTCCGGATCGTGCTCGCGACCGCGATCGGCACGACGCTTGCAATCGGGTTCCTCTGGACCGCGAGCGACCGGTTCTGGCCGCTCGCGGTGCGATCTGACGACCAGCCTGGCCCGAGATGAGGAAGGACGTTCGCGAGTTCATCCGCCGGCTCGAGGCCGTGGGCCTCACGGTCGAGTCGACGCCGGGGCACTACCGCGTCCTGCGCGACGGCAAGCCGCTCCGCAAGGCGAACGGTATGCCGTTCATGCTGCCCTTCTCTCCCGACACGATCCGCTGGCGCAGAGCGGCGATCGTCGAGCTGCGCAAGCTCGGCATCCACCTGGAGCGCTAGCGAGGTCCCTGCCGCCAAATGCATCGGCCTGGCGGGCTCATTGCGACCAGGGACAAGCATGGTTCGCCGCTGTTGACACGTGCCAGGAGCCGCGATATACCGGCGCTGACGTCGACGTCGGGAGGCCTCATGTTTTCGATCGCAGCCGGTGAGCGTTCGTTCGCACGTGCGCTAGGTCCGTGGTGGTTGTTCTTGGTCACAGGCATCGGCTGGATGCTCGTTGCGCTGATCGTGCTCCGCTTCGACTACACGTCGGTGTCCGCGATCTCGATCCTGTTCGGGATCGTCGCAATCGCGGCCGGCGTGATGGAGATCGGGGTGATGATTCTCGCCGGCGGCTGGTGGAAGCTCTTGCACGGGCTCCTCGCGCTCGTATTCATCGTCGCCGGGATCGTTGCGTTCGTTCACCCCGGTAACACCTTCGCGGCGCTGGCCGCCGTGTTCAGCTTCATCCTGATCTTCGCAGGGACGTTCGACATCATCGAGTCGATTTCCGTTCGGCACGAGATCGAGGTGTGGTGGCTGCAGCTGATCGCTGGGATCATCGAGCTCGGGCTTGGGTTCTGGGCGGCCGGCTACTACGGTCGCAGTGCCGTTCTTCTCGTCGCCTGGGTGGCGGCCTTCGCCTTGATTCGCGGAGTCATGAACATCCTGCTTGCGTTTCGCGTCCGCGAGCTCCAACACGCGGCTCCGCCCGGAGAGCGCACAGCCCCGGCCTGACTCTTGATGTGAAGGAGGGGCGCTCGGGCGGGAGGCGGCTCACGAAGATCTCGTCCGCGCGCGTCAACCGGAGGCCGTTGTCGAAGTAGGCACCACTCCCCATCCCATTCGGACGGGGATGTGCTGGAGCGGCCTGAGACAAAGAATAAGATGCTCTTGATCGACCCGCTCGCCCCGCACGATCCGGGTCGCGGCGCTAAGAGCAACCACCGAGCGCTCCCACGTCGTTCGCGCCGATGGGACGAGAATTAGAGCGAACGAAGGAAGGAATCATGGCCTCAGCCACTACCGCACGATCAGCGCTCTCGGACGACGAGTTCGCGCAGCTGGTCGGCCTGATCAAGGACGCCGACAGCGTCGAGCTCAAGCTGACCGTGCCCGAGCAGGATCAGCGCGCGACCGTGGCCGCGCTCGGGATCGATCCGCTCGACTCCCAGATCCGGCAGGTCTTCTTCTTCGATACACCGGACTTGGCGTTGGACAAGCACGGCATCGTGGTTCGCGCTCGACGCGTCCAAAAGAAGGGTGACGACTCGGTCGTCAAGCTGCGGCCGATCGTCCCGCACGAGCTTCCCGCGGGCGTGCGCCGATCGCCGAGCTTCGGCGTCGAGGTGGACGCGATGCCCGGAGGGTTCGTCTGCTCCGGGTCGTTGAAGCGGGCGCTGGAGCCGACTGCCGTTCAGGCGGTGATGTCGGGCCAGAGCTCGCTGCGCAAGTTGTTCTCGAAGGAGCAGCGGGCGTTTTTCGCAGCGCACGGGCCTGACGGCATCGAGCTTGACGACTTGGCGATTCTCGGCCCGATCTTCGTCCTCAAGGTGAAGTACGCGCCCGTGGCATTCGCGCGGAAGCTGGTCGCCGAGCTGTGGATGTACCCCGATGACTCGCGGATCCTCGAGCTGTCCACGAAGTGCGCGCCGACGGAGGCCTTCCAGGTCGCCGCCGAGGCGAGGGCGTACCTGACCGAGCGCGGAGTGAACCTCGGGGGCGAGCAGCAGACGAAGACCCGGACCGCGCTCGAGTTCTTCTCCAAGCGCCTCGACGCAGCGGCCCACCGAAAGTCCCGGGGCAAGCCCGCTGCCTGAGCTGGCCGCCACTCGCAGTCCGAAATCTGACGACGCCCTCGGGTCGCGGTATCTCAACCGCGAGCTGTCCTTGCTCGAGTACAACGCGCGCATCCTCGCGTGCGCCGAGGACGAGTCGCGGTCGCCCCTCGAGCGGGCGCGCTTCTTGGCGATTCTCGGACGAAACCTGGACGAGTTCTTCCAGATTCGGGTTTCAGGCCTCCGCGAGCAGCTGGCGGCCGGCGTACGGGGCACATCGCCGGACGGCATGAGCCCGCGCGAGCAGCTGGACGCGATCCGGGCTCGCGCGCAGGAGCTCGTCGCACGCCAGACCCATGTCTTCGAGAAACGTGTCCTCCCGCAGCTGCACGCCGACGGCGTCCGGATCACGGACTGGGCTGATTTGAAGAAGGCACAGCGAGAGGAGCTCAGGAAGGTCTTCGAGGAGCGCGTGTTTCCCGTCCTGACCCCCCTCGCCGTCGACCCTGCTCATCCGTTTCCCTATATCTCGGATCTCTCGCTCAACCTCGCGGTCGTCGTACGCGACCCGGAGACAGGGGTGCGGCGGTTCGCCCGCGTCAAGGTCCCGCCGCTGCTGCCGCGGTTCGTGAAGCTCTCCGGCGGCAGGCGCTTCGTGCCGCTCGAGCAAGTGATCGCAGCCCACCTCGAACGACTCTTCCCCGGGATGAAGATCGTCGCGCGGCATCCGTTCCGAGTGACGCGCGACGCCGACGTCGACGTCGAGGTCGATGAGGCTGACGACCTGCTCGAGACGCTGGAATCGCTTCTGCGCAGACGGAAGCGCGCACCGGAGGCGGTTCGGCTCGAGGTGACGGCGTCGATGCCGCAGCGGCTTCGCTCGATCTTGCTGCGGGAGCTGCGATTGACGTCCTCCGACCTCTATGTCATCGACGGGCTCCTCGATCTCGGCGATCTCTGGTCGCTGACCCTGCCAAGACGGTCTGGAGCCAAAGGATCGCGTGCGGTCGGTGTGACGCCGCCCGAGCTGGGCGCGCCGCTCGCCGAGCCGTCGGACATCCTCACGACGCTCCGCGAGCGTGACGTCCTCGTCCAGCATCCGTACGACCGGTTTTCGACGTCTGTCGAGGCCTTCGTCGATCAGGCTGCCGACGACCCGCACGTCCTCGCGATCAAGCAGACGATCTACCGCACATCGGACGAGGGTGAGGCCCCTGTGGTTCGCTCGCTCATCCGCGCCGCCGAGTCGGGGAAGGAGGTCGTTGCCCTCGTGGAGCTCACGGCTCGTGGCGACGAGGAGGCGAACATCGCGTGGGCCCGGACACTGGAGAAGGCGGGTGTCCATGTCGTGTACGGCGTCGTCGGGCTGAAGACACACGCGAAGATCGTGCTCGTCGTCCGCAAGGAGGGCGACACGATCCGACGCTATTGCCACGTGGGCACGGGAAACTACAACCCGGAGACTGCGACGACCTACGAGGACGTGGGGCTTCTCTCCAGCGACGTCGAATTGGCTGCGGACGTCGCCGATCTGTTCAACCGCTTGACCGGCTACTCGAACGGCAACGGCTACCGTCGCGTTCTCGTCGCGCCGGGGACGCTCCGCACCGGGCTCCTCGAGCTGATCCGCGCCGAGGCGGACGCCCCGGACGGGCGGATCGTGATGAAGATGAACAGCCTCGTCGACTCTGAGATGATCGACGCGCTGTACGCCGCCTCTGCGGCCGGAGCCGAGATCGACCTCATCGTCCGAGGCATCTGCTGCCTTCGCCCCGGGGTGAAGGGGCTGTCCGAGCGAATTCGCGTCCGCTCGATCGTCGGCCGCTTCCTCGAGCACTCGCGCATCTTCCGGTTCGGCAGCGATGAGCGGGGCCCCGAGTACTACATCGGCTCGGCCGACCTGATGCCGCGGAACCTCGATCGTCGAGTCGAGTGCATCGCGCCCGTCACCGAACCTGAGCTGATGGCCCGGCTGGCCGAGATTCTGGCAGTCAACCTCGAGGACGACGTCCTTGCGTGGGAACTTCGTCCCGACGGATGGCACAAAGTGCGGACGAAGGCCGGAATCAACACTCACGAACGCCTGGAGGAGCTTGCCGAAGAGCGGGCCCTCGGCGGCGCCTAGCGCCCGCTCGGCCCGCGCAGAGCGCGAGGCCATGCTCGGGAGCCGCTCCCCGCGCGCCTACCTCCTAAGTCCGCGATTGGCCCGCGCTGCGGCTTGAGACGCGCGCTCAGTATCGTCTGGCCATGACGAGTTATGCAGCTGACATCAAGCCGCTCTTCCGCGAAGGCGACCGCCGGTCAATGCTCGGCCACTTCGACCTCTGGTCGTACGAAGACGTCGTGCAGCACAAGAACGCGATCCTCGGTCGGCTCGTCGACGGCGACATGCCTTGCGACGGTTCTTGGCCGGCCGAGCAGGTCGAGCTCTTCCGCAGCTGGATCGCGGCGGGAACACCCGCGTAGTCGTCCTAGCGCGTCAGCGCGCTGTCGGCAGCTCGGGCGTATAGCTCCGCGGCGCGCCAGCAGCACCAGCCGTCCACCGAGCGGTAGGGGCGGTACGGGTCCCCCAGTGGTTGGAGCTCTCGCGCGGTCGGCATCGGCACCTGCCACGCCAGGCCGTAGCCGCGCCGAACCCCAAGGTCGCCGGTCGGCCAGACGTCCAGCCGTACACGATTGCACGGACCAGCGCGGCGAAGTGTGAGCCCCGGCGACGACGGAACCGAGGCGGCCCTACATCTTCGAGCAGGCGAGCGATGACGGGATCCCGCGTCGCCAAGATGCGAGCCGCCTCAGCGTGAGACACGCGAGTCTTGGCTTTGCCTCGGGACGCCGCGGTCTCGCAGCCTGAACCTGGCTTTGCTTGGGAGACATCTCGCCGCTCAAGGTACTCGCGCGCCGCGAAGGCTCCGTCAACCGATGCTCGGCCGCTCCTCGAGTATGCGCTTCAACGTCGCGAGGTTCTCGTCGACCCCCTTCTTGACAGCACGCTGGGCGAGCCCCGGCACGAACGCTGCAATTCGCGGCAGCTCGACCTGCGCGTCGAGGCGGACGACGGTCTCGCGATTCTCGGCAGCGAATCGGTAGCGGTACAGAAACGGGGTCGGGCCTGCAGTGGTGCGGATTGCGAACCCGCGTGGCTGCTCGTGGGTGACGATCTCGAGCTGGTTCGTAGCGCGACCGGTCGGCAGCTGCCGCTCCATCGCGTACGTCGAGCCGGCGCGGCCTTTCCCTTGGAACGTCGGGCGTACCGCCTGGACGGCCGAGTTCCAGGCGGGGAAGTTGGTCGGATCGGATAGCCGAAGACCTCCTCGAGCGGGCGTCCGATGGCGACAGTGGTGTGGAAGGCGATCATGCCGCCAGCTCCGGCGCGACCGGCTGTATGAGGCGGCGCTCGGCTAGCCGGACGCTTGTGTCGGGGTCGTGCGCGACCAGGTAGACGGTGGGGTTCTCGGCGACGTAGTCGAGGATGCGCTGGTGCGTGATGCGTTCCGCCTGCTCGTCGGGGCCGACGCCGTCCACTGTTCTGCAGAGCAGCAGGTCTTGCGTGTAGGAGCTGTCGCCCGCGAGAAAGACGGTGTGATCGACCTCATCCACGAGCACGCCGAGCTGGCCGGGACTGTGGCCGGGAACGGGGACGAGTGTGACGTCGCCCGCCTCGGTCAGGCGGAGGCTCTGCGGGAACGGGCCGTGCGGTTGGGACTCGAGCTCGAGCGGCGTCGGGTCGAACCAGGCGGGCCAGCGGGCGTTCGGATAACCGCGCACCTGCCCCAGGAGACCAGATGCGTAGGCGATCTCGGCGCGCGTCGCAAGGATCTCCGTGTCGCGGAAGTGGTACAGGCCCCCGGCGTGGTCGGTGTGCAGGTGCGTCATGACCACGCGGCGGACGTCGCCTGAGCTGATCCCGAGCTGCTCGAGCTGCGGGCCGATCTCCTGCTCGGGCTCGACCCACTCGCGAACCGCGAAGCGGAAGACGGGATGCCAGCGCGGGAAGTAACCGGGCAGGGATGCGCGGGCACTTTCGCCCGTGTCGACCACGATCACGCCCTCCGGGTGCTCGATCGCGAAGGCATAGATCGGAAGCGGCTCGGTCCACTTAGAGTCGAGGATCGTGTTCAGTAGGCGGCGCCGGCCGTGGCCGATGCCCTCACGCCAGGCGGTCGTGATCGCGACGGTCCCCGTCTGGATCGCATGGATTTTCATCGCTGTTGCTCCTTTCGCTTGCTCGTGGACTTGGGGCCGACCGACTTTTCCGGTGCGAAGCCGCGCAGGATCACCTCGGCGACGCCTCCAGCGAGTTGCTCGTCGATCGGGCCGCCGGTGATCAGCAGCCGGTAGAAAAGCGGCCCTCCGAGCACGTCGAGGGCGAGGTCGAGATCGAGATCGGGGCGCAGGTCGCCGCGCTCGATACCGCGACGAAGCACCTCAGCCAACGCCGCCCGCCGGTTGGCCAGGAACCCGTCGCGGACCGCCAGCGCCAGCTCCGGCCGCTGAGCCATCGCGCTGACCAGACTGGGCATCAACTGTCCCGGCAACGAGCCGCTGTACAGATCGACTGCCTCATGCATCAGCGCTTCCAGATCCCCACGGGTCGAGCCGGTATCCGGAACGACGATCTCTTCGTTGACGAGGCCTGCGACCGCAGCAGTCACCAGCGCGTCTTTCGACGGGTAGCGGCGGTAGATGGCGCCCTTCCCAACACCGGCCCGAGCGGCTACGTCGTCCGTCCGGAGCTCGTGAATGCCGCGCTCGGCGATCAGCCTGCGCGTGGCGTCCAGAATCGAACGGTCGGTCCGCGCGTCCCGCGGCCTGCCCATCGGACGCACCGCTCGATCACCCTGCATTGGCTTCCTCCTTATGGAACTCTCACGTACCGTATATACGGTAGCACACTTCCGGTACGCACGAGTCTCATAACTCGACGCGTGCTACGCCGCGAGCTTCGGCCACCGTCGTGAAGGCGACGGTGGTGACTTGCGCTCCGCGTCCATACTCAGTATGCTACTGAGTATGCAAAGAGGTTGGAGGCAATCGTGAGCGTTCCGCACGCCCTTCTCGCCCTCCTCAGCGAGGGCCCGAAGTACGGCCTGCGGCTGCAGAACGAGTTCGAGTCGCGGACCGGCGAGGTCTGGCCGCTCAACGTCGGGCAGGTCTACACGACGTTGCAGCGCCTCGAACGCGACGGGCTCGTCGAGACCGACGACGGCGAAGGCGAGCGCTCGCAGAAGCGGTACCGGATCACGTCCGCGGGCGACCGAGAGCTCGCCGAGTGGCTGCGCACCCCGCCTGACCTCGTTCCTCCCCCGCGGGACGAGCTCGTCATCAAGGTGCTGGTCGCACTGCAGGTGCCCGGCACCGACATCCACGAGATCCTGCAGGTGCACCGCCGGCGCGTGATCGAGGTCATGCAGCGCTACACGCAGGTCAAAGCGGCCGCGGGAGGGGACGACGTGGCGCTTGCGCTCGTCGCGGATGCCGAGCTCTTCCGGTTGGAAGGAATCGTTCGCTGGCTCGACGCGGCGGACGTCCGCTTGAAGCAGCTGCCTTCCCCACCGCACGCTCCTACGGCCGACGTTCCTCTCGAACCAACTCACCCGATGGAGGTCTCGCAATGACAAGCGCACTCGAGCTGCGCCAGGTATCGAAGCTCTACGGCTCCGGCGCCACGGAGGTGCACGCGCTCAGCGCGGTGGACCTCTCGGTCGAGCGCGGCGAGCTCGTGGCCGTGATGGGGCCGAGCGGCTCCGGCAAGAGCACGCTCTTGACGATCGCCGGCAGCCTCGAGGAGGCGACCAGCGGCGAGGTGCTGGTGGACGGCGTCGACCTCGCAACCGTCTCGCGTTCGGATCAGGCGAGGATGCGACGCCGGGCGATCGGCTACGTCTTCCAGGACTTCAACCTCCTCCCGGGGCTGACGGCGGTCGAGAATGTCACCCTGCCCCTCGAGCTCGACGGCGTCCGCGCCAAAACCGCACGGGCGGCTGGCCTGACGGCTCTTGACGAGCTCGATGTCGCCGAGCGCGCCGATCGCTACCCGGACGAGCTTTCGGGCGGCGAGCGCCAGCGGGTCGCGATCGCGCGGGCGATCGTCGGCAAGCGCGGGCTCCTGCTCGCCGACGAGCCGACCGGCGCGCTGGACTCGATGAACGGCGAAGCGGTCATGCGCCTCTTGCGGGCCGCCACGCACAACGGCGTCGCCGGTGTCGTCGTGACCCACGAAGCGCAGCTCGCGTCCTGGGCCGACCGCGTCGTCTTCCTGCGCGACGGCCACGTCATCGACCAGACCGTCGCGCCTCCCGGCCCAGAGTCGCTGCTCGCGGCGGGTGATCGAAGGTGAGTGCCGTCGCACGTCCATCGGCGCTGGCCGGACCGAAAGGTGGCGGCATCGCCGCGCGCCGCGCCGTGGTCCGCTGGGCCCTGCGCCTGTTTCGCCGCGAGTGGCGTCAGCAGATCCTGGTGCTGGCCCTTCTGACCGTCGCTGTGGCTGCTGCGATCGGCAGCATCACGATCGTCCACAACGCGGCCCCAGCGGACAACTCCCAGTTCGGCTCGGCCAGCGCCCTGCTGAAGTTCGACGGCTCCGATCCGCGCGAGCTCCGGGCCGGGCTCGCCCGGGCCAAGGAGTCGTTCGGGACGATCGACGTGATTGGCCATCGCTCGGTCGCCGTCCCCGGCGGCGTCGAGACCGTGGACTACCGCGCGCAGGATCCGCGCGGCGCGTTCGGAGCCCTCGTCCTGCGCCAAGGCAGTTACCCGGCGGGCAACGGCCAGGTCGCCGTCACAGACGGGGTGGCCGAGCTCCTTCGGCTCGAGCTCGGATCGACCCTGGCGCTGGACGGTCGTCGACGTACGGTCGTCGGCATCGTGGAGAACCCGGGCAAGCTGAGCGACGAGTTCGCCCTCGTCTCGCCTTCGTCCGCGCTTGCGGCGGACTACGTGACGGTGCTGGTCGAAGCCAAAGACGGCGACAGGTCAATGGTGTCCTTCTTCGGGACCGGGGCCAACTCCCCGCCGGCCTTCGCAGGCGCCGAGATTCAGGGCAACGATCACCCGGAGGCGCCGACGCTAGCGATGTTCTCCGTAGCCACCGTTTTCCTGCTCCTGGCCTCGTTGGTCGCCGCCGCCGGCTTCGCGGTCGTCGCCCAGCGACGGCTCCGGCAGCTCGGCATGCTCGCCGCTATCGGTGCAACCCAGAAGCAGCTGCGACTCGTGCTCCTGGCCAACGGCGCGATCGTCGGAGCGATCGCCGCAGTCCTCGGGACGACCGTAGGTCTTGCGGCCTGGGTCGTATTTGCCCCGACGCTCGAGTCGGCGGTCGACCACCGCATCGATCGGCTCAGCCTGCCGTGGTGGCTGATAGCAGCGACGGTCCTGGCCGCGATCCTCGGGGCAACCGCAGCAGCCTGGTGGCCCGGGCGAGCGATCGCCCGTCTCCCGGTCGTGCTCGCGCTCTCTGGGCGGCCACCCAGGCCGAGGCCGGCGCGCTACTCCGCGCTCGCGGCAGCGGCGCTAATCGCGATCGGGATCGGCTGTCTCGCACTGTCCGACCGCGAGAGAGAGCTGTTCATCATCGTCGGGATCGTGGCGACAATTCTCGGCGGCCTGCTCCTGGGCCCGCTGGCGATCCGGATCTTCTCCGGACTGGCTGGGCGAGTCCCCATCGCACCACGGTTAGCGCTACGAGATTTGGTCCGGTACCAGGCTCGCTCGGGAGCGGCGCTCGCCGCCGTCACGCTCGCCCTTGGCATCGCGGCGACGGTCGTCGTCACCGCCTCGGCCGAGGCGGCGAAGGTGGCAGCCGAGCCGGCCAGCCTTTCGGACCGGCAGGTTCGGGTGTACCTCGGTCCACCTGAAGATCGAAAGCTCACCCCAGTCGCGGCACCCGCTCAGCTCGACCGTCTGACAGCGGGCGCACGAGCGATCGCCGACCAACTCGACCGGGCAACGCTGATTCCGCTTCGGAAGGCCGTGGAATCGGCCGTCGACCCCGCGATCGTCGGCAATACCCGATTCCTTCCGACGATCGAGCTGGCGAAGGAATTCGACACGCCCGGGGAGGGGAAGAACTACCGCAACGAATCAGAGCTCTATGTCGCTGCGCCGGCAGTGCTCAGGTACCTCGGAATCGACCCGGCCACGGTCGATCCCGGCACGGACTTCCTCGTCGACCGCAGCGTCGCGACCAGCGAGCTCGTTATTCCGAGCATGAGGAGTCGGAGGGTGTTCGCCGTCGCAAACGTCCAGAAGATCGAGACAGGCGGACATCTGTTCGGCGCCGGCAGCGGCCGAACGCCCCCGTACTTCATCACGATCAACGGTCTTCGCCGTCACGGTTGGAAGCAGATTCCGGCCGGCTGGCTTCTCGAGTCGAGTCGGCCCCTGACGAGCGACCAGATCGCGGATGCCCGCCGAGTCGCCGCCGGCGCAGGCCTCGCGATCGAGGTCAAGGAGGAAGGAACCTCTAACGCGAGGACAATGGCCATCGCGACGGCCGCGGGTGCCATCCTCGCCCTCGCCATCCTCGCGCTGACCGTCGGCCTGATCCGCAGCGAGAGCGGAGGTGACCTTCGCACCCTGACCGCGACCGGAGCCACCTCCCGTATCCGCCGCAGGCTTACGGCCACCACCGCCGGGGCACTCGCCCTCCTGGGTGCGCTCCTCGGCGTGGCGGGCGCCTACGTCGTCCTCTCGGCGACGTACTACGACGACCTCGGCTACCTGAGTCACGTACCGGTCCTCTACCTCGTCCTCGCAGTCATCGGCGTCCCGCTGGCCGCCACTGCGGCCGGGTGGCTCCTCGCCGGCCGCGAACCGCCGGCCATCGCCAGGACCGTCATCGAGTGATCGGCTAGTCCGGAGGAGGGCCCGGCGAGGGTCTGGGCGGGATGTCGAGGGCGACGTTGGCCGATCCCTCGTCCAGGAGCCCCTGGATGAGCTCCACGAATGCGTGGGGATCCTCAAAGCGCGTGTCCGGATCGAGGCCTGCGACTTTGAGGAATTCCCTGTCGCCTTGCACGGTCCCGTCTATCCACCTCGCCCATACCTCCTGACCTTCTCGCCTACCTCCGATCTCGACTCTGGCCATGCGCTCGTCCCTTCTCCGTTCGGTCAGGAGATATTGGCATGCGCTCGGCTCACGGCCGGGCCCATGATGGCCCAGGCGCGGGTCCAAAGAAAAAGGCCCACCAATTGTGGGCCTTCTCCTTCAGCGAACGTCCTCGACGGTGTTAGACCCGGGCGAGTCCGTTCGTTCTCTCCACGATCACTTCGCCGCCCGTGACCTTGGGCGGATTGGGAAGTGCCGTCTCGAGCTTCTCGTCCCGCACCCAGGTGGCTGCGAAGCGGTTCGACTCGTCGGCCTGGACCGACGTGTCGAAGAAGTCGATGGAGCTCATCACGCCGTTGTCAGCCTCGATGAGGTGGTAACTCTTGAAGCCTGGCATCTCGCTCAGGCGCGGAAGAAGGCTCTCGCCGACCTTCTTGGTCAGCTCCTCCGTGCGGCCCTGGTCGATGCCCTCGTACCGTCGGATGGTGGCATGCATTTGTTGCTCCTAACTGTCACGATTCAGGCTGAAGAACCTGCCGGTTGAGCTCTCCTTTGAAGCGCTTGGGCCCGGTGTGACAGTCGAAAGAGGACAAGCCTCGGAGCCTCGACGGCTTCCGTCTGGGTCTTCGCGCAAGACGCACTATAGCAGACTTCTTAAGAACGTGATTTTATGGTAATACGTTTTTCTACGTTATCTATGTAATAATTGAGGCGATGTGCCTTTCTCCGTGACCCTCGAGCGCGTTCCGGATCAGGAGCTCGGCCCACTCCTGATTCAGCTTGCGCAGGCGGGCTTTCACAATCCGAGGATCAAGCCTGTTGATGCCGATGGCGCGTCCGGCGAACGCGCCGCTCCTGCCGGCGGATCGAACGCCGATCTCGCCGAGGATTGGCGGCTCGTGCGGGAGCGGGAGAGCGAGTCGTATCAGTGGCCGGGGGCGCGTGAGCGCTACGCGCGCTACCGCGTCTTCATCGGTACGACACGCGCCGAAGGCGCGGTTCACATCGGTCTTGGTGAAACGATCCGCAAGAACAAGTGGGGGCGCGACCGAAAGTACGTCGTCGCCTTCCTCAGCAGTGGATCCCCCCAGCGACCGCTGGCGGAGTACGTCGCAGCTGACGACTACGAGAAGTCACGCGAGCTTGTCGCAGTCATCCGTGGGAGCGACGGTGGTCGGCGTATGTACGGCGCCGGCGACCCGCTCCCCAGGGTCTACAGGGAACGCTTTCGGACGCAGATGTACAGCGAACGAGTCGTCTATCCGGGCGTCTGGAACAAGGTCGTCGTCGTCGCGCGCGAAGACGACGACGAAGCGATGCTCAACCACGCGCTGATCCAGGGCCGGCGGCGCTACGGGAGGTAGCAG
>Ga0184625_10000370_pt1 | contig 16475 bp, 4 predicted proteins | sample PLM3_30_b1_FD_133151 | JGI IMG/M metagenome (GOLD analysis project Ga0184625, IMG submission 133151) | Groundwater sediment microbial communities from an aquifer in East River, Colorado, USA - PLM3_30_b1 | ecosystem: Environmental > Terrestrial > Soil > Riparian zone | place: USA: East River... | reverse complement strand
CTCGTCGCCCCCCGCGATCAAGCGCTCCAGGCTGATGTAGCCGGCCTGCATGTCCGGAACAGGATCCAGAATTGGCTCCGGGGCGCCCACCAGGAGGCTGTCTGCGCCGCGAACGGGGTCGATATCGACCATCGCTAAGGCGGTGCCGTAATCGCCGTAACGATCCAAGCCCGGGGCAGTTCCGAAGGGCTCATCTCGAGTCCGCTGGAGCTGGCCCGTATGGGCGTCATAGACGTGGACTTTCGCGTCGCCCGGCGCCCCAACCGCGACCACCGGATCGCGAACGGCTACGGATAAGCCGAACAGCGACGTGTGCGTATCGAAAGGATTAGGGATCGCCGGATCGCGGAGCCGCCGGATCAGTCCACCGGTTGTAGCATCAAAGGTAAAGGCACTACGAGCTTCGGGGTCGCCCACCACTAGAACATTTCCATCGGCGGCCAGTGAAAAGCCGAAGCTATTGAAGAGCGCAAGTGGATTGCGGATGACTCGCACCGCCCCGGTGGCTCCGGCGTCGTAGCGAGCCAGGGCTACGCTGCTATTGCGTGTTCCCACCTCTCCGACGGCGACCAGCCCTTGCGGGGACAGAACGACAGCATGGGCCACTTCATGTGAAAGCGTATTGGGATTGGCTGCAAAATCGGTCGTCACGATGCCGGTGCGGCGGCTGTGATCGGTGGGGTCGGGATCGCCGAACGACGAGTCGAGAGCACCGCTTCCGTCGAAGCGGGCCAGGGCAAAATCGCCGAAGAGTTCTTGATCCAGGCGTCTGGCCGTTCCCGCCGCCACGACCCTACCGTCCGACTGTGCCAGCAGGTCGAATAGTTCGCTGCGTGAAGTGCCGAAGCTGGTTGTCACCATTCCGCCCGTACCAAATGTGCCGTCCAGGCTGCCGTCTCCGGCTAGATAGCGGCTCAGCACGAAGCCGTTGCCCAGCGTTCCACCGGCCACAATCCGACCGTCGCCTTGCACCGCTACGGCCGTGGCCCCTGCGGTGCCCACGCCTGCCGTGTGCGTGATTCGCCCGGCGTCGCCAAAGGAGAAATCCACGACTCCGTCGAGGCGCACACGAGTGAGTGCGACGAGCGTCGAACCGGACGTGTGAAAGACCTTGCCTGCCGCCACAATTCCAACTCCAGGCTGGAGGGCAATGTCGGCCAGAAAGGGGCTATGGAGGTCCGGACTGTTGAGCGTGTCGAATCGGATCAAGACGCGACCATTACCACCCGTGCCGAATTGGTCGGCGGTGCTCGTGTCGGCCGCCGAGCCGTCGTCCGGACTGCCGTCAACGTTGAACCGGGCCAGTGCGAAGGCGAGCTGCGAGGGGCTGGGGCCGAAAGCGGCTGTGCCGGCGACGACAATCTTCTGGTCATCCGGCTGTACGAGCAGGGCCGCGGCCTCGTTGAACGACAAGCCAAACCCGAAAATTACTCGACCATCGGGGCCGAACTTGTCGCTGGGGGTAGTGTCGGCGGGGGTTCCGTCGTCCGCGCTGCCGTCCGCATTCAAGCGGACGACGACGAACTGTTGCTGTGCAGTGCCCACACCGATCGTGCCCACGACCACGATGCGGCCGTTTGCTTGCAGGGCAACGCTGACGCCCTTGACTGAAATGCCCGGAAAGGGCAAAACGGCGCGACCGCCACTGGCAAAAGAATCGCCGGCGGTGGCATCGTTCGGCCCGCCGTCGTCCAAGCTTCCGTCCGCGTTGTAGCGGGCGACGAGGAAATCGCGATTCGATCCCAGCGGCCGAGTGGTGCCAACGACGACGATCTTGCCATCGTCTTGGACGACAGCGCCACCCGCAACATCGTCGCCACCGAAGTCGGTAACGACCCGCCCTCCGATCCCAAAAGTCGGATCCAAGCTGCCTGCGGTCAGCAGGGCTCGTGCTTCCAATGTCTCGATGGCGGGGACGCGCCAGTCGCAAGAATGGCTGCGGTTGCGGCGCGTGGAGCCGAGGCGGCGCAGTGCACTGGTAAGCGGATTCATGCGGCGTTTCCTTGTCCCTGGCGGAGGAATTGCAAAACCAAAAAAAAGGACACGACGGGCGCGCAGCCTGAGCGCTGGGCGCGCGTCGCGCCGTGAAACGGGGTACGTACGAAGCGCGCCGGCCTGACCGCGAGGGCTCACCGGCTGTTTTCGATCTTGCCGTCGAGCCGGCTGTCGGACTCTCTCGCGCGCAGCGAGAGAACGGATCGGAATCTGACCTACTCTGGTTTCATGGGTTCAATTTCCAGCACCTGGGCAGCTTCGTCTCGAAACCGACGCAGCTCTTGTGCTAGGTGGCGATTCTTCTCCAAGGCGGACTGATTGAGTTCCATCCAAGAAGTCGCTTTGGCGAAGCATTGGCTGGCTGTGGCTGGATCGCCCAATCGCGAGTGCGTCATCGCCAGAAAGAACCAGTCCGTGGCCGTGCCGCCCTTGGGATGAGCAGCGACAGCCTCGTTCAAGCGGGCAATCGCAGCACCATATTGCCCGGCACGATAGTGCGCGGCCCCGAGCGTATTGAGCATGGCCTGACGATGGTGTGCTGCCACCAAGTGGCTGCCGGCGACGGCTGTCTGAGCCAGCGCGACGACCTGCTCGGGATCGGCCACGGCATCAGGCGCTAAGATGCAGACCCAGGCGACGCTGTTTGCCTGATGAGGGTCGTCGGCCTTTCCGAATCGCTCCAGGAGCGTGGCGCACGTCTGACGATAGCCGTCCTGGTTCGACTGCGCGAGCTGAACGTAGCCCAGGTCATACCACAGGCGGTATTCATTGCTATCCTTGGCAATGGCCCAGAGTAAATGCTGCTCGGCTTCCGTCGGGGCGCTCTGAGCTGCCAGGAAGCGGGCAAATTGAGCTTTCGCAGCGTTGAGCGCCGCCTGTTTTTCCTTCAAGGCCAAGTCCTTCAACTTCGCCTCATTCCGCGCTTCCGCCTCGGCGTACGTGGCGCGGATCATGCCCCACGTCGTTCCCACGATGCCCGCCGCGAGGGCGAGTAGCAGCAGGGAGGCGGCCATGACGGGGCCGCGATAGCGCCGCGCAAATTTCCGCAGCCGATAGACCGCAGAGGGCGGACATGCCAGCACTGGTTCGTCGCGGAGGTAGCGCTCGACGTCGGCAGCGAGCGCAGAAGCGCTCTCGTAGCGGCGATTGCGGTCCTTATCCAGGGCCTTCATCGCGATCCAGTCGAGCTCGGCGTAGGGTGGGCTGTGCCCACCAGAGTCCGTTTGAAGTTCAATTCCCTCGGGGCGATGGTGGGCGGAGCCCACCCTACGTGTTCGCGCCAGCCGTTGGCTCACCGTTTCCGGCTCTTCCTCCCGGATCAGGCGGCGGATCTCGTCGTAGCCGGCGCTCTTGAGCCGCTCCTTCACGAGCGGCGTCGTGCCCGTCAACAGCTCATAGAGCATGACGCCGAGCGAGTAGATATCGCTGCGCGTATCGACATCCACTGCACTGCCGTGGGCCTGCTCTGGGCTCATGTACTGAGGCGTGCCGATCATCTGGGCGAAGTTCGTGAACAGCGTCTTCTCGGTCAATTGCTCCCGCGTGGCCTTGGCGATCCCGAAATCGATCACTTTCACTAGCGGCGCGCCGTCTTGGAACGTGACCAGCACATTGGTTGGCTTCAGGTCGCGGTGAATGATCCCTTTCTGGTGGGCATGCTGCACGGCCCGGCAAACGCAGAGGAACAACTCCAGCCGCTCGACGGCTCCCAGACAGTTCCGGTCGCAAAAGTCGGTGAGCGGGATGCCCGGGACCAGCTCCATGACGAAATAGGGTCGGCCCGACGCGGTTTCGCCGCCGTCAAAGACGCGCGAAATATTGGGATGGTCCATCAGGGCCAGGGCCTGCCGCTCGGCCTCGAAACGGGCGATCACCTGCCGCGTATCCATCCCCGCCTTCACGACTTTGAGCGCGACCTTGCGGCGCACCGGCTGTACCTGCTCGGCCATGAACACGACGCCAAAGCCCCCCTCCCCAATTTGCTCCAGCAACTTGTAGGGACCGATCACCGTGCCGGGGCCTTCGATGCAGGTCGGCTGGTCAGGTGGGCAGTTGCCGGGTGGCAGTGCGGGAAGATTGGGGGCCGCATGGTCCAGGATGTTCGCGGTCTGCTCGTGAGCTTTCAAAAGCGAATCAATGCGCCGGCACAATGCCTCGTCTCCGGCACAGGCACGCTGGAGAAAGGCAGTCCGCTCGGCAGGCGAGTCAATTTCGACTGCCGCGAGGAATAGCTCCTTTGCCGTCGCCGTTGCAATTGCCATTTGCGATGCTCGCCAGTTCGTCATCTCCCACAATGCGAACAGAGGACGCGATTTGTCTCATCGGACCTTGAGATTTCTTGAAAAGATGTTCTGCCCCTATTCACGCACGACTTCACACTGAATCCAGACCCGCGCGTAAGTCCAGTGGCGATAGGCCGTTGCGCGCGAGATGCCGAGCGCTTGTGCGGCTTCTTCCAGGCTCAGGCCGGCGAAATAGCGCAGCTTCACCAGCTCGGCGGCTTGCAGGTCCTCCGAGGAGAGTTTGGTTAGCGCCTCGTCAATCGCCATCACCTCGTGCACCGGCATGTCGATCGCCGCGTCCATAGCCAGGTCGGCTCCATTCTGGTCGATCGCTTGGCGCTGGCGAAGCTTGCGGCGAGCGCTTTCAACGAGCAGTCGCCGCATCGCTTCGGCGGCAGCCGCGAAGAAATGGCCGCGAGAATCCCACTGTTGGTCCCGGGTAGGACCGACCAGTCGCACATACGCCTCGTGTACGAGCGCCGTCGCTTGCAGCGTTTGCCCCGGCTTCTCCTGGGCAAGCTTCGCCGCCGCTAACTTCCGCAACTCCTCATAGACCAACGGCAGCAACTGCTCCGCCGCCTGAGGATTGCCCTGCTCGATCTGCAACAGAACCTGCGTCACGTCGGACATTCCCGCAATTTTGATGGTGCGAGCCACCAATCGCAATTGGCTTGGAGAACCAATTGGCAAACAGTCCGCGGGAATTGAGCCGTGCCCCTGGAGCGCCGCCGGCGGCCGGTGATCTATCTTGAGCGAGGCGACGTTGCCATACTGATCTTACCCCTTTCCACTTTCCCCGAGGCCGGACCGTGAACCCCGACCGAGACGACCGTGATGGTGGCGGCAGCGGCGGCCTGGCGGTGCTGGTGGTCGCCGGGATCCTGGTAGTGATGTTGCTGGCGATTGGCGGCGGGGCCGGCTACTGGTACTTGCAGGTACAGCGGCGGCGCATCGCCGAGCAGGTTGATTTGGCGTTTATGGAGGCGGAACTGGCGAGGGCCAGGGCGCTGGAAGCGGAAGCTGCGGCGAAAGCCGCATTGAGCTCGGCGGAAGCGGCGTTGAGCTCGCCGGCCATCGAAGCGGCGGATACGGCGAAGGGGGCGTCAGAGACGGGGGCGGGCGGAGAGGCGGTCGTCGAAAAGGAGAGCGGGAAGCGTGAGGCGGGCGCCGGGGCGGAAGGGAAAGGCGAGAAGAGCGGGACGAGGAACCGTGATCGGGGCCGGGGCCGACCGACGGCCACCGCTGGATGGCTTACTTTCGCGGCGGCTGCGGCGGGAGCTTGCCGCTATTTCGTTGACGTCGCCGGTTCATCGACTTCGACGATCAGCGTAATGCGCGTCGGTCCAGCTGCTACCCCAGCGCCGTTACATTGCTGATACACCACGTTCAGTGCTTGCCGGTAGGATGAACCGGGGTCTCGCTGCACGGGGAGGGAGTTGGCGAAGCTCGCGGGAGTGTCGCGGGCGAGGGTGGCGCAGATCTTGGGACTGCTCAGCTTGGCTCCTGAAATCCAAAAGGAGCTCCTGTTTGCCGGGAAAACAACGCACGCTAACTGCGTGGCTGAACGAGCAGTAAGGCAAGTTGTGGCGCTCGCTGGTGGGAAACGTCAGCTGCGTTTGTGGTCATCCGTCCTCGGGGCAGCGAGTTAATTGCAGTCCACTTGGGCGGAAGTCACAATTGCGGGCATGTCCGCTGTCACTCGCATCCTGTCGCAGATCGATGCCGGCGATCCGTCGGCGGCGGAGCAGCTCTTACCCCTCGTCTATGACGAGCTGCGGGAACTGGCCGCGGCCAAGTTGGCCAAGGAGGAGCCCGGACAGACGCTGCAGGCGACGGCGCTGGTTCACGAAGCGTATCTGCGGCTGACGAGCGGCGAAATAAAGCAGTCGTGGGACGGCCGCCGCCATTTCTTCGGAGCAGCAGCCGAAGCGATGCGCCGAATTCTGATTGACCAGGCGCGGCGCAAGAAAAGCGGGAAGCACGGCGGGGAGCTGGAGCGAATCGAGTTGGACGAGACGCTTCTGGCCGGCGCAGGGCCGCGGCACGATCTGCTCGAGCTGGACGACCTGCTCGGGCAGCTCTCCGAGGTGGATTCGCAAGCGGCGGAGCTCGTCAAGCTGCGTTTCTTTGCCGGCCTGACTGGCGACCAGGCCGCCGAAATACTCGGTATTTCGCCCCGCTCCGCTGACCTGGTGTGGTCCTATGCCCGGGCCTGGCTGTTCGATCGGCTGCAGCGAACGCGCGGTTGACAATCGCACCGTCTGTGCTGTGCCGTGACGATTTGCCGAATTATCCTTGCGCTCGCTGAGCTAAGCAGTTGGCCCTCAGGAGACTGAACAAACGTGGCGGCATTCCCGGGGGCCCATCGCGGTTTTTGAAAGAATTCTTGCGCTCGCCTGATCACAGTTTTCGCATTGATGTTGGAGGCGCACGGGGGACATTGCCGTGAACGAGCGTGAACTGTTTATTGGGGCCCTGCAGATCGCCGACGACGCTCAGCGCTCAGCCTATCTGAATCGCGCTTGTGCGGGCGATGCCGATCTGCGGCGGCGCGTCGCAGCCCTCTTGTCGGCCTTCAACCAGGCTGGCAGCTTTCTCCAGCCGCAGGCGCCGGAGCCCGGTCCGACGGTTGATCCTCCGCCGGAACGCCCCGGAATGCAAGTCGGCCCCTACAAGCTCATCCAGCAGATCGGCGAAGGCGGCATGGGCACCGTTTGGATGGCCCAGCAGTCGGAGCCGGTCAAGCGGACAGTGGCCGTCAAGCTGATCAAGGCGGGTTTGGATTCCCATCAAGTCATCGCCCGCTTCGAGGCCGAGCGGCAGGCCCTGGCCCTGATGGACCATGCCAATATCGCCCGCGTGCTCGACGCCGGCACAACGCCCGCCGGCCGGCCGTATTTCGTGATGGACCTGGTCCGCGGCGTGCCGATCACTCGCTATTGCGATGAGCACCATCTCACGCCCCGCGAGCGGCTGGAGCTGTTCATCCCCGTTTGCCACGCGGTCCAGCATGCCCATCAGAAGGGCATCATCCATCGCGATCTCAAGCCATCGAACGTGCTGGTCGCTCTATACGACGGGCAGCCGATCCCCAAGGTCATCGACTTCGGCGTGGCCAAGGCGGCCGGACAATCGCTCACCGACAAAACGCTCGTCACCGGCATTGGTACGATCGTCGGCACGCTGGAATACATGTCGCCCGAGCAGGCGGAGGCGGACCAGCTCGACATCGACACGCGGAGCGACATCTACTCCCTGGGCGTGCTGCTGTACGAGCTGTTGACCGGCAGCCCGCCCTTCAGCCGCAAGCAACTCGAAAAAGCCGGCATGCTGGAAATGCTGCGGGTGATCCGCGAGCAGGAGCCGTCCAAGCCGAGCACGAAGCTGAGCACGGCGGAAGGCCTGCCCACGCTGGCCGCCAACCGCGGCACGGAGCCAGCCCGCCTGACGAAGATGGTCCGCGGCGAGCTGGACTGGATCGTGATGAAAGCCCTGGAGAAGGACCGCAATCGCCGCTACGAAACGGCCAGCGGCTTCGCGCTGGACGTGCAGCGCTACCTGGCCGACGAGCACGTGCTGGCCTGTCCGCCGTCAGCCGGATATCGGCTGCGGAAATTTGCGCGGCGGAACAAGAGCGCCCTGGCTACGACGGCGATCGTTGCCGCGGCACTCATACTGGGCACCGTGATCAGCGTCTGGCAGGCGGTTCGCGCCACCAATGCCCTGCAGGCCGAAAAGAAAGCACGCCGCGATGCGGAAATAGCGACGGAGGGCGAGAAAAAGCAGACCACGCTGGCCCAGAACAACGCAGCCGAAAGGGAAGCGCAACGGCAGCGAGCGGAAGCCAACTTTGGCAAGGCCCGCAAGGCAGTCGAGGAGTACCTGACGAAAATTACCGAAAACGAGCTGCTGCGAGTCCCCGGCTTGCAGCCGCTGCGCGAGGATTTGCTGAAGGCCGCCCTCAAGTTCTACGCCGAGTTCACGCAGGAGCGGGCCGGCGACCCGACGCTGCGGCAGGAGCTGGCCTCGGCGCACCTGCTACTCGCCAGAATTCAGCGCGAGCTCGGCAATGCGAAGGCGGCGCAGGCCGCGAATCTGGAGTCGATCCGCCTCTACGAACAGCTCCGGGATGAGCAGCGCGCGGCAGGTTCGCCGAGTGTGGATGTGCAAGCGGGCCTGGCCGCCGCCTATTTCTTTGCCGCCCGCTACGACGACACGGTGACCTTGTGCGAAGCGATCCTGAAGGTCGAGCCCAAGCATGCGGAGATTCGCAGCCTGCTTTCGGACGCGCACAACGATTCGGCCAACAATTACGACAACAAGGCAGACGTCGCCACGGCACTGGCGCGGCACCGCCTGGCTTTCGAACTGCGCGAAGGCCTGGTCCGCGATTTTCCCAACGATCCCAGGTACCTCGCCCAGCTCAGCGGTACCGTCAACAACCTGGCGAATCTGCTGGTCAAACAAGACCGGCACGAGGAAGCGCTGGCCATGTATGAGCGGGCGGTCGGCTACGCGACACAGGCCTACCAGCTCGCGCCGCATTCGATTGTGTGGAGCCGCTGGTTGTGCATCCAGCTGCGCAATGCTGGCAACACCCAGGCGCGGCTGGGCCGGCAGGAAGACGCGCTGGCGTCGTACGAGCGCGTCGTATCCGTCAGTCGCAAACGGGTATTCGAGAACCCAGCTATCGGCGAGCTCCGCGCCGATCTCTACAAGGCTTACGTGGGGCTTGGTAACTATCAGAAGGAAGTGGGAGACACCGCCGGATCGAGCCGCAACTTCCGCCTGGCCCGCGAGGTGCTGGAACAGATTCCTCGCGAGACGCCAGACCAGCTGTTTGATCTCGCCAGCGTCTATTCCGTGCTCTCCGCCTCCACCGGCGACGCGGATCCGGCTGCGAGTGATGCGGCTGAGCGCCAGCAAAATGCCGACCTGGCTGTCGCCACGCTCAAGAAGGCCATCGACGCCGGCTATCAAAACCTCAAAGAACTCCGATCGAACCAAGACCTCAATCCCCTGCGCGATCGCCCGGACTTTCAGGAGATTCTGGCGGCGACGCAAAAGATCGCCGAGGCCAACCAGAGGCTGGCCCGGGCAAACAGTCCGGACGCCGCCATCAGGCTCGCCAATTCCAAGCAGGCGGCCGAATTGCTCCAAGGCGTGGCCGCCGGCCAGTCGCGACATCGCACGACATTGGCCGCGACGTTGCACTCAATCGGCATGATCCAGACGGGCCTCAAGCAGTTTGCCGAGGCCGAGCAGTCGCTCACTCAAGCCCTTCAACTTCGCCAGGAGTTGCTGCGAGAGCCGGCTGGCAGTCCTCAGCCTCGGGTGGATGTGCTCGCAACGCGGGCAGCGATCGGGCAACTCTATTGGGAAAGCGATCGGCCGGAGGAAGCGCATCGGTTGTGGCAAGAAATCCTGGCCGAATGCCGGCAGGCCTCATCCGACCAGGCTCAAGACGCCGCGCTGCACGCGGGGCTCGCCGGCGTCGTCTGGTCGATTGCCCAAAAGTACGGCGAGGCAGGCCTGTGGGAGCTGGCGCTGCCGCCGCTCGAGCAAGGTTTGCAGTCCCAGCAACTTGTTGACGTAGCCTGGGATTGCCGTGGCGCCCACGTTCTGGCGGCGCTGGGGCGGCTGGAAGAACACCGGAAATTCTGCCAGTTGCTGGCCGCCAGGTGGGGAAAGAACAACCCGCCGCACGTGGTCTGGGCCGCGACCATGAATCCGCAGCCGGCCGTCGAGATCAAACGGCTGCTGGAACTGGCCGACACGGTCATCAAGACCAGCACCGACCCGATGGCGAAATTCCAGGCTGCGACTGCTTACTACCACGCGGGCCAGTACCAGCGTGCGCTCGAGCTGATGCTGCCTTTTCGCGAGAAAATCAGCGACGGCGGATCGGCGTACCAGCACTGGTTGGCCCTCGTCTATCACAAACTCGGTCAAAAAGAGGAAGCGGGAAGGTACTTTGAGCAGGCCGAATCACGATATCTCTATTTCGCGGATAAGTGCCTGAAGAGTCCGGCAAAGAGCGCTGCCCACGCCGGCCACGACAACTTTTGGTGGGCCTGGGCCGAGGATCAGGCCGCCCGCCAGTTGGCTTGGAACGAGCTGCGCGGCCCGGGCAAGCTCCGGGATCCCTGGCAGCACTTGATTAGCGCCCGCGGCTATCGCCTGATCGGCGCGCAGGAGAAATACGATGTCGAACTGGCCGCCGCCGAAGCGCTAGCGCCGAGCGACTCCGAGTTCTGGATCGCCCGTGCTCGCCTGGCCGAACAATTGGCCGAGCAGGATCGCGGGGCCGAAACCGCCTGGCAGCGTGCCATCGATGCCGCCAGCGACAAGCCGCTCCCCTGGATTCACCGCGGCCGCTGGTACGCCCAGCGGGGCGAGCAGGCCAAGGCCGACGCCGACTTTGCCAAGGCTGCTTCGCTCACCCCCGATACGCTCAACAGATTCCTGCAAGCCGGCTGGTGGGTGGCTGGGCCGTATCCGAAGGGGCTGAAGGAATTTTGCCCGCCTGAGGTCGATCCCGATCCGTCGCGGCCCGTACACTTTGTCGATCCCAAGACCGGGCTGAGCGAGCAGCCCCTTGCCTGGCGGCCTGTTCCCAGCGGCGAAACGGGAAAAATCGATCTGCGGGCGACGTTCAACGCCGATCAGATTTCAGCCTATGCCCTGAACATGATCTATTCGCCCGCGGAGCGCCCGGCAACGTTGCGTGTGTCGGCGGACGGCGGCCTGCGGCTGTGGCTGAACGGCGAACTGGTGTACGAGGCGGACCCGGCGCCCACCTGGCAGTGGGCGAACGAGGGTCTCATTCCCGTCACGCTTCGCGCCGGCCGCAACCTGGTGGTGGTCAAGGTCAGTCAGAGCACCCAAAAGCTCGCGTTCAGCCTCAGGGTGTCCGACGAGGCCGTCGATCGCGCATTCGTCCTGGCCGAGTGGGGACTGTGGAAGGAAGCCGCGGAGCAAATGGCCCTGGCAGCTCCGAGCGACTTTCGCGAAGACTCGCTCGCCGTGCGTCATGCCGAGTTGTTGCTGGCCGCCAACGATGTGGACGCTTACCGGCGTTACCGCGAATGGATGCTGCAGCAAATTGCCAGGCTGGGAACAGGGCCCGCCAGCAGCTTCGCCAGGACCTGCGCGCTGGTGCCCGCCGATTCCTCCGATATGGCGCGGTTGATTCAACTGGCCGAGAAGGGACTCGATCCCAAGAGTCAGAACAGCATCGGCAACCTCGGCTATGCCCTGTATCGGAGCGGGCGCTTCGACGAGGCCATTACGCGGCTGCGCGAGGTTACCGGCCATCCTTTGCATGATCTCGTGCTGGCGATGGCGCTCTGGCGGCGCGGCGATCAGGATGGTGCCCGCCAGTTGCTGGTAAAGTCCCAGGCCACGTACGACCAGGAGACCCGCAAGGCTCTGGCCGCGCCCTCGTACAAGCGGCCGCTCTGGAATTGGCGCGATTTTGCCTGCTTCCAGGTTCTCTATCGCGAAGCGCGGACACTGATCGAGGGAGGCGCAGCAGCCGGCGACCAGCACGCCGCGAGCCTGCAAGCCCGCGCCAGCGCAGAGTTCGCACGCCGCGAAGCGCTAACGGCTGATTTTGACCAGGCTCTGATGGTCGAGCCAAAGCAGCCGCGGCACTGGGTGGCCCGTGGCAGGCGCTTGGCCGAACTGGGCCGGTTCGACGAGGCCCTGGCCGATTTCAAAAAGGCGGTCGAGCTGGATCCGACAAGTCCCGACGTGCTGGCGGCGCGGGCGCTCCACTTCGCCGACCTCGGCGAGACTGACAAGGCCGCAGCCGACTTTCACGCGGCTTTCAGTCTATTCGACGACTCGGGGGGCAAGCCGCGCTGGTACTTGGGCGTGCCGATCGATCTGGAGGTCGCTCGGCGCGATGAGGTGTTCGAGCGACTGACGGCCCTGCGGCCACAGGACCCGCGTCCGCTGATGACGCGGATGGTCCTCTGCATGCAGCAGGGGGATATCGAGGCAGCGAGAACGGACGCGCAGCGTTTGGCATCCTACGGCTATGCACAACCCAGTTGGCAGGCGGCGGCGGCCCGCTGGCGAGGAGACGACGCCGAGTTCGCCCGCCTCAGGGCCAGCAGCGCCGATCCCAACCCGAACGCGCAGATTATGCTGCTCGGTTTGGCGCCCACGGATGAAGTGCTTACCGCCAAGATTCAAAAGGCTGCCGAGAGGATGTGGCGCGAGCAGCCTCAGGATCGTTGGCACCGGCGGTGGCTCGGCCTGGCACAATTGCGCGCCGGTCGATGGACCGAGGCGGCTGCCAGCCTGGAAGCGTCGCTCGATCCGGGTGACCGTTGGGAGCAGGATCGCCTGGTCTGGCCGCTCCTGGCCATCGCGCATCACCAATTGAAAAACGCCGAGCCCGCCCGCCGCTGGCTCAACCGGACGGAATACGGAATGGGATTGGGAGCACAAGCAGGCCCCGGAGGAATTGCGGAAGGTACTGCGATTCCGGGCCTGCTGCCGGAAGAATGGCTCTATGGGATGGTTTTTTATCTCGAAGCCAAGGCCCTGATCGACGGGCCGGATGCCGCCCGCACCGAGCGCGAGCGCTTCGCGGTGCTAGTCCGCCAGCGGAACCAGGCCACGCTGGCAAAGTCCGACGCCGCCCTGCAGCAGAGCCTGGCGAAAGTCGAGGCCGCCCGGCAGGAGAGCCTGGCGAAGGCCGAGGCCGCCTGGAACCGTGCGATTGAGCTGGCCGGCGACAATCCGCTGCCCTGGATTCAGCGCGGCCGCTGGTACGCCGAGCGTGGCGAGCAGGCCAAGGCTGACGCCGACTTCGCCAAGGCCGCCTCACTGACACCTGGCGAGCTCAACAAGTTCCTGGAGGCAGGGTGGTGGATCGTCGGGCCATATCCGCAAGACGTGAAAGAGTTTTGCCCGCCGGAAATTGATCCCGATCCGTCGAAATCCGTGCACACGGTCGATCCCAAGACCGGGCTTTCGAACCAGCCGGCCCCCTGGAAGTCAATTCAAACGGGACGGCGAGGCGCGATTGACCTGTCGAGTGTGGCGCCGCTTCAGTCTGCCTATCTCATGGCGATGATCTTCTCGCCCGCTGAGCGAACCCTGCGCCTCGACGCCTACACGGACTGTAACTGCCGGGTTTGGATCAACGGCCGCCTCGTGGGTGATATCGTCGAGCCCAATGCAAGTCTTGTCCAGCAGCTTCCCTTTACGCTCTCGGTTGGCCGGAACGTCATCCTGATCAAAGTGAGCCGCAAAAACGCGAGTTCGTCCCTGCGGTGCCAACTGGGCGATTCAGCCGAATCGCGCTTGCTGCAACTGGGCAAGGATGGACTTTGGCGGAAGGCGGCCGAGTTGGCCGTGACAGCACCCTGCGCGGACTTGCGGCAAACGGGGACGGAATGGAGCTACTACTTTCCCTTGCTGCATCTCGAGCCAACTGCGGCGGACTACGAATTGCATTGCCGCGAGTTCTACGAGGTGATGTCTGCCAAACCAGGTCTGGAGCGTTTCCGGCTAGGAATCGCCCTGGCCCTCCACCGAAATAAAGTTCTCGATGAGCATTCGCCTGAGTTAATCGAGCACTTAAATCGATATCTGAACAGCACGACGCCTGAACAGGGAGGGGGCCATTATCCTGAATGTCTGGTTGCACTGGGGTTGTTGCACTACCGCAACGGACAACTCGATGCGGCGTCAAACGCCCTGGATCGCGTTGATGTGCCGTGGCAGAAAGTTATGGCAGAGCCGGTCCGGGCGCTGATTGCCCACAAACGCGGCTTGAAGGAGGAAGCGGCACAGTGGTACCAAGTCTCGGCGGACTCCGCTCGGAAGAGACAAATATCGCCGACAGACCACGGCTGGTCGCGCAGTTCCTTGCAACTGGCGATCCTGTTACGTGAAGCGGAGCAGAAGATCCGAGGCTCGACCACCGAGAGCGATCTCTTGCTGGAGCGCTGGCGGCAGGCGGCCGAGCAGAGAGTCCGGGCTCGTGACGCGAGCACTTCGGCTTACGACGAGGTGCTCTATTGCTCCGGCGGTCGCACACCGGAAGCCTGGCTGGCCCGCGGCCACCGCCGGGCCGAACTGGGCCGGTTCGACGAGGCCCAGGCCGATTTCAACAAGGCCGTCGAACTGAGCCCGAAGGATCCTGATGTGCTTGCGGCGCGGGCCGTCTTCCTCGCCGACCGCGGTGAGAAAGCAAAGGCTACCGCCGACTTTCGTGCGGCGCTCGCCCAGTTCGACGACGCAGGCCCCAGGCCGCGCTACCGCTTCGGCGTGCCGATCGATCTGGAAATTGCCCAGCGGGATGACGTATTCGATCAAATGAACGCGGAGCGGCTGGATCGACGGCTGCTGATCACGCGGATCGTCGTTCGCTTGCAACAAGGGGACGTGGACGGCGCGCGGTCGGACGTGCAGCGTCTGTCGCCGATTGGCTGGGCTACGCCGGCGGCGGCCGCGAATCTCAGACTGGGGAATCGCCAGGCGTTCGAGCGCATTCGCGACGAAACTCCCCGGAATCCAAGACCCGAATTCAACGTCATGCGCCTCGGCCTGGCCCCGACCGCGGAGCCGCAGACGGCTGAATTGCTCGAGGAAGCGGAACGGATGTGGCAGGAGCATCCAAAGTCGCGATGGCATCAGCGCTGGCTGGGGCTGGCCCAGTTGCGAGCCGGGCAGTACAGCGAGGCCGCCGCGAACCTGGAGGCGTCGCTCGCTGGCGACAATTGGCAGAATCATGCCATCACGTGGCCGCTGCTCGCCATGGCTTACCACCACCTCGGAAACAAGGAAGCTGCGCGCCGCTGGCTCGATCGGACGGCGAAGTGGCAGGAATTGCGAGGTGACGCCGAGTCCCGGCGAGTTGGCGCAGCCACCGGCAGCGCGGACATCCTGCCCGAGGACTTGCTGTATGCGATGGTCTTCGACCGCGAGGCCAGGTCTTTGATCGACGGCCCGGACGCGGCCCGCGTCGAGCGCGAGCGGCCCGCGTCGCTGGCCCCAGACCGGACGAAGGCCACTCTGGCCAAGGTTGAGGCGGCTTGGAACCGTGCCGTGGAGCTGGCCGGCGACAATCCGCTGCCCTGGATTCAGCGCGGCCGTCGGTACGCCCAGCGCGGTGAGCGAGAGAAGGCCGACGCCGATTTCACGAAGGCTGCCTCACTGACCCGCGGCGAGCTCAACAAGTTCCTGCAAGCCGGCTGGTGGGTTGTCGGTCCCTTTCCGCCCAATATCGCCGAGTTCTGTCCGCCCCAGGTCGATCCCGATCCGGCCAAATCGGTGCACGTGATCGATCCGCAGAAGGGGCTGTCCGCCAAATCGGCCGAGTGGCACAGCGTCCCGACCAACAGCGACGGACAAATCGATCTGGCCAGCCTCGCGCAGCAAAACCAGCCGACAGCGGCGTACGCCCTGGCATACGTCTATTCGCCGGCCGATGAAACGCGGCTGCTGCGGCTCAGCCGCACTCACGATCTGCGCGTCTGGGTAAACGGCGTCCTGGCCTTGGACATGAAGCAGGCCGATTTTCCACCGCAGCCACTCAGCGACAGCTTCCACCGCATGCCGATCGCGTTCCGCCCGGGGCGCAATGTCATCCTGATCAAGACTCCCGCGCCGGCGCTCACGGCCAGGATTGCCGATGTGCCCGTGGATCGCGTCATTCTGCTGGCAGAGCAGCGGCGATTCCATGCGGCCTGCGAAGTGCTGCGGGAGTCTGCCCAGGCGGGTAACGCAATTCCGCCGACCGCGCTGAACAACCGGCTGACGCATGCCTTGGCTCTGGAGTCTGAGCCGGACCTGTACCGGGCGCACTGCAAATATCTGGTCACGCGGAAGGATGCAGGAGGCTGCGGCTGTGCCCTGTTGCCGAATCCAACGTTTGAGAAACACCTGGCCACAATAATTAGTACGACCGAGGCTGCGGCGGCCGCGGCAGGCACGAACAGAGGACTGGGCTTCCGGATCTTTGATGCGGCCCTGGTCCATTACCGAGCCGGAAACGTGCAGCAGGCCAGTAAATTCCTGGTGAACTTCTCTGGCGCCAAGCGTTTCGGCGTCGGTACGCTGCGGGCGATGCTCGCCTATCGCTCGGGTGACGTCGCCCAGGCGGAGCAGCTCTTGGACGAGGATCTGCGCGAGAGCCGCGCTCGGCTGGCGATTCTGGAGGGCAATCATCGGTCG
>Ga0184625_10000368_pt1 | contig 16497 bp, 20 predicted proteins | sample PLM3_30_b1_FD_133151 | JGI IMG/M metagenome (GOLD analysis project Ga0184625, IMG submission 133151) | Groundwater sediment microbial communities from an aquifer in East River, Colorado, USA - PLM3_30_b1 | ecosystem: Environmental > Terrestrial > Soil > Riparian zone | place: USA: East River... | reverse complement strand
TGCAGCTGGTTTATCTTCGTCTGATAGAGCTGGTTTATCATCTGTAAGTATAACTTTGTCTGATGGTGGCTTTGGTTTATCATCTGTAACTATATCATCGCTATGTTCTTTGGATACAGCAGGTTTATCTTCTTTGTCTGGTAGTGCCTTTGGTTTATCATCAGTAAGTATAATTTTGTCTGATAATGGGTTTGATTTACCGTCTTCTTTGTGTAACAGAGACTTTAGTTTATCAACTGTAACTATATCATCGCTAAGTTCTTTGGATACAGCAGGTTTATCTTCTTTGTCTGATACGGGCTTGGCTTTATCATCAGCAAATATATCATCGCTAAGTTCTTTGGATACAGCAGGTTTATCTTCTTTGTCTGATACGGGCTTGGCTTTATCATCTGTAACTATATCATCGCTAAGTTCTTTGGATACAGCAGGTTTATCTTCTTTGTCTGATACGGGCTTGGCTTTATCATCAGTGACAACATTATCACTGATCCGCTCTATTATTTTCTTCTTTACCGTTTTGGATATACTAAAATGATCCAGTGTCGATCCATCATTGGTAACGAATTTAGCATCTAATTTGTTATCAGAAAAATGCATATCCAAAATACCAAATTTTGAATCCTCTTGATTTGCCATAAATGAAGAGAACCCTGACAAACCATGTAAGTTTACTCCTCCAGTTCCTACTATTGCGAATATTGCACCATTGGGATTTTTATACTCTGCCTTGTTAGTACTTATTACTAACGGTTTTGACGATGACGATGACTCTTGATTAAAATTTAAAGGAAAGCTTCTCTGATAGTTATGGACGTGTCCTTGTAGAACCAGATCTACCCCATATTTATCAAATAGAGGATGATATAATTCTCTAGATTCCTCGTTTCCTGCACAATCTGATTCCTTACACGTATTCGGAGAAGAATAAAAAGGATAATGCATGGTAACTATTATCCATTTGACGTCTGGATTATTTGCAGCCTTTCTAAGATCATTTACCACAAAATTATATTGATCAGATTTTGATCCGAATTCCTCTTCTGTTGCCATGGTTAATACATGTACATTATGAACATCAAAGGAATAGTATTGTTTTGAAAGACCAAAATGACTCATATATCTACTAAAATCTTCATCACTCTCATCCTCATGATTTCCAAAATTTATTTTTGTAATAGAATTTATTGGTTTTATGATATTAAGCCAACAAGTTGCAGTTTTCTCATAAGAGTAATCTCCGAGTGCCAATACTAATTGAGGATTCATGCTGTTTGCACTCTTAACTGTTTTTTCAGTATTATTGGAACATCCCCAATCTCCTGCCGCAACAATGTGTGTGTTTGACTGCGCAATTGTTTTTTGTAAAAATGGTTCAGTGTAGGTTACTATGACAAGTAACAATAATGAAATAATGGAGAAGAATAGTTTTACCTGAATATTCTGAAGAATTTGAATCAATATCCTAATCGAAATAATTTAATTGAATAACATTTTAAGTCATTCTTTACTATATTAGTATGAATATTTTAAAAATTTTTTTCTGTACAATAATCTGATTGAATTTATTTTTAGATCATTGCACTTAAATTTTACATAGGAATTTACAATTTTTTTTTCTACAAAATTGTTCCTGTTTTATTTTATAATAATTCGTACTTTATAATATTCTCTAATCCGGTAAATAAAATTAGTGCAATTATTAAATTCAATTTATATAGCTACAATGACTTGAGAATAATAAACTTGAAAGCTCCTATGCAAATGGGCCTTTTAGCACTTTGTATGCTATCAATTATAACGTTGTCATATGGCAAAGTATTAGCAATTGAAATAAACTCGACATACATTAGTACAAGTAACTTTAACAAAAACTTGAAGCTTACCTCGAATGCAGTAAATGACACAGGTAATTTAATGAATTCTACGGCAATGTTGTACAACAGGTCGAATCTGACATCTAATCAAATGATTATCTCTAATAACAAAGTCCTATCTTCTATCACCAGTAATAATAGTAGTGGTAATTCCATAATTAAAGATGAAATTAAAACTATCAACGGGGTATGTAATTCCGATAAAGTTGGAGGAAACGGTAATGACACTTTGGCTTCTTCTGGTAAATGTAATGATGAGCTGACAGGTGGTTCGGGTGCTGATAAATTTGTTTGTGGAGAAGGAACAGATACAATCAGAGATTTTAATTCAGAAGAGGGCGATGTTATTTTAGATCGACAGAATTGTGAAAAAATACTCAAATAAATTCGTACAATAAAAATAAAATCTGGTTTTTGTTTTTAGGGTTTAATCACCTGTAGGTCTATTGCTATCAGGTATGAATCAAACTAGGTTCAATCTGCCTGCATGAAAACCATTTGAAATCAACATCTCCCCGATACCACTTGTAAACCATACGAGGAGCTGCCCAGGCTCCAACCTCATAATCTTGACCCTCACATATGGCCTTTGGTCCCCATTTATAGGATCTAGTGTCAATTACCTCATTTACTTTGATCCAGGTTTTGCCATCACCGTTGAAATTCATCCATTGCTCCAATTTGACTTTTGGAGCTTTCATATCATGAGATAGAATAAAATGAATATACTTGATTCCAAACCAACCATGACCTGCCAAAATCATGGGAGGAACTATCGGTTTAACTCCGGCAGGGTCATTATGATACTTGTTTGGACTTTGTTTAGTGAATTTGACTTTTGAACTTTGCGTCGTAGAATTGCAATTTGTTTCACAGTCGTAGTTGAATTCTTCGCAACAAAGATGATCGGCTTGATCGTGATGATTACATGGACCTCTAAGGTAGATGCCGTCATGTTCTGTGGGCTTATGGACATTAAAGAACCCTGTCAACTCAACGTTATCAAGGTCGCTTTTTTTGTATGTGTAGCCACGAGCCATGGAATCCTTAAAACTCATGTTACAACCGCCTATAGCATCCTTATAATCAGGGTCAACATTCAAGTTAAATTTGACTCTCTTATTGTCGTCGGCTGTCCATGAACCATCTTTATTTCTTACTAGTTTACGATATGTAGAACCGCCTCCCCTTTCAAAATGGGAATCGAATGGATCTTCCGGATTCATGTACCAAACAAAACCCCTTGGCTTAGTAGGATATAAAAAAACCACCCCATCTGCTCCGACTCTGTTAACTCTCTTGACCACAAGAGGTTTACTAGTTGCAGTGGCATTGGCGCCCAGTGCCTTTCCAAATGGTACCAAAGGAAGTAACATGAATGCTGCGCCGGCAGTCCCGGCTAATTTTAAGAAGTCAAGCCGTGATACTAAGGATACTAAGTGTGGATTAGGCATTTCATGTGATAATTAGTTTTTAAAATATATTAAATGTATTGGAGACACACAATAATATTAAGATTTGATTTAAATAGACTTAAAATCAACTTGAATTAAGATTTTTAAACGTTGCATATAGGTATTTCAATATTTGTTAAATAAGATGAAATCTCATTAGGTATCATGACTGACAACAAGAAAGTTGCTCTTGTAACGGGCAGCTCAAGAGGTATAGGATTTGTAACTTCCATTACCCTAGCTAGAAACGATTTTCTTACGTATGCATCAATGAGGAATTTAGACAAAGAAAAAGAAATTAGACTAGTTGTGGATAAGGAAAACATACCATTAAAGACATTGCAGCTGGATGTGACTGATTCTACTTCAGTTAATAATGCAATAAAGTCTATAATGGACGAAACAGGACGAATAGATGTATTAGTAAATAATGCAGGATATGGACTGGTTGGAGCATTCGAAGAGTTAAGTATAGAAGAAATCAAGCAACAATTTGAAACCAACTTTTTTGGAGTTATAAGGGTAACTCAGGCCGTTCTTCCGATAATGAGGGAACAAAAATCTGGAATAATTGTAAATATAAGTTCAGGCGCTGGAAGGTTTGGTTATCCTAATGGTTCAGCATACGTTAGCACTAAATTTGCTTTAGAAGGTCTTAGCGAATCTATGGCATATGAAATTGAACCATTAGGCGTAAGAGTTGTCTTGGTGGAACCTGGATTTGTCAGAACAAACTTTTCAAATGTAGTGGCAAAGAGATCACAAAGTCCTAGTTCACAATACTCAAAGATGACTGAAAAAATGGCAGAAAGCTTTGATCAGATGAAGCTAAATAGTTCCCCTCCAGAGCTTGTTGCAAATGTGGTTCTAGAAGCAGTAACAAGTAAAAATCCTGACCTGAGGTATCTGGCTGGAAAAGATGTAGAACAATGGATGGAACAGAAAAAGTATATGTCGGACAAAGAATTTTTTAATATGATTAAACAATCCCTAGGATAAGCTAAAATTTACTCGGCATCACAAACCGCGTGTCCTTATAAATTCCCTTAAAATATTCGCTTCCTCGTTGTAAGCTCTGATTTTATGAATTTGCCCGTCAGGACATCTTAACTCAACTGTTACTATCTTTGTTTCTGCATCTGAACCAAAAATACTGGGATATGTTTTTTCGATCTTACAGTCACGGTCAAGAAGACTTTGTAGCTTTGCTATAGATTCTCTCAATGTTTATTGTGGTATTATTCTCTTATTAATAAAAATTGAATTACCGCATTGAACGAACAACATCACTTGAATAAGCAACCACTTTGTTATTCTTTTTAACTGAAGATTGTAGAAACGACGTGTAAAGTGCGTGTATTCTGCAACATGTATTCTGCAACAGAATAACGGATAAACTCTACGTCTTTTATGAATAATTTAAGAAATATTTGTTGTTGCAGATAGGATTTGAAGAGAAAATCAATTATACGAAGCAGTAGATGAATCAAATGCAAGAATCAGAAAGTGAGACTATGAGGAAACCAACTTATCCAATAAATCCTTTAATTCTTAATCGATTATGGAAGGAACTTTTCGCAAATAAACTAATATTCCTTTAAATTTGATTATTTTCTAGTCTATTTTTACCCTCTTCCGTAATTCGAATTTTAGAATCTGTTACCTCATTATTTGCTATAAAACCATCGCCAACCAGAATATTGACAACACGATCTATTTCGGCTGTATCCAACAATCCTAATTCTTTTCCTATTTCGTATTTATTGAAATAACTGATCTCTCCTTCATGAGTTGTCTTGTCAAAAAGTTCATTAGACATCATTATTCAACTGCAAGCACGTATGTTTTAAAGATGCTTGAGACCAAAATTCATTTTTCATCCTATGAGTTTTGACTGCTTTTCTTGTTTACAGTTCTCGTATACAGTATAAATGCATCTAATACTTGCCATATCCAATATGCAGTCATAGCTAACCAATTTATTGGAAAAGTAAGAAACCATGATGCAAATAATGATATCGCTAACGCACCTATTAGAATTATTAATCCTCGTTTTTTATGATTAAGATAGATTTGTCCAAGTCCTGGTAGTATAATACTAAAGAAATAGGCGTATATTGCGCTCTTTTTGGATATGCTTTCCATTTGAAGGTTCCTTAAATTTGAGGTGCAGGAATTTGAACTGAAATTATTATTTCCTGATAGCATTTACTACATACAATTTTATCTAGGATGTGATTCAGCGAGTAAGTCCTTCTTCTGCAATTGTCACACGTCATCTCAGACTCCATAAATAAAATATGTTCATTATAACTTAAATCTGTTGCATGTCACCAATCATCTTATTTTTTAAACTTATTAAATTCTAATCGACTTTTGTACTTTCAAAAATTTAATTTTTTCGGCCCTTTAATAAAATAGCATGCTAGAATGAATATTTTAGTAACTATTCCATTTTTTCTCATATTGAATGCATTCATCAATCATAATGTTCGTATGCCTATAATTCATTTATACTTTGCTGCAGGATCAATTATATGAAAACATTATCATGTAGAGAAGCTGGATTTGATTGTGATTATACTGTAGAAGGTCAGACGGAAGAAGAGATATTCAGAAATGGTGAACAACACGCACTTAATAGTCATGGAATGAAAAAGGAAGACTTTACTCCAGAATTTAAGGAAAAACTAAGAGGACTAATAAAAGATACATAATGTTTCTGTGTTAAATGTTCCTGAGATCTGAGATCTTGGACCTTTACACAAACCATTTTTTATGGAGTTACTAATTTAATTAGGCGGCTGCCGCTCCTATAGGAATAATGCAAACTATGGGTTCAGCATTTTATGTAGATTATTTTATAATTCGAGCATTCAGAGCTTATAATCTTATTCGAATGAATTATGAAATCTTGACAGATTTCGTAGAACGAAATAATAGCAGAGAATTTAATGCTTCTAATTATCGTTACTAATTATGTTATATTATAAACTGTTCCTTCATGCCCTAATAGAACTCAGCTGGGCAAATAAATTGAAGGGGCATATTTTACAAAAACCTCGTGCTCTAACGTTACTGGCATAATAAATATGGCACTAAATAGGAACCTAAGCAGGACCACAATTACGATTATTACGATTATAACTAGTGCGATATAGACGAGTGTGTTTAAGACCATGATAATCTAAGGGCATAATAGTATAAATAGTTGTCATATCGAGGAAATAGATCCTCTTTTAGAGGTCAACTAAATTAAGCAATGTTGTGCAATACAGGGAAAATAGGTGCAATAAAAAGAAGGAGACCTATGAAAAAAAGATATATGAATTTAGTAACGTAATTGAAAAGAAAAGGGGAAAGAAGAAATAGAAGACGACTAAATTTTTATATCAAATTAATTTTAAAACATGATTAGAATTTTTATAATTTGTTAAATACACATTTGTATCGCTCCGTAAATATTCTTTTGTTACCTTTTTATGACATTCTTTGCAAAGAGTCCTTAAATTGTCATGACTATGAAGAAATTCTGTTATTGTCTTAATCTTATTGTCAAGTGAATCAAATCTGTATCCCAAATTTTTGTAAAGCGACCTGGGAGTTATGTGATCGCATTCTAGTCTCTGTGATCTTGCAAATTTTTTTCTATATGTATAAGGATATTTTTTTCTACAGATTTGACACGTGTAGTTATCACGTTTAAATATGTCAGAACGCACCCTCTCCCAGTAAAAATTGTGGTAATACCATTTCTCAAACTGTTTATTGCATTCTTTTGAACAATATTTCCTAAATGGATATTTAGTTAAATTTTGACATCCAGTATTTCTACATATGGTATTTCCCATACTGTCAAATTTATCAAATTCTCTTATGTATACAATATTCCTAGATGACATACAAGACAGAAATTAATCGGATTACTTTATTTTCTAATCGAAGAAAAAAAATTTACACAGGAATAAATTTGGTTGCTGTTAGTTGGGTGAGTTTAGATTTTAGACTCATTGTTGAAAATATACAATTAGAATATAGCCACTCAAGGTTGTATTAACTATATACATTACTATAGGGCTAAGTACATAAAATGGATATATTTCCACCGCAAGATCAAATACTAAACCCTTTTCCATTCTATGCTCAAATGAGAAAATTTCATCCCATTGTATATGATGACAAAAATAAGATATGGGGAATTTTTCGTTATAGTGATATTCAAAGCATCCTAACAAATCATGGACATTTTTCTTCAGACTTCCAAAAATTAGTCAATATTCAACAGGTGCAAATGCAACAACAAGGACAAAATCAAGAGCAAGAGAGAAATGAATCCGTAAGACGTAGTCTTCTTACTTCTGATCCCCCTTACCATAATCAGCTGAGAAGTGTCATATCCTCTGCTTTTACTTCGAACACAATATGGAAATTAAGACCACGGATTGAAGAGATATGTCATGGTATGATAGATAAGGTTATTGAGCAAGGTCATATGGATCTCATAAATGATTTGGCATATCCCTTGCCCGTAACTGTAATCGCAGAGCTATTAGGAATCCCACCCGATGACCGAGATACTTTTAGGAGATGGGCCGACGAATTAATTGGTTCTACTACTAGCAGTAGTAATAACCTCCCTGTCGATAGCAAGTCAGAAAAGATATTCAAAAGAGTTCAAAGCGAAATGGATTCTTATTTTATCGATATAATTGAAAAGAGGAGAGTGAAAAAAGTATCAACTAATGATCTCATAAGTAATTTACTTAAAGCAGAAATAGATGGCAATAAGCTTTCCGAAGAAGAAATACTCGCATTTTGTTCCCTTTTACTTTTGGCTGGGCATGTGACAACTGTAAATTTGATAGGTAACACGATACGTTCCTTACTTGAGTATCCTAAGCAACTAGAGCAGCTATTATTACTATCACATTATTATAACAGCGATAAACATAAACATAACGCGGATAATTATCCTTCCATTTCGTCTGCAATAGAAGAAACATTACGCTATAGATCTCCTGTTCAGGCATTGATTCGTTTTGCTACAGAAGATGTAGTTATTGGAGAACAGAAAATACAAAGGGGACAAAGATTGATTATTTGGATTGGGTCCGCTAATCATGATGAATCTGTTTTTCATGATGCCGAAAGATTTGATATAACCCGTAGCTTTAGTAATACTGCTCATTTAGCCTTTGGTTATGGAATTCATTTCTGTTTAGGTTCCGCCTTAGCAAGTTTGGAAGCGCAGACGGTTCTAAAAATAATATTGGATAGATTGAAGGACGTGAGATTTGCTGATGAATACAAGGAAGAATCATTAATACCGCTCTATGGCATATTTTTTCATGGAGTCAGTCAGCTGCCACTATCGTTTAAACCTGCCAAGTTGAGAGCTGTGTCTTAGGTGAGGATAATACCATTTAGTTTTGATATGATAAGTAAAATTAGTTCATTTTCTAATAGTGAAGCTTTCGATCCAGAGTCTACAACATGGAGTGTATATAAAATTGATTTTCTAAACATGGTCAAGTGGAATAGAATATGGGGGAGATAGGTAACATACTTTATCCCATAATTAGTGAGATTGGTAAGGAGAAAATTCAAAGCGATATTGCTTTGGATATAGGGCTATCAAGACAGCATATCCAAATGATATTGGCTCAATGTGAAAAGCGTATAGAGGATGCAAGTGATAAAAGCATTGGCTCTCTCTGTGAAGCTTTACTGCATTTCATGTTAACAACATGTACTTTACCTTCTGTTAGAAAGGTGAGGATTGATAATATCGATATAGATATAGTAATTCCTAATCTTCATACACTGAGAAAATTTCCCGATAAAGCGATTGTTATACAGATATCAAAAGACGCTAAGAGCATTATCAAAGATCAGCTAAAGAATGTCATAAAAATTCAACCAAAGGTCAAGAATTTATGGGTTGTATCTAAAAAGCTGATATTAGCAGATTATCTAAATTACATAGTCGAATCAGAAAATAATGCATTACCATCATTACTAAAACGGAACTTTCAAGATATTATTTTAGATATTGATACATTTTTGGAACAGACGAAAGATACGAGCTTTAGGTTTTTCCGCTAATTAATCTACTCCATTTGTGGAATATAGTGTTAAATCTTTTTCTCATCTCTTTGTAGACATATTTTCATCCAAAGTACAATTGAGCAGCATGTTACCAAATGCTGCTGTTCCCTTAAATGAATCTTAAGTACGAGAATCTTAAAGTATGTATTGTATTGATAAGCTGTATGAATAAGCAAGAGGCTGTCCCAAAAATACTAGTAATATTTCCAACGAAAAATGAAGAAGATACCATTGAACATGTAATAAGAACAGCAAAAAAAAGCCGTCATCATCCAGAAGTCATAGTAGTCGATGCTTATTCATCTGACAAGACAGCTAGAAAAGCTCGTGATATTGGTGCAAGAGTGATTCAACAAGACAATAGAATGTTCCCTGCAAAAGGAATTGCAATGAAAAAAGGACTTAAGGAAGCTATCAGTACTAGGCAAACATTGTTCTATTCCTTGATGCAGATATAAAAAATCTAACTCCAGAGTGGATAGATAAACTAGTGGATGGTTGTATTAATTGCGACATGGTGAGGGGTTACTACCAAAGACATGGTCGGGACGCTCCGGTAACAAAGCTCATTGCAAAACCAATGATTCGAATCTTTTTCCCTGAGCTATAACATTTTGAACAACCATTAAGTGGTGAAGTATGCGCAAGAACTGAGGTGTGGAAAAGTCTATTAGAGCAAAATCCTCCTGATGGATGGGGAGTAGACGTATGGTTTTTGATCGAAGCTGCCATGGCAGGCTATCAGATTAAAGAAATATTTCTTGGTCATAAAGAGCATACATCTTTTGAAGATTATCGCGAAGATGTAGTGAAATTGGCCAAAATGGCCGAACAAGTAGAATTCACAATAATAAAAGAAGCTTTTAAGCATGGTAGAATTGATTTACATAAAGATGTCAAGACGTAATTTCTATTGTAGTGGAGTTGGAGTTGGCAGTCTGCCACTCGAAAAGTGATTTGGAACTAATGATATCATTATGTGCTTTGATAATGTGGAATTACTCCTTACTCTTCCACCACTCAAGAAAACTATTGTCCAATAGGGTTTCGGGACTCTTTTGAGCGCAGCATCCCAGATGGAAAATAAACTTATCATCAGAGCTATTAATTTCATTTATCAAGTTAAAAATTTCAATTCTTTGCAGGATTGGAAAATGGCTCACAGTATTTTGCTAGCTTATCCAATGCCTCAGCCCAACCCTGGTTGTGGCTTTCAAGTGAAAAGTTTCCCTTCTCTTTCCCTGTAAACCCTATATGGGCTAGCTTCACTCTTGTTTTGTTAGGTTCAACCTGCTCTAACTCCCAAGTTACGTAAGTTTCAGGAAAGTCAGGTGTATCATCAAATTTCCAACTATATGATAGTCTCTTATTAGGAATAAATTCGTTAATAGTACCTTCCATATAGTAATCTCTATCCAAATTCCAATCAGGATGGATTTCTTTAAGTGTAACTAGCCTGATCTTTCCTCCTACTCTGGGGTCCAAATTTGCTTCATCTTGGAACCATTCAGTTATTTTTTCTGGTTCAATTAAAGCATTGAATACCATTTCCGGCCCTGCCTGAATAATTTTTTCTTTTCTAATTCCAGTCTCTTGCTTTTCATTCATCCTTAATTGATAATGATCATTCCAAGTTAATATATTTAAACATCAGAGACAGACAAAACAATCCTACAATCGTATTTTTTAATTTGAATTTTGATTAATGATGGTAATAGATTATGTATAATGATTTAGTAACAAGTTTCAATTAGGTAAATTTGTACATAATATTTGCACTTTTTATTTTATAATAAGTAAATTTCATATCGGGTTTGGTAAGATAAGGTATGACAGATTCAAGATTTAGCAATCGTTATAGTGAGCTGGTTCTGAAAGCCGTATGACAAAATAGATCTGTTCTAGAATGATAGAATATTTAATTGAAATTCATCGAAACTCAACAACTGGTTTCCTAATCAGTTTATAAACAAAGATTCACTTTTTTAGAGAATTGACTTGGGATAGATATCGAAAATGTAATCACCAGAAGGGCTCATCAGCATAGAATGATGGAATAATGAGCATCGTTGTTTAATGTTTGATTGTCTGTCAGGAATTTGAAGAATTATATATAAAAACTATGATCGTGCGAAGCATATGTGCGTTCGTGGTCCAGTTAGTTTGTATATGCTAAAGAACGAATCTTTCTCCTAAATTCCATAAATACATATTAGTAATTAAGTCCTATCAATTATATGGCATATCGTAGTAGAGAAGAGATATTTGCATCAATTCTTAGTACTGCTGGTTCCGGTGCAGGAATTACGCGTAGTAAAATAATGTTTGGTTCATATCTTACCTATGCCCAGGTTGTAGAATATTCGAAGACGTTGATACAACGTGGATTACTAGAATATGACGCAATCGATAAGACATTCAAGACAACTCCGAGCGGGTTTACTTTTATACAATTGCATAATGAAATGAATCAAATGATAAAGATTTGACATCTAGTCAACCGAAAGTATGTGATTCAGTAGTTTTGTAATCTTATTGTTGGCAATGAGATATAGATTTTCCTACGAATAGCCTCTTATCTAAATATACTTGCATTACTGGCATATTGAATTAATTTAAAACTAAAAGCAATTACTGACAATGTAATATTCCGCTTGTTGTTATACATCTAGCAAGTCATAAATAACAAGAAATGAATTAATTCCCATGTCATCTGCAGAAAATGGCAATATCAAACTCGTGAGACAAGCTATCAATGCTCTTAATACAGGAGACACAACCAAAGTCTCAGAATTTATCAGTCCTACATACTTTAATCACGAGTCACAGATGGACCCAGTTAGATCAAAAATGAGAGGGGCAAAGGAGTTTATAGATACTGTCATAAATATTCGGAAAGCCTTTTCCGGTCTACATTATGAACTATTCGAAAGTGTGGCATCAAATGAAAAGGTAGTTTCAATTGTAACTGTTACGGGTAAACATACTGGTAGTTTCTTTGGTTTCATTCCACCATCAGGGAACAAGATATCTTATCGAGCTGTACATGTATTTACAATTGGTGATGACGGAAAAATAGTTGAGCATAAAGCCATTCGTGATGATTTGGCATTGATGTACCAACTAGGAGTTGTTAAAGCAACAGCTCCCCAATATGATAACTTCCTAAAAGAGTGGAAAGGAGTGATATAATGATGAATTCCCGAAATGGATCAAACTAGAGTGCGTGGAACCTGCGATAAATTACAAAACAATCTGGCAGGTCAAAAAACCGGTGAAACTCCGGGATCTAGTCTTTTAGCAAAGTATGGGAGAACTGGTGGGCTACTGCACAACCGATTTTATTTTCTCTTCATCCACATACTTTAAGCATGGACAAGCATCAGAGTTTGAGATATGGTTTACACATCGTCTTTGATGATGCATGTCCATCCAATGCCACTTTATATCGTGGCCACAAATACACGTTGACATAATTCTTTCCTCATTTAATAATACGGTTTTCGAGACTTATCTAATTTTCGGAACTTTATTAATCCTGTTAGTCCTAATACTTCCGACCTCCGTTGGACTTGTCAAGTCATGGAATGCAGTAGGAAAACTGGTTTCATGTTTGAGATTCCACAGAATTAACGAAAAAAAGTGTAAGTTAAACTCTTATACATCAATTGGAATAAAGATATGCATGTCGTATGATACAAGAAATCTGCTGAACAGGTTTTTAAATCTGAAGAGATTGAATTCATCAATAGATAATATGCCATCGATAGTTGATCCTTTCGATCTTTATCCTCCAAGTCCGTATCGAAATAATAGAAATAAATTGACATCAGGCAGTATGATTAATAAAATTTCGGATCTCCCAAACACTTCAGATATGGCAACTGAATTATTGGATGATTTACGTATACGTCAGGAAGAATTATTTAAAAGAATAAGAAGGCACCCGTCTAAACTTGATGATGCATAGTTCCTGATATCTAATTAAACAATAATATCCTTAGATAATCTACGTTTCTATCAAAATTAGATGGTCGAGTTTTATGCTAGTTCAGTCATTTCATGTAACATTGATTTATTGGATGAATTTCGTACAGAATTTTGAATTATTTTTGCCGTTTCAAAATCACATTCTAATACAAAAGCCAGATCATCAACCTTCATGCTCAAAATTTGTTTTTTGTCAAGCGAATGTTTCAATATTAAATCCTTTAGTACATCAGGGATAGCTAATGATTTAATACCACGCCTAAAGATCATGATTAATAATAGTATCTATCTTATATAAGATTTATCTAATGAATACTTGTAGTCAAATGAATTGTGTATATTTCTAGTCTAATGATGACCTAAAGATTATGATGATTTAACTCCTTCATCTTAATTTTCAGAAATTTACATGATATGTACTTATAATATGCCGCTTACAATCTCATGTTGAGATCAAGGGCTTTTGTAAATGTTGAATTGGTACAGAAATTCATTAATTTCTATCATCGCTATGAAAATCTAAATCTAAAAATAACCTTTGTTTTGATTTCCCTCCAAATACTTCATTTATATTGGCTCACCACAGACGTTGTACTCCAGAAGATATTTGGACAAAGTTTCTTCTTGGTGCCTAAAAGTCTCTTACCAATCTTTGTAGTAATAGACTATATCGAAATTCCTGCACTAATATCTGGAATAATTTTTTATACCTACAGTATTCGTAACGGCGAGGATAGTGCCAATAAGAGTTATCTGTTCTTAGGGCTGCTTGGAGTGCAAGTTATCCACATTTTCTGGATTACGGATGAAGTTGTATACAACAGTCTCTTCAAATCAAGTCTTGTAGAAATTCCTTATCTCCTATCATGGATTGCCATACTCATAGATTACCTCGAGCTACCAGTTATGGCCGACCTGTTTTACAAGGTCGTTAGAAAGAAAAGAAGATAGTGAACAGAATACTTCTGGTCCAATTAGCAAGATATTTCTTCAAGTCTTGGTTCAGCTATATCAAACGTTTCAATCATCTCTTCAACAGTGGAGATGTATTTTTGATAAAGTTCGGTACTCGAGATATCACAAGTTATTTTATATTCTCTATTGAATGCAAGAATGTCAATTTCCATTTTCTTGAATCTGTCGTAATTTACTCCTGATTCAGTGTAGACAATTTTGAGCATTGTGGCCTGCAATGGGAATGGTTTCGGATCTTTCGATGACACCCATCGCTCCCATAGTAATATTCCGTTCTTCATTCAGCGTAATGCTCTCCAATGATTTGTCTAAATAGTAAGAAATATCGTTCAATTCAATTCTTACGACACTGTTGAAGCCTTCATCATTATTTGGTTGAAGTTCAACTATGTAATTTATAGTCCTAGTAGAATCATCCAGGGTTTTTTCTTCTATTTTCCAATCTGAGGGATACTTAATTGAGACATCGAGACATCACAGTTCTCGTTAATATATGTCGTATCCAGCATTTGCCCATACGATTTAATATTATTCTCATTTGGAGTAACAGCGATCAAGAATAAAAATAGAAATGAAAGAATCGCAACTATATCCTTGTTGGATTGCAATTGTTCATTGAATTAAACTTGTATTATTTAAGCTTAAGTTTCTACAATTTTGATTTGAGCTAAAATTTCTTTGTTCAAGGATGGGGCTTTTAAATAAGTGTTGACTGAAGTTTTGAATACTGACAGTACTGCTGGCTATGAGTTGACTTATTATGTATGATTTATTTAGATTTATAAGTGGACAATCCCGCAATTAGGAACGATAGGAGCTGTTAATTATTGTCAACAAAACCCTCTCATGGAATGGAGATATTTTCGCTATTAATCGTTGCCTTATTTTTCCCATTTACCTATTGCTGGAGTTATACTATTGAGGAAAGTTATGAATTCTCAAATAAAATAGCCACTTTTTCTCAACCCAGTCTACAAGACTTTCGTTCATCCTTAGGTCTCCTCGTGAATCAGTCACAGTACTTGACCAAATCATATCATGATGAAATTGGAAAGTGGACTTCCGGTAAATATGATATTTATACCTTAATTTCAAGTACAGATTCATTTTTACCTAAATTTGAGAATCTTATCATTAGTGCAAAAGATATGATCTACCCCAGAGAATACAAGTATATTCATGAGGCATTAGTAAATTCATTGGAATTTGAAACTGACAGTTACAGACACTTTAGAAATTATCTTGTATCGGGAAACATGACAGAAGATGAGATCTCGACAGATCTCTTATCACTAGCTTTTCAATATGAACAAATTTATTCGAAATTCCTCTCAGTACCTAATCCTAATTCTCATCAAAATGTCACTAAACTTATCGACTTCAACTATTGAAATTACTTACATGCTGATTTTAAAGCGAGTTTGATTGGATTGATATTATTAGAATTAGTTCTTAGATTAAGTGAAATTAAATAAACAGAGTAATGTACGATGATACCAATGCTGAATATGGTGGATGATATATGGTTAGCTGATCTTTTTTCTTAACTATGTCAAGCAACTAAAATACTGTAAGGTCCAAATTATTAATTATAAATCTTACAGCTATTTACTAATTATAGTATCAATATTTTCGAATTTAGTGGTATTCAATCCATTTGTTCATCTAGTACATTTTTCAGTAGAAAACTCATATGATATTTTTCTAGTCAACGATAGTGCAATTCATTAATTTAATATAGTGCAATGACCAGCTGTATATTAGTAGAGTTAATGAGAACTAAAATTGGTATGTTTATTGGACTAAGTACTGCATTATTGTTATTCCTTAGTACTTATGGCATATCATCTGTAAATGGTGAACCAACATATCTAAAAAATAGTTCGTTTGACAATAAAACAGGTAATCCAGATTCTGCAGTTCAGACAAATTTAGATCCTTTTAGGTCAAGAGGCTCTAATGACAATGTCAATACTGGTAATAGTGATGATGCATCTTTAACTGATGATAAGTCGGCTAGTAGTAATAATGATGATAAGTCGGCTAGTAGTAATAATGATGATAAGTCGGCTAGTAGTAATAATGATGATAAG
>Ga0184625_10000366_pt1 | contig 16517 bp, 19 predicted proteins | sample PLM3_30_b1_FD_133151 | JGI IMG/M metagenome (GOLD analysis project Ga0184625, IMG submission 133151) | Groundwater sediment microbial communities from an aquifer in East River, Colorado, USA - PLM3_30_b1 | ecosystem: Environmental > Terrestrial > Soil > Riparian zone | place: USA: East River... | reverse complement strand
GTGGTAGGCGAGGATCCGCTTCTCCTTCTCGGTCACGACCCGCCGCTGCTGGAGGCCGGCGACGACCCGCTCCATCGCCGACTCGAAGTTCAGCGGCGAGATGTCGTTGCGGCTTTCGCGAGCTGCGAAGATCGCCGCCTCGTTGGCGACGTTCGCAAGGTCTGCGCCCGTCAGGCCCGCCGTCTGGCGCGCGACGAGGTGGAGGTCGACGTCGGCGGAGAGCGGCTTTCCGCGCGTGTGCACCTTCAAAATCTCCTCGCGGCCGGCGAGGTCGGGGGGTGAGACGAGGATCTGGCGGTCGAAGCGTCCGGGTCGAAGGAGCGCCGGGTCGAGATCCTGGAGCCGGTTCGAGGCGCCCATGACGATCACCTGGTTCTCGTTCTTGTTGAATCCGTCGAGCTCCACGAGCAGCTGATTCAGCGTCTGGTCGTGCTCGCGGTGGAGGCCGCCGCCCGTCCGCCGCGTGCCGACGGCGTCGAGCTCGTCGATGAAGACGATCGCGGGCGCGTCGTTCCGCGCCTGCTCGAAGAGTTTCCGGATGCGGGCGGCGCCGAGGCCGGCGAACATCTCGACGAACGCCGAGGCGCTCTGGGAGTAGAAGCTCGCGCCAGACTCGTGCGCGACGGCCTTTGCCAGCAACGTCTTTCCGGTGCCGGGAGGGCCGTACAGGAGGATCCCCTTGGGAACGCGCGCGCCGAGTCGCTCGAAGCGCTTCGGGTCGCGCAGGAAGTCGACGACCTCCCGCATCTCCGCCTTCGCCTCGTTGAGACCCGCGACCTCCTCCCAGGTCACGGAGCTGCGCGAGCTGGGCTTGACGTGCGTCGTCTTCACCCGCGGCATCAGCGACAGGCTGCGCCAGAGCAGGTAGATGATCAGCGAGAACATGACGATCGGGAGCCAGACGAACGCGATGCTCTCGAATGAGCGCAGCAGTTCCAGCACGTCGAACGGCATACATCGCCTATCGGCAACCTTGGCCGCGCTCTGTAGGGCAGACTAGAAACGCGTGCCCGAGCTTCCGATCCCACCGCACTTCAAGCGCAGGCAGGTCGGGGAGATCTGGCGGGTTCCATACCAGGAGCGCGCCGACGCGGCACAGGCCTGGGCCGAGGAGCAGGGGCTTCGCCCGGCGCTCGAGGACAGCTTCCGGATCTGCCTCGTAGCCGTCGACGTCCAGAACACCTTCTGCATCCCGGGGTACGAGCTCTACGTTCAGGGAGCCGAGAACGACAATCGGCGGCTGTGCGAGTTCCTCTACCGCAACCTCGGAGCGATCACGGCGATCATCCCGACGCTCGACACGCATCGCGCCATGCAGATCTTCCATGCCGCCTGGCTCGTGGACGACGAGGGTCGGCATCCGGAGCCATACACGCTCGTCACGACCGAGGACGTCGAGTCAGGACGCTGGCGGATCAATCCGCCGGCCGTCGAGAGCGCCGGTATCGAGGCCGACTACGCCCAGCGGCAGCTGCTCGACTACACGCAGAAGCTCGCCGAGGGCGGCAAGTACGACCTGACGATCTGGCCCTACCACGCCATGCTCGGCGGCATCGGCCACGCCCTCGTCCCAGCCGTCGAGGAGGCGATCTTCTTCCATACGATCGCCCGGTACAGCCAACCCGCCTTCCAGGTCAAGGGGGACAACCCGCTGACAGAGCACTACTCGGTGCTGGGCCCGGAGATCACCCAGGGCCCGGGCGGAGAGACGATCGCCGGAAAGAACGACCTCCTGATCCAGCAACTGTCGCTCTACGACGTGATCATCGTCGGCGGCCAGGCGAAGAGCCATTGCGTCGCGTGGACGATCGCCGACCTGCTCGAGGGCGACGACGAACGCGAGCGGGCGCTCGCACCCCGCACGTACCTCCTGGAGGACTGCACGTCCCCGGTGGTCGTGCCCGGAATGGACTACACCGCCGAGGCCAACGCCGCCTTCGAGCGCTTCGCAGCGGCAGGCATGCACGTCGTCCGCTCGACGGAGCCGATCGAGAGCTGGCCCGGAATCCCGGCGCTCGTCAGGTAACGAGCTCGAGCCGCTCGCTCGGCCGGTACCAGCGACCGGCCTTCGCCGACGGGCGTCCGTCCGTCAACACGACGTCGGCGGTGAAATCGTTCTCGCCCCGGATGAGAGCTGAGCCGACGCCGTAGGAGTCGACGGGCACGCCCTTCTCCTCGAACTCTCGGATTCGCTCGGCGTTCATTCCGCCGGAGACGACGATCTTGACGCGCTCGAACCCGTCCCGGTCGAGCGCCTCACGGACCTTGAGCACGAGCCCCTCGTTGACGCCGCGCGGGTCAAAGTCGCCCATCTCGTGCCAGATGGAGCGGTCGACCATCGTGCGGGACGTGTCGAGCCGGACCCCCCAGAGACTGTCGCCAAGCGCGCGGGCGACCTCGAGCGACGTCCGGATGGAGTCGTTCTCGAAGTCGACCAGGACGACGACGTTCATGTCCGGGTCGCTGTGCTCGACGAACTTCGTCGCCGCGAGCACGGTGTTGCCGCCGTACGAGCTGATCAGGGAGTGGGGCACGGTTCCGATCGCCCGGCCGCCCCACCAGGACGCATTCGCCTCGGTGGTGACGCCGATCGGGACGCCGATCGACGACCCGGCGATGTAGGCGGCGTAGCCGTCGCCCGTCTGCACGCGATGGTGGTCGTAGCGGGCGGGCATGAAGATGATCGGCTTGCCGTTTGCCGCCTCGACCACGCGCTTGACGTTCGACGCGATCATCGTCCGCCGCGCGAGCACACCCAGATAGACCGTCTCGAGATGCGCGAACCCCGTGTAGTCGCCCTCGATTGTCATCGCCGTCTCCCATGGCGAGATCTCGTCGCCGTCGTAGAGCGCGTGGACGGTCAGCGCCTCCCAGTCGTCAGAGCAGAGCTTGAGGATCGCAATCGCCTCGTCCATTCCGGCCAGGAGCGCGCGCTTCCGCTGGAAGACCTGCATCACGACCCGCGGACGGCGCTCATCCTCGAGCAGCACGCGGCGGGTCTGGTTGAAGTACTCGTCTGTGTAGTAGCCCTCCCGCATCTTCTCGACCGGGAGGTCGAAGATCTCCGGCGGAAGCCGCCTGTGGCGCTCTCTAGTCTGGAGCGCCACGGGCCTCTTCCTCGAGCCGCAGGCACTCTGCAAGCGCCGTCTCGGCGACCTCGAGCTGCTCGGGGGTCGGCTCCGCTGTCGCGAGGCGGTGCTGGAGCTCGTGACCGGGCCGCGCCAGCAGCTTGGAGACCCTGCTCTCCGGATTGCGGGCCATCCACGCGAAGAGCTCGGTGGAGGTCGCGAGCGCGCCGACGGCGGCCACGAGCTTCGCCGGCCCTCGCAGCTGTGGCGGCGCCTTGGCGGCGAGGCTGTTTCCTGCAGCCATCGTCACGAGCAGCGGGCCCACGAGATGGGAGCCGCAACGCTCGTGCTCCTTCTCGCGCGGCTCGCCGTGTTCGTACGTTCCGATCGAGATGTGCTCAGCGCCGTGGTAGGCGGCCAGCGACTGCCCGCGGAGAGCGACGACCGCCGGCGCCATCGAGGCGAATGCGGCGATCAGCTCCTTCGTCGCGGCGCCGAGGCGCGAGCTTCGGACAAGCTGCGTGACGACGATCCCGCCGGCCATTGCGGCCAGGACGACCGGCCGCTCGAAGGGAAGCCTGGCTTCAGGAAGCTCCCGGCGTACCTCCGGGAGCAACGTGAAGGCCTCGGCGATGCGTGCAGGGCCGCGGAGCAGCGGCTGCTCTACGCGACTCGCGCGGAAGCGCTTGAACGCCGACGCGTGCTTGAGCGTCCCGTCCGGCATGCGCACGGCGCAGGCCCACGCGTTCGGCCCGTGCACGAGCACGCCGTTCGCAAGGGCCATGCCGCCGAGCCGAATCTTCTCTTCCGCCATGCGATTACGGTAGCGACGGGAGCGCGCTTGCCGCATGGCGAAGGAAGCGCATACCCAGCTCGAGGTCGTCGAGCTCGATCCGCTCGTCGGCGGAATGGATCAAACGGGCGGCGACCTCGGGCTCCATCGTCCGCATCGGAAAGAACCCGTACGCGATCGTCCCGAACGCCTCGCGGATCCAGTGGCTGTCCGTGAAGCCTGACAGGAGCAGGGGCACGACCTGAGCCTCCGGCTCGACCTCGGCGACGAACGACTCGACGACGTCCCACAGCGGCGAATCGACAGGCGAACGGGTGCCGCCTTGCGCCTCGATCCACTCCAGGTCGTACTCGGCGCCTTCGAGCACCCGTGCGACCTTGGCCTCGACCTCCTCCTGGGTGTGGCCGGGGAGGATTCGGCAGTCGACGGTGATCTCGCAGCGGTTCGGGATCACGTTCCGCTTCTTCGAGGCCTCGATCTCCGTCGGAGCGAGCGTCGTCCCGAGGAGCGGCTCGACGATGTCTCCGGCGAGCGGGTGCACCGCGCGCGCCGCGCTGACGGCCTCCAGCGCGGCCGGCACCTCGCCGCAGACCGCCTGGAGGAACGCGGCGACCTCTGGGCCGACCTCTGGTTCGTCCCGGAAGGCGCCCAGCCGCTCGACCATCGGCGCCGCCTTCACGAGCGCGTTGTCGGCCATTCCGGGGCGAGAGGCGTGGCCGCTTCGGCCGTGCACGATGATCCGGAACGGCGCGCTCATCTTCTCCGCCGTGGAACAGACGTAGAACGCGCGGCCGTCGAGCACGAGTCGGTCGCCGCCGCCTTCGTTGATGCAGTACTCGGCGCGAACGGCCTCAGGGTGCTCCTCGACGAGCCACTGGAGCCCGAAGCCCGCGCCGACCTCCTCGTCGGCGCAGGCAGCGAAGATCAGGTCGCCCGGCGCCTCGAAGCCGTCGCGCGCGAGGGAAGCCATCGCGACGGCGCTCGCGGCCACCTGGCCCTTCATGTCGAGCGCACCGCGGCCCCAGACCTGTCCGTCGCGGAGCTCCCCCGACCAAGGGTCGAGCTGCCACTCGCCTGGATCGGCGAGCACGGTGTCGGTGTGCGACAGGAGGAGTAGCCGCGGTCCGTCTCCGTGGCCGGGAATTCGCGCAACGAGGTTCGCGCGCTCCGGCACCCTCGCGTACACCTCGCACGCGACACCGTTCGCCTCGAGATAGGCGCGCAGGTGCTCGGCCGCCAGCGTCTCATTACCCGGCGGGTTGACCGTGTCGAGCCGGATCAGGTCACGAAGAAGGCCGGCGGCCTCGTCCCGCAGCGAGACCGTCGCCACTTACTTGCGCGTGCCGTACGTGAGCAAGTAGGTCCGCGAGACGCTCAGTCCGCCGTTCGTGCGCGAGCGTTCATGGAGCTCGACGAACGCGCCGTGCAGCTCCTCGCGTTTCTCGTCGTCCAGACTCTCCGCAAGGACCTTGGTCGGCCCGTAGTCACGTACAAACAGGTCCCAGACCGCTTCGCCCGACTCCATCTCGAGCGGCGAGTCGAGAATCTCGAACTCGAGGTCGAAGTCGCCGCCGAGGAGGTCGCGGACGTTGTCCTCGCGACCACAATCGAACGGATTGGAGACACCCGGCGGAGGCGCCGGCTGGTACTGCCGCATGATTCCGAAGATCTGAGCAAGCCCAGAGTCGGGCGTCCAGCAGGCCAGGCCGAGGCGGCCACCCGGTCTCATTACGCGGGCGAGCTCCCTCGCAACGGCGGCGTGGTCCGGCGCGAACATCACGCCGCAGGTTGACGTGACCACGTCGAAGCTTGCGTCCTCGAGGTCGAGCGCCTCGACGTCGCCCACGCGATAGTCGATATCGAGGCCGCGCTCGGCTGCCCGTTCTTTCGCCTGCTCGATCAGCGCCGGCGCGAGGTCGACTCCCACGACCTCGACGCCTCTCGGCGCGACGAGCTCCGGCACGGCGCCGGTTCCGCACGCGAGATCGAGAAGCCGCTCTCCGGGTTGTGGGTCGAGCCGCTCCACCACGGCCTGATGCAGATCGGCGATCGTCTCGGTGATTCCCTGGTAGGGCCCCGAGCTCCAGACCGCCGCATGACGTTGTTTGAGCTCTTCGAATGGCATGGAGCGGAGCATACTTTCCTGCAATGAGCGACCTCTTTTCAGATGCCGCCAATGAGCGGCTGCCCGAGGTCGCGCCGCTCGCGCTCCGGCTGCGCCCGCAACGGCTCGAAGACTTCGTCGGCCAGGAGCACATCCTCGGCGAGGGCTCGGCGCTGCGGCTCGCGATCGAGGAGGACCGCGCCGGCTCGATGATCCTCTATGGGCCGCCGGGCAGCGGCAAGACCACCCTGGCTCGCATCGTCGCCAACCTGACGGGCGCCGAGTTCGAGGAGCTCTCCGCGGTCTCGGCGACGGTCTCGGATGTTCGCGGGACGATCGCGCGCGGACGGGAGCGCCTTGGCGCCACCGGCCGGCGCACGATCCTCTTCCTGGACGAGATCCATCGCTTCAACAAGGCGCAGCAGGACGCGCTGCTGCCGGCGGTCGAGGAGGGCATCGTCACGCTGATCGGCGCGACGACCGAGAACCCGTACTTCGAGGTCAACTCGGCCCTCCTGTCGCGAACCCAGATCTACGAGCTCGAACCACTGTCGGAACCGGACTTGGCGACTGTCACACGCCGGGGAGCGGCGGAGCTCGATGCCGAGGTGCCGGACGACATCGTGGAGCTGATCGCGCGCCGGGCCGGCGGCGATGCGCGAAACGCGCTCAACATCCTCGAGCTGGCCGTGCAGACCGCACGAGCCGAGGGTGGCGCGATCACCGAAGAGCAAATCGAGGACGCCGCTCGCAAGCGGCCGCTCGTCTACGACAAGGGCGGCGACGCGCACTACGACTTCATCTCCGCCTTCATCAAGTCGATGCGCGGCTCCGATCCGGACGCGTCGCTCTACTACCTCGCGGCGATGCTCGAGGGCGGCGAGGATGCTCGCTACATCGCCCGCCGGATGATCGTCCTCGCCTCCGAGGACATCGGCAACGCCGACCCGCGGGCGCTACAGGTCGCCGTTGCCGCCGCCCAGGCCGTCGAGCATGTCGGGCTCCCGGAAGCGCGGCTGAACCTCGCCCAGGCTGCGATCTACCTCGCTAAGGCTCCGAAGTCGAATGCCGTGATCTCGGCGTTGAACGAGGCGCAGAAGGACGTCCGCGAGCACGGTCATCTCCGGCCGCCCGGGCCGCTCCGCGACGCGAGCTACTACCACGCGAAGAAGCTGGGGCGGGGGCAGGGTTACGTCTATCCGCACTCCGACCCGAGCGGCTTCGAGACCGACCACCTGCCCGACGAGCTGAAGGGCCGACGGTACTATCGACCGTCCGGTTCAGGCGAGGAGAAGGGGGAGGACGATGGCGGTTGAACGCAGCGCGAATGCAGTGTGGGAGGACGACCTGACGAGTGGCTCCGGCACGGTCTCGACGCAAAGCGGGGTGGTCGACAACGCGACGGTCACGTGGAGAGCACGGGCTGAGCAGGCGGACGAGAATACGAGCCCGGAGGAGCTGATCGCGGCGGCACACGCGACCTGCGTCTCCATGGCGCTCGCAAACGGTCTCGCTCAGGCCGGCACGCCTCCGCAGAGGCTCGAGAGCGAGGCAACCGCGACGTTCGACCAGACTCCTGACGGGTTCCGGATGACGACTATGCACCTGTCGATCCGCGGCCAGGTCGACGGCCTAGACGAAGAGGCGTTCCGAAAGGCGGCCGAGGACGCCGGGGAGAATTGCCCGGTCTCTCAGGCGCTCAAGGGGAACGTCGAGGTCACGCTCGACGCCAGCCTGGCCTAGTCCGAGCCTCTGAGGATCCTGCCCGCGGCCATCTCTCCGAACGGGCCGCCCATGGAGCGGTAGGCGGCCGCGGCCCGCTCGACGTCGTACTCCGTACGCCTGAACTCGAAGTCGCCGTCCCACGTCGCCCACGCAGCGCGGATGTCGCCGTCCAGAGGCATCCCGACGCTGCCCGGGTTGACGAGATCGGTGTTCCTTGGGCCGGGGCGCCGGAACTGCTGGTGGCTGTGGCCGAAGACGATCGTCCGGTCATGCTCGCCGGCGAGCAGGCGCTCCTCGCCCTCCTGCGACTCCGGCGCGAAGCTGTCGTCGTCCGCGAGCGGCGAGCCGTGGACGTAAAGGACGCCGTCCAGCTCGACCCGCTCGGGCAGCCGGTAGAGCCACTCGACCACGTCCTCGGGGACTTGGCCGCTGAAGTGCTCGTACACCTCCGTGATCTCGGGGCGATCGACCGGCGGCTCTCGGAGCCAGCGCTCGCCGTTCCCGCGGATCCATGTGGCGTTCCGGAGGGCGCGAAGACGCTCGAGCGTCTCGAGCGGCGCGGGGCTCGGTGTTCCGTAGTCGCCGCCCAGGAGGTACCGATCCGCCCCGGCCTCGGCCGCCTCCGCGAGTACCTCGTCGAGCGCCGCGGTGTTCCCGTGGATGTCGTACAGGACCGCCAGCACGCTGCCGCTAGTCGGTCCGGATCACGGCAAGAGGTTGCGCTCACACAGCCGGCCCGCAGGATCGAAGGCCCGGTGGAAGCCGAGGTGCTCGATTCGCGAGCCGGCGCATGTCTCCGTGAGATAGCTCGTCAGCCACGAGCGGGCGTCCGGCGTCATCGCAGGAAGCCGGAAGTCGGGCGTCATCTCGGACTCGCCGGTGTCGAAGAGCATCAGCTTCCGGGCGTGCTGCCAGATGGCCGCGAGCATTCCGGTCGCCTGGCTCAGCCCGTGCGAGCGGACGAAGTGATGCCAGATGGAGAGGCAGAGGACGCAATCGGCGTCGGGAAGCGTGAAGGCGTTCTCGGGCGTGACCTCCAGTGCGAGAACGCCGACGTTGCGGTTGCCCGTCTTCCTGACGGCGAGCAATGCCGTCCGGTAGTTGCTCGGCATGTTCTCGACCGCGATCGTCGGAATGCCGGCGGCGCCGAGCATGAGCGAGAAGTACCCCTCGCATGCTCCGATGTCGACGGCACTCTCGACACGGTGCCCCTCGACGACCGGAAGCATCGCCGCCCAACGCGACTCAGTGCCCGTGCCGCGCGCCGCACGTGCGGGAACGCCCGGAACCGGTTGATAGAGGCCGTTGGGCAATGTGTCGATCCGAAAGCGCAAGCGGTCGATGACGTCGTCGATCGCTTCGAAGGTCTGCTTCGTCACGATCGGGCGGAGGAGGCGCTTCAGGAGCGGCCAGCGGCGGGCGGGAGCGTCTCGTGCGGCCGGCGGCGCGAAAGCGCGCTCGTACGCGCGAACCGTCGCCGTGCCGACGAGCAGGCCGCCGACCACCGCGACGAGCGGAAGGTCTTCGTCGAGGACCCCCAACCACACGAGCAAGACAGCCACGACGCCCGCAGACAGCAAGAGCATCGAGAAGCGTCGAATCGCCGCGCTCGCGAGCATCGAGGATCCAAAGAGGCCGATCACGAGCGGGCTGGGCTTCTCGGTCTCCTGGACGAAGATGACGCTGAGGCTGGCGAGGTAGACCAGGGCGATCCCGGCAGAAAAGAGCCAGAGCGGCGACCGTAAACGGATCATCGCCGCAGCCCGACGGCCTCGTTGAGGCGAGCCATCAGAGAGAGATATTCCCCGGCCGGTGAATGCTTAGCCACAGGGAGCTCAGTCCACCGGCGCCGATGCCGGCTTTGCCGGCGTCGGCTCACGTTGGCCGGCCGTTAGAAGAAGAATCGGCCGAAGTCGTCATGCTGCGGCGCCAGCCGCAGCGGACTTCGGCCGACTATGGCGAGGGCCGGAATCGAACCGGCGACACCACGGTTTTCAGCCGTGTGCTCTACCAACTGAGCTACCTCGCCCGAGACGGCCAGTGTAGCCATGCGCACGCGAAAAAAGGACGTCCGGACCGGTGCAACCGCGTCGCGAACGTCCTCTTGATCGAGACTCTAGTCCCGCTCGGGCCGGCGGGCAACCATGGCTGTTCCTCGGCCAACCGCAATTTCCGCAAAGTCCGTGAAGCCTCGGCGTTCCAGCTCCCGCCCCAGACGGTTCGGCTCGACCCAGATCGGCGTCTCCGGCCCTGAGGAGTAGGCGAAGAGCGTCCAGCCGCCGGGCCGAAGCACTCGGGCGACCTCGTCCGGAAACGGGATCATGTTCGAGTGCGCGACGAGGTCGAACGACTCGTCGGCGAACGGCAGCTCGGCCGCGTCTCCCTCCACGAACGTCGCCTCGGGAAGGAGCCTGCGCGCCTCCGCGAGCATCGCCGTGGAGACGTCCACTCCCACGACGTCGGCCGTCGGAAACCGCTGCCGGATCGCTCTCACCCCGGCGCCGGTCCCGGTGCCGACGTCGAGGGCGCGTTCGACCGGACCGGGGACGCGCGTGAGCGCCGCCTCGTAGGGGGCGAGCGTGTCCTCGAGCCGCATCCCCTCCCAGACCGGCGCGATCCTATCGAACTGACGCCGCATGAGGGGCCGAAACAGCGGCCACAGGCGCGGCCAGCGCACGACGGCATTCGTCACCAGCCGCGCGAAGCGCTGCCCAAGCGTTACTCCGATTCGACCCGTAGCCGCACCTCCGTCCCGGCTCGCACACCGAAGGTCTGGGCCGCATTACCTCGCGAGATCGCGAGCGCGATGTTCCGGTAGGCGTCCTCGTACAGGACGATGTCGCCGACCCCGGCCTCGGCGAACGCCCGGGCTGCAAGCGCGTAGAAGCGATCCAGTGCGAGCTCGACCTCGACGCGACGCCCGGGCAGGATCCCGAGCGCCTCGAGCTGTTCCGCATGGACGTTGAGCTGGATGTTCCCGAAGCGGTCGACATAGAGGCACCGCGCCCGGATCCGGCGCTCGCCAATCTCCGGCTGCGGAATCTCGAGCCGGACGAGGGAGTCGGTGTCGACGGGCTGCCCGAGCCGGCCCGGATCGAGGCCCGTCGAGAGGTGCGCCGCCGCGGGGGCGAAGACGTCGCGCCCGTGGAAGGTGGCGGAGACCGGCTCGAGCGCGTAGCTCCGGTTCGTGATCTCGTACGCGGACGCGGCGCGGCCGAGCCGCTCGGCGGCGGGAACCAGCAGTCCGTTGTCAGGGCCGACCAGCAGGCGTCCATCCCCGGTGCGGACGACGAGCGCCCGTCTCGGAGTGCCGACATCGGGATCGACCACAGCGAGGTGAACCCCCTCCGGCATGTAGGGAAGCGTGTTCGCGAGCACGAGCGCGCCCTGGAGAACGCTCTGCGGCTCGATGCCGTGCGTGATGTCGATCACATCCGCCTCCGGCGCGATTCGCTTGATCACACCGCGACAGGTGCCGGCGAAGTCGTCCTCGACGCCGAAGTCGGACAAGAACGTGATGAACACGTCGGCCGAGACGCTAACGCGTCGCTCTGATCACGGCGTCGACGAGGCCGTCGAGGTCGTGGGTCGACGCCTGCTCGAGCACGTCGACTCCGGCTTCCTCGGCCGCTTTCGTCGTCTCGGGCCCGATGGAGACGGCGGGTAGCTCGAGCTCGAGGGCGGCAAGCGCCCGGGCGGCCGAGGGGGACGCGACGACGGCGAGATCGGCGTGGAGCGGCTTGTCGGGGGTCAGGTCGCGAGTCCGGTACAGCGGCTCGAAGTCGGCGCCGAGCTCGTCCACGAGCAGCCGCCGCGCGCCCTCCGCTCCGGCGAACAGGACCCGGCCGGCTGGTCGCGGTAAGACCTCCAGCAGGCCTTCCTGCGTCGAGACCGGGGGGATCAGGTCGGCGCCGCCGAGCCCTTCGGCCGTCGCCCGCCCGATCGCCGCCACGTTGCGCGGCCGTCCGCGCCCCCGGCGGCGCAGCTCGCGGGCGCCGGTCACGCTCGTCACGATCACCCAGTCGTATCCGTCGAGGTCGATGGGGTCGTCGCCGAGCGGCTCGACTGCGATCAGCGGCTCGCAGACGACCTCATGGCCGAGGTCTCGGAGCCGCGCGGCGAGCTGCTCGTTCCTCCCCTCCGGCCTGGTGAGGAGGATCCTCAAGGAACAAGCGCGAGGAGCTCGGCCGCCAGCGCGGCGGGATCGTCGCCGGATCGCCGCTCGAGCCAGCTCCCGTCCTCGGCGGCGACCAGTGCGGTAAGCGTCGTTCCGTCGTGGTGAGCGGCGACCGGCGCAAGGCAGCCTCCACCGATCGTTGCGACGCACGCCCGTTCCGCCTCGACACGCCGCCTGGTCTCGGCGTGGTCGGCCTGGGCCACGGTCGCCTCCTCGCCCTCGCGGACCTGGAGCGCGAGCGCGCCCTGGCCGGCCTCGGGCAACACCTCCTCGGGCTCGAGACGGCGGTCGATCTCGTCGGAGAGCCCGAGCCGATCGAGGCCGCAGGCAGCGAGGACGACCGCATCCAGGCCACGCTCGCCGCGCTTGCGGAGCCTCGTGTCGATGTTCCCGCGGAGCGGCTCGATCCGGAGCTTCGGCTCGAGGGCAAGAAGCTGTGCGCGCCGGCGGATCGACGCAGTGCCGATTCGGAGCCCGGCCCTGAGCTCCGCGGCGCCGCAGAGCGCGTCTCGCGCGTCCTCGCGCTCCAGATACGCGCCCACGACGAGGCCCGTCGTGTCCGTGGAGGTCATGTCCTTCGCGGAGTGGACCGCGACGTCGATGCGGCCCTGCAGCAGCGACTCCTCGAGCTCCTTCACGAAGACCCCCCGGCTCCCGATCTCGCCGAAGGGCTTGCTCCGGTCGCGGTCGCCGGCCGTCGTGACCGGCACGATGGCGAACTCGAGACCCGGCCCGCGCAGGCGTTCGACCGCGAGCTCCGCCTGCCTCAGCGCGAGGCGGCTACCCCTCGAGCCGATTCTCAGGACCACGACGCTCCTCGGCGGCTGCCTCCTTCAGGCGCACGATCGGCTCGTGCAGCAGCTTGTTGACGATCTGGCTCGTGAGCGACTCGACTGCGTCGCGCTCTCGCTCGGAGAGCCCGGCGAGCCGCCCGCTCGCCTTCGCCAGCTCGCTCCGCCGGATCGCCTCCGCACGCTCCCTGATGGCCGCAATCACGGGAACGACGTCCCGAGTCGCGAGCCAGTCGCGGAAGCGGTCTGCCTCCGCGACGGCGATCGCCTCGGCCTTCGCAAACTCCGCCTCCCGGCCCTGAAGCGTCTCCTCGACGACCGCCTCGAGATCGTCGATGTCGTACAGGTAGCAGTCCGGGAGCTCGTTGATCGTGGGGTCGAGATCCCTCGGCACGGCCAGGTCGATCAGCAGCAGCGGGCGCCCTTTTCGCGCCGGCAAGGCGCTAGCAACGTCGTTCCTGGTCAGAACGACGTCCGGCGAGCCGGTGGATGAGACGAGGATGTCCGCCGTCTCGGCGACCTCGGCGACGCGCTCGAGCGGGATCGCTTCGCCACCGAGCTGGTGTGCCAGTTGCCGGCCTCGCGTGGTCGTCCGGTTGGCCACGAACGAGAGCGTGGCTCCGCGTTTGACCAGCCGCCGCGCGGCCAACGTCCCGATCTTGCCGGCGCCGACGATCGCGATCTGCGAGCCCTCGAGGTCGCCGAAGACCTGCGCCGCGAGCGCCGCGGCGGCCGACGAGGTCGTGCCAGGGCTCTCGGCGATCGCCGTGTCCGTCCGCACCTTCTTGCCGGCGTGCAGTGCGTCGCGGAAGAGCCGGTCGAGCATCGGCCCCACGCTCCCGTGTTCGTACGCCGTCCGCACCTGCCCGAGGATCTCTCCCTCACCGGGAACGAGCGAGTCGAGCCCGGCCGCAACGCGAAAGAGATGCACAGCGGCCGCTTCCTGCTGCTTGCGATAGAGGTAGGGCTCGAGCTCGGGCGGCTCGACACCGGCGAGCGAGGCCAGCGCCTCGATCGCCTCTCGGTCGGCGTCGTGTCCGTCCTCCGCGGCGAGGTAGAGCTCGGTGCGGTTGCAGGTCGAGAGACAGACCGCTTCCCCGCTTTGCGCCAGCTGCGCGGCGAGCGCCGCGGCTCCCTCTGTGTCGAGCGCGACGCGCTCCCTCACTTCGACGGGTGCAAGGCGATGCGAGGTGCCGACGAGGAGCAGGTTCATGCGACGTGGGTGGCCAGGAGGCCGAGCTGGAGGACGATGACGACTCCGAACCCGGCGAGCGCGAGGGATGCGGACAGCGCGCGGCGTCCACTCTGGATTCGGAGGTAGAGGACCGACGCGTAGAGCGCCCAGACCGCAACGGTGCCGCCCATCAGCAGGTCGACTCCACGAGCGCGGGCAAAGCCTGGAATGAGACCGACGGTCAGTGCTGCCAGCGACACGGCGATCGTCGTAACGGTCAGCCGATCGAGGGCAACGAGGGACGGGAGCCGTAGACGGAGCAGACCGGTCCGATGCCGCTTGAGCGCGCGCTCCTGCCAGAGCTCGAGCGCGGCGAGGCCGCCCGCGACCGTGAAGCCGGCGAACGCCGCGAGGACGAAGGTCACGTGCGTCAGAAGCACGACGTCGTTCCAGGCCACGCCTTCGCGCGTGTCCGCCCCGCCGGCCGCGTAGGAGACGGCGAGGAGCACGGCGGCCAGGGGCATGACCGTCAGGCCCAGGAGCCGAAAGCGAGGGCTACAGCCCCAGATCAGGTAGGCACCGACCACGAGCCAGACGAAGAGGTTGAGCGAACCGGCCCACGTTCCCCACGGAAAGCCGTCGGCCCGCCAGGCCTGGACGACGAGGAGGGCCGTCTGCGCCAGCCAGCCGACCCGAACGCCCCAGGTCGCGAGCCGACCGAACGTCCCCGGGCTCCGCACGTTGCCCGCATACGCCACCGCCGCTTCGCCGTAGGCGAAGAGCACCGGCCAGACGAGCTGCTCAGCCACCGACTCGCTCCTTCGCGATCCGGGCGAGCTCCGTCAGCTCGCGCTCGATCCGAGTCACCTTGAGGGCGATCAGGACGACGTAGAGCAGGACAGCCGCGAAGACGACGAGGTACGCCGCGGCGAGGTACTTCTCCCCGGTGCTCACGCGAGCTGCTCCCGAAGCTCTCGGAGCCTGGCATCGATCCGTTTGCCGGTCAATTCGATCAGGTAGATCGCTCCAGCCAGGGTCAGCATCGCGGCGAGGCAGACGCAGAACGAGATGAACATCGACGCCGACATCTGCGGTCCGTCGCGGTTGAAGAGCGGCGTGGGATGCAGGAGCTGATCGGCGAGCCGGATGGCAAGGAAGCTCACCGGAAGCAGGACGGCGCCGAACAGGGCATAGACCGCCGACGTTCTCGCGCGGCGCGGCCCGGGCTCCGTCGAGTAGCGCAGCATGAAGTAGGCCGAGTAGAAGAGAAACAGGATCAGGAAGAGGACGAGTTGCCGCTCGCTCCAGGTCCACCAGACTCCCCAGGAGATCTTGGCCCAGATCGAGCCGGTGACGAGCGTGAGCAGTCCGAAGATCACGCCGATGTGCACGGCGGTGTAGCTCTCCAGATCCGCGCGGTCGTCGCCCTTCCAGAGCAGCCGGAACGCTTTCCACGCGGCCCATCCGAAGCATGCGTACGCGGTCAGGGCGATGGGGACGTGGATGTAGAAGATCCGCTGGCTCGGCCCCTGATCGGCGTCTTCCGGTGCCCAGAGCAGCGCGAGGCCGAGCCCGGCGGTGAGCAGCACCGCCGCGGCGACAGAGAGGACGACCGCGCCGTTATTCCGTAACGACGTACTCAAAGCTTGCCCAGGAGAGGATCGCAAAGATGAGGTCGTAGAGGCCCAGGAAACCGAGGTAGCGCCCCGGATTCTCCGCGAGCGTCGCGCCGACGCCGCCGACGATGAGCGGGATCGCGAGCGGCAGAAAGAGAAGCGGCAGAAGAAGCTCCCGGGCCCGCGAGGCGGCCGCCATCGCTCCGAGCAGCGTCCCGACGGCGGCGATCCCGATGTTCGCGAGCGCCACGCCTGCGATGAGCTCCCAGGTCACCGGCTCGTAGAAGAGCGCGAAGGCCGGGAGGGCTACTGCCTCGGCGAGGGCCAGGAACGCGAAGACGCTCAGCGTCTTGCCGAGCCAGATCGCGCTCCGGTCGCAGGGGGCGAGCAACAGGCCGTCGATGACCGCCTCGTCGCGTTCGGCGACGAACGACCGGACGAGCGCAAGCAACGCCGTGAAGAGGAGAGCGATCCAGAGCATTCCAGCGGCGGCTAGACGCGAGGAGTCGTCCGGGAGCGCGAAGTGGAAGACGACGAGGGTCGCGACGACGAAGAGGAGCATTGCCGGCACCGTGTCTCGTGAGCGGAGCTCGACGAGGAGATCCTTACGTGCGAGCGCGGTGACGTCGGAGAGGTAGCCGATCATGCGGAGCCGAGCGCAAGGTGGGCGGTGGGTGTCGTGCCGAGGCGCTCCGGTAGGTGGCTCGCGACGACGACGGTGCGGGAGGGCATGGGCTTGGCGAGCTCGTCGAGGAGGAGCTCGGTGCCGGCGGCGTCCAGGGCACTGAAGGGCTCGTCGAGCAGCAGCAGGTCCGGCTCGTGGAGCAGGGCGCGGCAGAGGGCGAGGCGCTGCAGCATCCCCCGGGAGAAGGCGCCCGTCTGCTCCCGGCGCGCATCCCAGAGCCCGAAGCGCTCGAGAAGCATCCCGATGCGCTCGCGGCGCTCATGGATGCGGTAAAGGCGGCCGTACAGGTCGAGATTCTCGAGCGGGGTCAGCTCGCGGTAGAGCAGCGGCTCGTGTCCGAGGAAGCCGATGCGCGCGCGGTCGACGGCGACGTCGAGCTCGCCG
>Ga0184625_10000365_pt1 | contig 16536 bp, 12 predicted proteins | sample PLM3_30_b1_FD_133151 | JGI IMG/M metagenome (GOLD analysis project Ga0184625, IMG submission 133151) | Groundwater sediment microbial communities from an aquifer in East River, Colorado, USA - PLM3_30_b1 | ecosystem: Environmental > Terrestrial > Soil > Riparian zone | place: USA: East River... | reverse complement strand
GTCTTGGCTGCCGCGGGTGCGCTCCCGCCCGCTCGCGGCTGCGCCGGCCCCTGGCCTCTGCCGGCTCGCTGAGGAGTCGCGGGCGCCTGTCCCTCCGCGGGCGGCGTGAAGCCGCGCTCACGCATGCGCTCCATGAATCGTTCGCGCTCTTCTGGAGTCATGCTGGCCATACGCTCGGCAAAATTTCCGCGGCCGCCACGCCGTCCGCTCCCGGCGCCATCGCTGCCTCCCGCCTGTGGAGTCGACGCCTCGCCCTGGGCGCCAGACTGCGACTGCGATGCCTGGCGCGGCTGTGCGGCTGGTGCCGCCGCCTGACGCCGCGGCCGCTCCGCACCTGCTGGCTGAGGAGCAGCGGCCTGTGGCGTCGCCGGCGAAGTGCTTGGCTGGGTGTTGCGTGTATCGGGGCCTGCACCGGCGCCACGTCCACGACCGCCACCGGATCCTCCGGGTGGGGGAGTCTGCCCCAACGCCTCGAAAATTTCGGCAGTCGGGCGGAAACGCAAGGCTGTGTTCGGCACGCGGAGCACGTCAGTGCGCCGCGCGATTTCGATATTCACGTTCGCGGTCATTCCCGGCTTGAGCTTCAGGCCGGGATTCGGCACGTCGATCACCGTCTGATACGTCACGACGTTTTGTATTGTCGTGGGCTGCAGGCGCACCTGCGTAACGTTTCCCGTGAACTCCTCGGTGGCAAACGCATCGACGCGAAAATGGACGAGCTGTCCCGGGCGAATGCGGCCCACGTCCGATTCGTCGAGGCTCGCCAAAACCTGCATCTTCGTCAGGTCGGCCGCAAGCACGAACAGCGTCGGCGCGGACATGCTTGCCGCGACGGTCTGCCCGACGTCCACGTTGCGCGAGATGACGAGGCCGTCGATCGGCGACTCAATGACGGTATGCGCGAGATTGACCTCATTCTGTTTGAGCGACGCCTGCGACTGGGTGACGCCGGCCTGCTGCGATCGCAGCTGCGCCTCCGCAGAGCGCACCGCCACTTCGGCGGCTTCGAGCTCGGTCTGCGCGATCAGCTTCTTCTCCGAGAGCTCGCGCGCCCGGGTCAGCTTCGTTCGCGAGTCATCGAGTGCGACGCGCAGCCGCTCGAGGTCGGCTTCGGCGCGGATCAGGTTGGCTCGCGCCTGTTCGATCTGCGACTGAATCAGCGAAGGATCCAGCCGCGCGAGCACCTGCCCCTTGCGGACGAGCGAGTTGAAATCGGCGTTCAGTTCCTGAATGGTGCCCGACACCTGCGTGCCGACCTGCACTGTCGTCACGGCCTGGAGTGTGCCAGTCGCTCCTACAGTTTCGGCGACGTCGCCGCGAGTGATGCGCGCGGTCGTGATCGTCGGCGCCACCGGCTTCTGCGTGTAGCGATAGTAGCCATAGGCGCCGGCGGCGATGACGGCGACCGCGGCGACAAGAAACAGTATTTTTCGCATCTGTATATAAGACGTGGGGCGCGCCACGGATGTTTAGCGCGCCCCTGTGAAACTTCTGTGACGGCCGGGTTTAGTGGGCGGCGGCCTCTTCGTGCGGGTGCTTCTTCCAGAGTCCCTTCCAGCCCTCCTCGAAGAGCGTATAGACCGTGGGAACGAAGACCAATGTGATGAAAGTCGAAGTCAGCAACCCGCCAATGACGACTCGCGCCAGGGGGACCTGCAGCTCGCTGCCTTCGCCGATGCCGAGCGCCATCGGCACGAGGCCGAGCATCGTGGCCAGCGAAGTCATGAGAATCGGCCGCAGCCGCGTGCGTCCGGCCACTTCGACGGCTTCGCGCAATTCCATCCCGTCGCGGCGCCGGAGGATGTTCGTGTAATCGACCAGCAGGATCGCATTACTGACGACGATGCCGCCGAGCATGATGACCCCGAGGTAGGCCTGCAGGTTGAACGACGTGTTCGTCAGATAGAGCGCCAAGACGACGCCGATGGCCGCCGTCGGAACCGAGAACATGATGATGAACGGGTCGCGCAGCGACTCATACTGCGACGCCATGACCGCGTAGACCAGGATCAGCGCCAGAATCAGCACGAGGCGCAGCTCCTTGAATGTTTTTTCCTGCTGCTCGACCTCGGCGCCAAAGCCGATGGAGAAGCCTTGCGGACGGTTGATCTCGGGAAGGCGCGCGGTGACCGCCTTGACGGCCTCGCTGAGCGGAATCTCCGGCTCCGCGCTGACCAGCACCATGCGCTCCTGATTTTTTCGTTCGATCTGACTCGGCCCGAGCTGCGACTGAATGACCATGACGTTCCGTACCGGCAGGGCGACGCCCCCTGCGGTGGTGATCATCACGTCATTGACGTCCGACACCAGCTCGCGATCTTCCTGCTTCAGCCGGACGATGATCGGGTATTCATAGCCGCCCTGGCGGTACTGCGCGGCCACCGTCCCGGCGACGTTCGTACGAATCGTGTCGGCGACCTGCGTCGTGTTGAGGCCGAACAGCGCCGCTTTCGGACGATCGATCTGCACGGCAAGCTCGGGACGCGCTTCATCGCGTGCGAGCCGAGGGTCGGCGATGCCCGGCGTCGTCTGGAGCAGGTCCTGCACTTCCAGCGCGAGCTTGCGACCCGCCTCGAGATCCTCGCCGCGGATTTCGATGCCCATGCGTGCGTCGTTGTTCTGCCCGCCAGACATCAGGCGGTTGAGCTGGTTATTGCCGCCGCTCGCGTTGGCGCGAACGATTACGCCTGGAATGCCAGAGAGCTGGCGTCGCAGCTCGAACGCAATCTGGTCGCTCGAACGTTTGCGCTGATCTTTCGGTACCAGGAACAGCTGGATGAACCCACGGCTTGTGCCGCCGCCGCCCATTCCGCCGCCGCCGCCACCACCACCGCCGCCGGCACTGGCAATCAGCGTCTCCGCTTCGGGCACAAGCTGCTGCGTCATCTGCTCGAGCCGGCTCATGATCGCGTCAGTGCGCTCGATGCGCGTTCCGGCCGCGAGCTCCGCTGACACCTGAACCACGCCCTCGTCGGTCTGCGGCGCGAGCTCCGTATTCAAGAGTGGGAACATCAGCACCGCGGCGATCACCGACGCAACGCCTATCCCGATGACGATCGGACGATGGACCAGCGCTTTATGGAGGAATCGCCGATACGCGTCGTCCATGCCATCGAGGAAGTTCTCGCTTGCGGTGAACAGGCGTCCACCGATTCCCGTGCGCTGCTCGACCGGAGGCGGCAGCCTGAGAAGATTCGCACACAGCACGGGCACGAGCGTCACCGCCACCAGAAGGGACATCAGGAGCGAGAAGATGACCACCACCGACAGCTGCTTGAACAGGATGCTCGAGATGCCTGTGAGGAAGAGCAGCGGCACGAACACCGCGATGTGCGTCAGGATCGACGCGACGATGGCGCCCCAGACTTCCTCGCTGCCTTCGATCGCCGCGGTCACGCGATCCTTGCCGTGCTCCATGTGCCGGTACGCGTTCTCGAGCACGACGATAGCCGCATCGACGACCATGCCTATACCCAGCGCCAGTCCACCAAACGTCATGATGTTCAGCGTATAGCCCGCGAAGTAGAGGAGTGCGAACGTGCCAACGACAGAGATCGGGATCGACGTGCAGACGATGAGCGTCGAGCGGAAGCTGCGGAGAAACAAAAAGATAATCAGCGTGACGAGAGCGGCGCCAATCAACGCGTGCTCCTGCACGGAGTGAATCGACCTGCTGATGTACACCGAGCTGTCGTCGAGAACGTTCAGCTTGATGTTGGGCATCTCTGAGTTGATGCGCGCGATTTCGTCCCTGATGCCCTGGGCAACCTGCACCGTGTTTGTGCCGGACTGCTTCTGCACGGAGAGGCGCACGCCGGGCAGCCCGTTGATGCGAAGGAGCGACCGCACGTCTTCGGTCGTGTCGACGACTTCGGCGACGTCGCGGACGTAGATCGGCACGCCGCCGCGGGTCATGAGCACGAGATTGCGGATTTCGTCGAGGCTCTGGAATTGCGCCTGGCTGCGCAGCAGATACGTCCGCTCTCCCTGGTTGACTTCGCCCAGCGGTGTATTCGTGTTCTCCGAGCGGAGCAACGCAGAAATTCGGTTGACCGGCAGATCCAGGGCCGCAATCTTTTCCTTGGAGAGCTGGACATGTATCTGACGTCGCAGGCCGCCCATGGTTGTCACCGCGGCGACGCCTTCGGCGCGCTCGAGCCGCGGCCCGATCTGGTTCTCGGCCATTTCGCGCAGCGTCACCCGATCGTAGTTGCCTTCGATGCCGAGGCTCATGATCGGCATCGCGTTCGAGTCCTGCCGGAAGATCTGCATCGGCTCGGCCTCGAGCGGCAGGCGTCCCCGCACGCGATCGAGCCGCATGCGCATGTCGTCCATCGCCTCGTTGAGGTCGGTGCCCCACGCGAACGAGAGCGACACGCGGCTGCTGCCTTCTGACGAGCTCGAGTTGAGCTGGTCGAGGCCCGCCACTGCGCTGACCGTCTGCTCGATTGGCCGGGTGATGAGCTGTTCGATTTCCTGCGGACCGACGCCCGGGTAGCGGACGATCACGCTCACCGTCGGATACGTGACGTCTGGCAGCAGGTCGACTGGAAGCCGGGTCACCGAAATACCGCCCAGCAGGATGATGATCGCGCTGATCATGAACATCGTCACGGGCCGTGCAATCGCTACTCTCGGGATGCTCATTGTGACTCCAGCCTGCGTCGCTTAACGTTCACCGTTTTGCCGTTCACCGTCTACGTGCATTTCCTACTTAGCTACCACCTACCGCCTACCGCCTACCAGCTAGCGTCCTACCACCTAGCGCCCAGGCGTCGGTGCCTGGTTGGTGTTGACGCCAGGCGCTTCCGCGCCGCCGCCGCGCCGGCCGCGACCAGTACCGCCCGCGCGATTGGCGCCGCCGTTCGCCCGGCCGCCTCGGCCGGCCATCACGATGCGATCACCCGGCCGCAGCGCGGCCGCGCCTGTCGTGATGATGCGCTGGCCTTCCTTCACGCCGTTGGTAATCTCCGTAAATTCCTGCTGCTCGATGCCGACCGTGACGGGGGTGAAGACCGGAGTGTCGCCTTCGTCGGCGGGCAACCACAACCCGATCTTGCCCTGGAGATCGACAACGGCGAGCGTCGGCACGACCAGCGCGCCATCGTGCTTCTCGACGGTGAACCGCGCGCGCGCGTACATGCCGGGCTTCAACCGGTAGCTCGAGTTGGGAATTTCGATTTCCACTTGTGCCGTGCGGGTCGCCGGGTCGAGGATTGGCGCCAGCCGCGCCACGCGGCCGATGAAGTTTTCGCCCGGATACGCGTCCACTTCCGTTTCGACGGAGGTGCCCTGATGAATCCGCCGCAGATCTTTCTCGACGACGTTGATGACGAGCCGCACGGTGCGGATATCGACAACCGAAATGAAGGAAGTATTGACGCCGACGCTGGCGCCCGGATCGAGCGTGCGCTTGCCGATGAACCCGTCGACCGGCGCCGCGATGACCGTATTCGACAGGTTGATCTTGAGCTCGTCGAGCCGTGATCTGGTCTGTTCGAGCATCGCCATCGACAGCTCGAGCTGCGCCTGCGCCGCCTGGTAGCGCGCATCGGTGTCGTCAAAGGTCTGGCGGGGGAGCAGATCGCGCTCGTACAGGCTCTTCGAGCGCTCCATATTGTTCTGTGCGAGCTTAAGGTCGGCTTGGCGCTGGCGAATCGTCGCCTGAGATACCCCCAAAGTCGCTTCCGCCTGCTTGATTTGTTCGACGATCTCGCGATCTTCAATCTTGGCGATCGCCTGGCCTTGGCGGACCGGGTCGCCGAGCTTTACATAGACCGCTTCAAGACGTCCCTGGCCTCGAGGGACGGCATCGACGGTTGCGGCGCCAACCAGATTGCCGACAACCAGGATCGTGTCGATCATGTCCTTGCGGACGACCGGCGTCAGTTCAACCGTCATCGGCGGCCGGGGGCCGCGCGCAAACCCGCCGCCTCCGCCAAAGCCACCGCCACCCATGCCACCACCGCCGCCGCCACCAGCCTGCTGGCGCCGTTCGCGAGCGATGTCCTGGCCAGCTGCGCTCGCCTGGCGATCGCCCATGAAGTAGTACGCAGCCGCTGCGCCTGCGACGACGAGCAACAGCAGAATGATTCCGTATTTACGCATATGTGAAATCCGCGTACCCCTCAGCGCGCGCCTGATTGCTGCCCTGCCTGCTGCACGCGGTCGAACTCGACGAGCGCTTTCCGATAGTTGAGCAGTGCGCGCAGCTCGGCGTTCTGCGCTTCGCGCAGGTCGCGCTGCATCTGCACGACCTGATAGTTGTTCGACATGCCGACATCGAACCGGCTCATCTCGGCGTCGAGCCGGCGCTGCGACAGGTCGCGCGCCACGCGCGAGGCGGCCAATGCCTCCATGTTGTTGGTCACCTGCAACGCCGCGTTGGTCACCTCGGTGGCAACGGTCAGCTCGCTGGCGCGAATCTGCGCCTGGTTCTGCTGAATCAGGAGGCGCGTCCGCGCCGCCTGCGCCTCGGCCGGGTTGCCCCCGAGCGGGTAGTTGACGTTGATCGCAAATTGCCAGTTCGGATAATCGCGATTGAACAGCGTGCCGAGCGCGTTGTTGAACCCGCCGTCGAAGAGGACGCCGCTTCGCTGCTGGTCGAGTCCCGAACCGGTGAGATTCCATTGGACGCCGCCGAGGCCGGACGCGCCGTAGCCGACGAGCGCGTCCACGTCGGGAAGCGACTGGTCGCGCTGCGATTTGAGGAGCACGGTGTTCGCTTCGTACGCGTTGCGCGCGATGTGGAGGTCGGTGCGCTGTTGAAGCGCGGACCGGACCGCCGCCTCGACATCGATCGAGACCGCCTGGAAGTCGGGCCGATCGGTGGGGTCGAGGCGCTGCGACCACAGCGGATCGTTGGTGCCGCTCACAATCAAGCGCTTGAGGGACAGCTCGGCCGTGCGCATGATGGCAGTGGAGGTTGTCAACGTCTGCTGCCTCGACGCTTCTTCGGCTTCGGCCTGGACGACGTCCATCGGCGCCATGGTGCCGACTTCGACGCGAATCTTGTTGTCCGAGAGCAGTTTCGACGCGAGCGACAGCGATTCGCGCGCGACGTCGACCGCCTGGATCGAGTACACGTAATCCCAGTACGCCGCGCGGACGGCCGCCAGCGTATTGGTGGTGCGCGCTTTGAGATTCAGCTCGGCGTTGTCGCGGTTGATCACCGCCGTCGCCATCTGCTGGCGGGTCTGATCGATCTTGAAGCCGCGCAGCAGCGGCTGCGTGTAGCTGAACAGGTACGAGCTGTTGAACTGCGGATCGAATCGCGCCAGCTGGTCTGTCGGCGACACAACTTTGTTGTTGTTGAACGTCAGCGCGTAATTGCCGCCGCCCCACGGCACGTTCTGGATGATCCCCGCGTTGTAGGTCATCGTCGACACGTTGGGGCTGCCGGGATTCAGCAGGTTGGTCGGCGGGCGCACGTTGTCGCGCCGGCCAAGGGTCGACGTCGCGCTCGGGTTGTAGTTGGCGCGCAGCGACGCGAGCGTGAAGTCGAACGTCTGCGGATTCAGCCGCTCGACTGCGATTTCAAGGTTGTTGTCGACGGCGCGGCGCACCGCGTCTTCGAGCGTCAGCGGCACCGTCGCGGCGCCGGCCGCATCGAGTGGGTTCTGTGCGCGCGCGGTTTCCCGCCCAGCCGCATACCGCTCGACCGCTTGCTTGATGAGTGCTTCCGTGCGCGCCGTGTCAGACGCTGAAGTCTGCGCGAAGGCGGCGCCTGCTCCGAACACTACGAACGACGCAGCCGCAATAAACGATCTTCCCAACATCTCGAGCTCCATTGAAAATAAGAACAATTCTCGGGGTTATTTTTGGCGATTCCGTTCGGCCTCGTTGCGCTTGGCGATGGCGTCGAGCCCGCGGCGCTGCTCCGGCGTCAACACGCTGTGGATACGCACGAGCATTGTCGTCCGCTCCTTGGCGATCGAGTAGCGCGCCATTTCGAGGCGCTCGGCCGCCTTGAGCAGCTCGCGCTCGCTCGCCGCGGGACGTTCCATCAGCTGCCGGAAATCGCTGTGCGCGCGATCGAGGTCTTCCTTGTCGGCCTTCATGCGCGCCATGGTCGTCTGCACGATCTGCTCGAGCTCGGCGGATTGCTCCGTCGTGAGCTTGAGCTCCTGCTTGTACTTGTCGGTGGCCCACCACCGGGACGGGGGACGCGGCGGGCTCGCGTGCGAGCCGGACGAGTCCTGTTGTTGCGTGTTGGCCTCGAGACGCGCCGACAGCCCGCTGGGCACGGCGAAGGCCCAGGCCATCAGCATCACCATCAGAATCATTCGCATGGAAATTGACCTCAACCGACTACTAACTCCAAATACGACGGCGGTATACGGGCTGTTTACAGGTCGTGAGTATTGGATGGGGAACCCCCTGCCAGCGTCACCAGCCTCCTGACCGTCGTGCCGACAAGATTGTCCGGAGTCGACGCGCCGGCTGTGAGGCCGACCGTGAGGTTTCCGGTCGCGGGCCACCACCCGGTCGCCGTCACCTCGTGCTTCCCCCCGGCGGGCCTGTAGCGGATGGCGTCGGCCGACTCCAGGCACTCTGGGTCGGCGATGTGGTAGGTGGGAACTCGTTCGGCGCACATTCGCGCCAAATTACAGGTATTGCTGCTGTTATAGCCGCCGATGACGATCATCAGATCGACCGGCTGCTGGTTGAGCAGCACCACTACAGCGTCCTGCCGATCCTGGGTGGCACTGCAAATCGTGTCGAAGGCGCGGAACCGCGATGCCAGGTTCTCGGCGCCGAAGCGATCGGTCACCGCCTGCCGAAACAGATCCTGCACCTCGAGCGACTCGGACATCAGCATCGTGGTCTGGTTCGCCAGGCCGATGTGTCCAAGGTCGCGATCGGGATCGAACCCCGGGGACGTCGCGTCGCGAAAACGCTCGAGAAAGGCGGCGGCGTCGCCGCCGCGCCGGATGTAGTCGCAGACCGCGTTGGTCTCGTCAAGGTTCAACACCACAAGAAACCGGCCGTTCGCGACGGTCAGGGCCTGGGAAGCGGTCGCCTGCGTCTCTTCGTGCCACACCTTGCCGTGAATGATCGACGTGAACCCGTCCTGGGCGTACCGTTTGACGTTCTTCCAGACGTTCAAAACCGAGCCGCAGGTCGTATCCACCATGACGCAGCCGATCTCGGCGAACCGCTGCATCTCACCGGTCGTGACGCCGAATGCCGGCAGCACGACGACGTCATCGGGACCCAGCGGCGCACGGGCGGCGAGAGGGTCGCTGAGAAACTCGATGCCCTTGCTGCGCAGCCGGTCGTTGACGTGCGGGTTGTGGATGATCTCGCCGGTGAGGAAGACGCGGCGATCCGGAAACCGCTCGCGCGTCTGATAGGCATAGTCGACGGCGCGATCGACGCCGTAACAGAACCCGAACTCGCGCGCGAGGTGGATCGTCAGGCGGCCGGATCGGTACTGAAAGTCGTCGGCCTTAATCTGCTGAACGAGGTCGCTGTGGTAGTTCTGATTCAGCTCGGCCGCGACCGCCGATTTCAGATCGAGGCCCTTCCTGAAGACAAGCGAAGAGGTCATGCGTTGGTCGCGCGCCGATTGCGGATCATTCCCGAACGTAACTGATTTCCCGTATTTCGAGCGGCGTGGTCATTACGTCAATCGCGCTGAGATCGGGGCGCATCTCGCGGGCGCGCGAGCCGACCAGCGCCTCGTCGATCTCGATGAAGAACTGATCGTCGGCTGCGGCCTGGAGGGCCAGCGTGCGGTTCGACTGCTGCATCGCGCGATCGACGTCGCGCAGATGGCTGGTCCGGTCCATGGCGAACCCGAGGAACAATCCGGCGGCGAGACCAGCGGCAGCGGCGCCCGCGACCCAGCGGCGTGCCGGACCCAGCATGCGCTGTACGGTGGTGGCGCGCGCCGGCATGTGCTGGTGCGGAAACGCGACCACCTCGGCCGGATGGTCGTGGCGCTCGATGCGCCGCATGATGCGGTCGCGCTGATCGTGCAGCCGGTCGGCGGTGAATGCCGCGTCGGCCTCCCGCAGCGCCGCGTCCTGCATCAGCTGCAGCGAACGGACGAGCTCGTCGAAGCGCGCTTTGCATGACCGGCAACCCGCCAGGTGGCGGTTGTCGCCGTCAAGGACGCAGGTCTCCATCAGCTCGTCGTCGGTCAAGTGCAGGTTCACGTTCGTGTCGCCGAAGTTCACGATCCGATGATCAAATCGCATGGCGCTGTCCTTCCATGGCCGAGCGCAGCTTACGGATTGCGCGGAACAGATGCACTCGCACGGTCGATTCGTTCAAGCCGGTCATTTCCGCGACGTCGCGCGTCGAATGATCGGAGTAGTGGCACAACATGAAGACCAGCCGCTGCCGGTCGGGCAATTTCTGTACGGCGGCGACCAGCTGCTCGCGCCACTCGCGTGCCATCAGTTGCGCCTCGGGCGATCGATCGCTCGGCCGCGTGGCGCGCTCGATGGTGTCCTGATCGCGGCGGCCGGCGTCGGCAACCGGCAGCATCCAGCGCGATCGGCGCATGCGCGCCTTCTGCCGATCGAGACAGCCGTTGATCAGGATTCGCGTCAGCCAGATCTCGAACGAGAGGTTCCGCTGGAACGACTTGATGTGCGTGTACGCCTTGACGAACGCATCCTGTACCGCTTCATCTGCCTCGGCCACGTCGCGCAGGTAATGCCACGCAATGCGCGAAGCGCGACGCTGCTGCCGTGCGACGATTTGGCCGAACACGTCGCGGGCCGCTGCATCGTGGCCGGACGCGATCAGATCCTGCACCTGGCCGGCCAGCGACGACTCGGCGTCTGGTGGACGTGGTGATCCCTGCGCGGCGAGAGAACTCTCGCCGGGTCCTTCGACGGGAGCGTGAAGGGCAGAACCGCCAGCTGGCATTTGATCGCGCCTATTCATGGATACGACGGTGCTGGCCTTTCATTTACAGGCGGTTACAGGGATTAAGACCGGGAAACGGACGCATTAGATGATAGCATCACACCCCGTGGGATTTGAACCCGTCATTGGGCTCGAAATACACGCCCGGCTCCTCACCGATACCAAGATTTTTTGCGGCTGCAGCACGCGGTTCGGGCACGCCCCGAACACCAGCATCTGCCCGGTGTGTCTCGGGCTCCCAGGAGCCCTGCCGGTGCTGAACCGGCGAGCCGTGGATTTTGCCGCGAAAGCCGCCCTCGCCTTGAACTGCACGGTCCACGAACAGTCGATTTTCGCCCGCAAAAACTACTTTTACCCGGATCTGCCGAAGGGATATCAAATCTCGCAATATGAGCTGCCGCTGGCGACGGCCGGCACGCTCGAGTTCGGCGCCGGCGGCGCCGCGAGGGTCGTCCGCATCACGCGCGTGCACATGGAGGAAGATGCGGGCAAGTCGCTCCACGAAGGGTTTCCGGATTCCGACCAGAAAACCTACCTCGATTTCAATCGCAGCGGCACGCCGCTGATCGAAATCGTCACCGAACCGGATCTGCGCTCGGCGGAGGATGCCGCCGAGGCGTTCAGGAAGCTTCGCGAGATCCTCATCGCGCTCGGCGTCAACGACGGCAACATGGAGGAGGGCAGCCTGCGCTGCGATGCCAACGTCTCGGTGCGGCCCGAAGGGATGACGACGCTCGGGACCAAGACCGAAGTCAAGAACATCAATTCATTTCGTTTCCTCGAGAAAGCGCTTGAGTACGAAATCGCACGGCAGGTCGGGGTGCTCGACGGCGGCGGCGCGATCGTCCAGGAAACTCGCCTCTGGGACGCGGCCGCGCGTGAGACGTTTTCCATGCGCAGCAAGGAAGACGCGCACGACTACCGGTATTTCCCCGAACCCGATCTGCCGCCTGTGCGGATCGCGCGCGATCGGATTCAGCAAATCCGCGACTCCCTCGTCGAATTGCCCGAAGCAAGACGCCGGCGCGTGATGGTGGCATACGCGCTATCCGAGGCCGAAGTGACCGCACTCGAGAACACCGAGCTGACGCCGCTGTTCGAAGAGACGGCGCTGGCGTCGGGCCAGCCGCGCGCGGCGTTCAACTGGGTCTCGGGCGAAGTCGCGCGCAAGCTGAACGAACTTGGCGAGCGGTTCGATCGACAGCGGGTTAGCGCAGCCGCGCTGGCGGGTTTGATTGCGCTCGTCGAGAAAGCGGCGATCAGCGCGTCAATCGGCAAGAGCGTGCTGGAGAAGATGTACGAAACCGGCCGCTCCGCCGACGACATCGTCGCCGCGGATGGACTGGCGCAGATCGGCGACGAAGGTGCGATCCTCTCGAGCGTGCGCGCGGTGATCGCGGCCAACCAGGACGCCGTCACGCAGATTCGCAACGGCAAGACCGGGACGTTCGGTTTCCTTGTCGGTCAGGTGATGAAGGCAATGGGCGGAAAGGCCAATCCGACGCTGGTGAACCAGCTGTTGCGCAGAGAGTTGGATATGTGATCGAGACGCATCACGTCTCAAAGCTGTACAGCCGCGGCGTCTACGCCCTGCGCGACCTGTCGATGCAGGTCGACAAAGGGGAGTTCGTGTTCCTTACCGGACCGAGCGGCGCCGGCAAGTCGACATTTCTCCGCCTGCTGCTGCGGGAAATTGTGCCGAGCGATGGCGCGATCACCGTGGGGGGCAAGAATCTCGCGGATCTCTCGCCGCGGCAGGTGCAGGCGTATCGACGCACCGTCGGGTTCGTCTTCCAGGACTTCAAGCTCATTCCCAGAAAGACCGTGCTCGAAAACGTCGCCATAGTGCCGCGCGTCCTCGGCGCGCCGGTCTCGACGCAGCAGCGCAAGACCTTCCAGGTCCTCAAGTGGGTAGGGCTGCAGCACCGCATGAACGCGTATCCACAGGAACTGTCCGGTGGCGAGCAGCAGCGCATTGCGATCGCGCGCGCGCTGGTGAACGAACCCATGCTGATACTCGCGGACGAACCGACCGGCAACCTCGATCCGGACCTGTCGCTCGACATCATGAACCTGCTTCGCGAAGTGAACGCCCGCGGCACGACCGTTCTGGTGGCCACGCACGATCGCGATCTGATTCGCCGCGTGGGACGCCGCGTCATCGCGCTCGACCACGGCAAGCTCATCTCCGCCGACGAGCGCGCAGAGACAGGATCGAATGCGGGCGCTTAAATACTTCTTCGACGAGGCATCCGCCAGCCTGTGGCGCGGCCTCAACACGTCGATCATCGCCACCGCCACGATAACGGTCGCGTTCGTGGTGCTGGGCGGCTTCCTGGTCCTCACCTCCAACATGGAGCGGATATTCACGCGATGGCAGGAGGCGGCCGAGTTCTCGGTGTATCTGTCCGACGCCGCCACGCCGGAGCAGCGCGCCGCCATCGAGAAGACGCTGCGGTCCAGCGCGGCGGTCGGCGCCATCGAGGCTGTCTCGAAGGAGGAGGCGCTGCGGCGCTTCAAACAGAATTTCGGCACCCTCGCCGAGATGACGGGCGACGCCAATGCGAACCCGCTGCCAGCGTCGATTGAAGTGCGTCTGCGTGCGAATGCGGACCCTGCCGAGGTCGAGTCGCTGGCGAAGAAGACCGCCACGCTCGGAGGCGTCGCCGACGTGCGCTACGACCGGCAATGGATTCAGCGTCTGATGTATGCGGTGGGGCTGGTCCGGGCCGGCGGATTCGCGCTGGCGTCGCTGCTGGTGTTTGCCGCCGCGCTGACCGTGGCGAGCGTCGTCAGACTGGCGCTCTTTGCCAGGCGCGAAGAGATTCACATCATGCAGCTCGTCGGCGCGCCGATTGCTTACATTCGCGGTCCGTTCATCATGGAAGGGCTGCTGCAGGGAGGCATCGGCGCCGTGGCAGCGCTTGTCGTTCTGTGGATCACATTTTTTGCCGTCCGCGGACGGGCAGCTGGCTGGTTTGCGGGCGCGATCGACCCGGGCTCGCTCGTGTTTCTCTCGATCGCCAACGTGGCGGTCGTGCTCCTCGCCGGGATGGCCGTGGGGGCGCTGGGCGGATTCATCGCCGCGCGAGGGGCGCGGGAAATCGCCGATTGAAATCGATTTGTACGTTGACAGTGGCGCGTCTGATTCGTAGACTGAATTTACCCCTACATGACGCAGTCGAAGGCGAGGCCCGGGTCCAACCTTACCGATTTTTATCGGGAAGAGTTCCTCAAACATCGGCGCTGTCTGGAACAGCAGCGCGAGTATTATTCGGACAGCGCGATTACATCGGTCGAAGCCGCCCTCACCCGCATCATTTCCCAACTCGAACGTCTCTCAACCAAGGAAAACGCCGATCAGGTCGTCAGCGGCCTGCTGCGGAAGTTCAACGTGGTGACGGGCCTGTCGGGCTGGACCGATCCGAAGAACATTCACTGAGATTTCGGTTCTGTCGCACTTTCGCCAGCATTTTCTGACCATTGCACGCGGCGCAATCGAGGCCGCGTCCCCACATCAACTGATCGACCAGGCCGTGCAGGATCCGGCAATTGCGTCTCGCCTGCATGGCAGAGACCTTCACGTTATTGCCGTCGGCAAGGCTGCGCCGTTCATGGCCGAGGCGTTTGCGGCGGTGGCCGGCGATCGCATCCGCGACGGTATCGTCATCGGCACCCACCTTCCGATCGCGCTGCCGAAACAACTGGAGTGGATTCCATCGAGCCATCCGCTGCCGGATGCTCGCAGCGTCGCAGCGGGCCGGCGCGCGCTCGAAGTCGCGCAACGCACCGATCCAGACGACACGCTGGTTGTTCTGCTCTCGGGTGGTGCGTCAGCGCTGATGGCGGTTCCAGCCGGCACCCTGACTCTCGAGGACAAGCGTGCTGCGGTAAACGCTCTGCTGAAGGGCGGCGCAGATATTACGGCGCTCAATACGATTCGCAAGCACCTGTCGGCTGTCAAAGGGGGAAGGCTGGCCGCCGCGGCTTCGGGTCCAACCGTGTGTCTCGCAATTTCTGACGTCGTCGGAGACGATCTCAGCGTCATCGGGTCGGGTCCGACCGTGCCGGACCCGTCGACGTATCGCGATGCGTGGAACTACATCGAGCGGCTCGGCGTCGAACCGTTGATTACGGAGGCCGGCCGCAATTATCTGCGGGCCGGACTCGACGGAACGATCGCGGAAACGCCGAAGGCCGGCGATCCGCGGTTCGCTCAGTCGGTCACGCGAGTGATCGGGGGCCGCTTCAACGCGATGCGCGGAGCGGCCGAGACGGCGCGTGCTCTTGGGTACGACGTCATCGTTGGGGAAGAGCCAATCGTGGGCGACGCCAGGACGATGGGCCCGGTTGTACTGGATCGGGCGCGGACCCTTGCAGCCGCCAGACACAGGCCGGTCGCGGTCATCTTCAGCGGCGAAACGACGGTCAAAGTCGTCGGCACTGGAAAAGGCGGCCGCAATCAGGAGATTGCGTTGTCCGTGGCCAAGACGCTGGCCGCTGAGTCTGGCGACATCGCGCTCGGCAGCGTGGGAACTGACGGCATTGACGGCCCCACCGACGCGGCCGGCGCGTATTCTGATGCCACGACGATCATGCGCGCGACGCAGCAGGGACTCGACGCCGATGCGTTCCTCGCCGACAACAATGCGTACGCGTTCTTCCAGAAAATCGACGACCTGATCGTCACGGGTCCTTCCACCACCAACGTCGGCGATTTGCAAATCGTCCTCTTCCGCTGACGGGTTCCAGATTCCAAGTCCGGTTATAGTCAGATTAATGTTATCGAGAGAACAGATCTTGAATTTGATGCGTGACAAGGTCACGCATCCTGCCACGCCACGCGAGCTCACGAAAGCACTCAAAATCCCGCAGGAAGAACGCGCCACCTTCCGCCGCCTTCTCAAGTCGCTCGTCACGACGGGCGAGCTCGTAGAGACCAAGGGCGGGCGTGTCGGGTTGCCTGACAAGATGGACCTCGTGGTCGGCCGCCTCCAGATGCACGCGGCCGGCTTCGGCTTCGTGATTCCCGACAAGGCCGGCGGCGACGCGCCCGACGTGTACGTGTCGGCGGCCAACATCAAAGAGGCGATGCACGGCGATCGCGTGCTCGCGCGCATCGAGCGGAGGACAGTCGAGAACCGGCTCGAGGGTCGGATCATCCGCATTCTCGATCGCGGCAATTCGACGATCGTCGGCCGCTTCGACGTCGCGGACTCCGGTCTCGGCTTCGTTCAGCCGTTCGACCGCCGCATCGTCACGGACGTGCACGTGCCTTCCGGCCATTCGGGAGCGGCTGAGCCGGGAGAGATGGTGGTGGTGGAAATCACGACGTGGCCGACGGCTTCCCGCGGTCCGGTCGGCAAGGTCGTCGAGGTGCTCGGCGACATCAACGAACAGGGTGTCGACACCGAAATCATCATCCGCAAGTTCGGAATTCCCGACGTCCATGGCGAGGCGGCGATCGAAGAGGCGCTCGCGTTCGGACCGGTCAGCGCGAAGGATCTCGACGGCCGCACCGATTTCCGTCAGACCGTCACGGTGACCATCGACGGCGAGCACGCGCGTGATTTCGACGACGCGATCAGCATCGAGCGATTGGCCAACGGTCACTACTGGCTCGGCGTCCACATCGCCGACGTCGCGCATTAC
>Ga0184625_10000364_pt1 | contig 16543 bp, 16 predicted proteins | sample PLM3_30_b1_FD_133151 | JGI IMG/M metagenome (GOLD analysis project Ga0184625, IMG submission 133151) | Groundwater sediment microbial communities from an aquifer in East River, Colorado, USA - PLM3_30_b1 | ecosystem: Environmental > Terrestrial > Soil > Riparian zone | place: USA: East River... | reverse complement strand
CCTGGAGGTCATGATCGACGCTGTTTCACGACGGTCAGACCGTGATCACGGGGATCTTGCGTAGCGGGGGGACTCAGGAGCCGGAGGTCACGCGGTAGGCGTCGTACACGCCGTCGATCTTGCGTACGGCGGCCAGCAGGTGACCGAGGTGCTTGGGGTCGGCCATCTCGAAGGTGAACCGACTCACGGCAACCCGGTCACGGGTGGTCGTCACCATGGCAGACAGGATGTTGACCCGCTCATCGGAGAGCGCCCGGGTCACGTCGGCGAGGAGCTTGTGCCGGTCGAGGGCCTCCACCTGGACGGCGACCAGGAACATCGATGCGGCGGTGGGCTTCCACTCCACCGACACCATCCGATCTGCTTGTTGACGCAGCTCGTCGGCGTTGGTGCAGTCGGCGCGGTGCACGCTGACGCCGCCGCTGCGGGTGATGAACCCGAAGATCGGGTCGCCCGGCACAGGAGTGCAGCAGCGGGCCAGCTTAATCCAGATATCGGTCTCGCCGAGGACAACCACACCCGGGTCGTGGGTAGTGGACGTGGGTCGGGGCCGGCGGGTCGGCACCTCGGTCTCGGCTAGATCCTCGGTCGCGCCCTCCACACCGCCAAGATTGTTGACGAGCCTCGTCACCACCGACTGGGCCGAGACCTGGCTCTCGCCCACCGCGGCGTAGAGCGACGACACGTCAGACAGGTGTAGATCCCGGGCGATCGCCATCAGTGACTCGGAGGTGAGCATGCGCTGCAGTGGCAGACCCTGCTTGCGCATGGCCTTGACGATCCATTCCTTGCCCTGCTCGATCGCGCCCTCGCGCCGTTCCTTGTTGAAATGCTGCCGGATCTTGGTCCGAGCGCGGGGGCTCTGCACGAAGCCCAGCCAGTCCTGAGACGGGCTCGCGGTCTCAGATTTCGATGTGAAGATCTCGATAACGTCACCGTTGGAGAGCTTGCTCTCCAACGGGACGAGCTTCCCGTTGACCTTGGCGCCGATGCACTTGTGTCCGACCTCGGTGTGCACCGCGTAGGCAAAGTCGACCGGCGTCGAGTCCTTTGGCAGCGCTATGACGTCGCCCTTCGGCGTGAAGACATACACCTCCTGGGTGGACAGGTCGAACCGCAGCGCGTCCAAGAACTCGTTCGGGTCGGCCGCCTCGCGTTGCCAGTCCAGCAGCTGCCGCAGCCAGGTCATCTCATCGATGTGCGCCGGCGGGCCGACGATCGTGGCGTTCTTTGTCTCCTTGTAACGCCAGTGCGCGGCGATCCCGAACTCGGCGGTGCGGTTCATCGCGTACGTGCGGATCTGCAGCTCGACCGGCTTGCCGTTGGGACCGATCACCGTGGTGTGCAGGGACTGGTACATGTTGAACTTCGGCATCGCGATGTAGTCCTTGAACCGGCCCGGCACCGGCTGCCAATGCGCGTGGATGATCCCGAGCGCCGCGTAGCAGTCGCGCACCGTGTCGACCAGCACCCGCACCCCGACGAGGTCGTAGATCTCGCCGAAGTCACGCCCGCGCGCGATCATCTTCTGGTAGATCGAGTACAGGTGCTTGGGCCGACCTTTCACCTCGGCCTTGATCTTCGACGACTTGAGGTCGACTCCGACCTTCTGGGTAACCTGGTCGAGCAATGCGTCTCGCTGCGGCGCGTGTTCGCTCACCAGCCGGTTGATCTCTTCGTGGCGCTTGGGATACAGCGCACCGAAGGCGAGATCCTCGAGCTCCCACTTGATCGTGTTCATGCCGAGCCGGTGCGCGAGCGGCGCGAGGATCTCCAGCGTCTCGCGCGCCTTCTGCTCGCGTTTGGGCTGCGGCAGGAAGGCGAGGGTACGCATATTGTGCAGCCGGTCGGCGAGCTTGATCACCAAAACCCGGGGATCCTTCGCCATCGCCACGACCATCTTGCGGATGGTCTCGGCCTTCGCGGCATCGCCAAGCTTGACCCGGTCGAGCTTGGTGACGCCGTCGACGAGCAGGGCGACCTCGGCGCCGAACTCCTCGCGCATCTGGTCCAGCGTGTAGTCGGTGTCCTCGATGGTGTCATGCAGCAGCGCCGCGACCAGGGTGGTTGTGTCCATGCCGAGGTTGGCGAGGATCGTCGCGACGGCGAGCGGATGGGTGATGTAGGGATCACCGGACTTGCGGAACTGGCCGGAGTGCCACTCGTAGGCGGCGTCGTAGGCGCGCTGCAGCACCCGGGTGTCTGCCTTCGGGTGGCTCGTGCGGTGCGTTGCGATGAGCGGCTCCAGCACCTCGGCGATGTGCGGCGACTGCCAGGGCGCGTTGAACCGGGCCAAACGGGCGCGCACGCGCCGCCCGGTCGGGGCGCCCACGAGTCCGAAGCCGGATCCGGTGGCCACCCCCGTCGGCTCCATGTCCTCGGTGGGCTCCTCAGTACGATCTTGGTTGCGCTGCTGGGCGCGGTGCTCGGCCCGATGGGCACCCGGGAATGCGAGCACCACCCCGCCGGGTCCGTCGGTCTTGTCGTCCGGCGCGGTCGAGTCGACGGCCGGCTTCTCGTGCCGGCCCTTGGGCTTCTGGTCAGCCGCCGGCGTCACCGTGGAGTCCGGGGCTCCCGTACCCGGGCGCGCTTTCGCAGCACCGGCGGTGCTAACCTGCCCGTCGGTCTGCGTCCCCTCCACCGGAGGGGCGACATCGCTCGACACCGGTTCTCATCCTCACTGGCCGAATCCGCTGTGACGGAATCCGCCATAGCCAAATCCGCACTGGCCTACGCGGAGCATCCTTGACGGCCGAAGCCAGCCGAACACCCACGCCCGGAATGCCCATCGTACCGGCTTAACGCAGGATCGGCCCTCGCCGCGGTTCGGCGGCATTAACCGGCGGTTTCAGACTGTCAACAGTGCGTGTACGGGTCTGCCGGTTAAGCGCCGCCGGGCGCCCAGGAATTCCAACTCGAGCAGGACCGTGAAACCCGCGACGGTACCGCCGGCCCGTTCCACGAGCGACAGGGTGGCCTCGGCGGTGCCGCCGGTGGCGAGCACGTCGTCGATCACGAGCACGCGGTGACCCGCGACAAATGCGTCCGCCTGCACCTCAAGGGTCGCGGTGCCGTACTCGAGCGCGTACGACGCGGAATGCGTCTGCCTCGGCAGTTTGCCCGCTTTGCGTACGGGCACCACGCCCACGCCGGTCGAATACGCCACCGCCGCGGCCAGCAGGAACCCGCGGGCCTCGATTCCGGCGACGACGTCAAAGGCGCCCCCGTAGTGATCCACTACGGAGTCGGTGACCTGGTGGAACGCTGGACCATCAGCGAAGAGCGGGCTCAGATCCTTGAACACGACCCCATCCTGGGGAAACCCGGGGACGTCGATCACGTGCGTCGCGATCAGTTCAGCGATGTGTGGGCCACTGTCACCGCGGGCAGCCTCCATGAACGCACACCTCTCCCCCTCAGCCGGCCAGTGTCACGGAAAATGGCCCCTCGCGCTAGGCGGAAGGGCCACTTTCCACCAACTCGGTGGATCTTGTTTAGGGGCTCAGCGTTTGCGGCCGCCGGACCGGGCACCACCCGGCTTGGAGCCGCCGCCTGGCTTGGATCCGGTGCCCGGGCGCTTGCGGGTCTGCGGGCGTGCACCGGTGCGCGGTGCGGAGCCGGCCAGCGCGGTGTCGGCCTTCGACCCGTCGGTCGCGTCCGCCTTGGTCCCGTCCGCCTTGGTCCCGTCCGCCTTGGTGCCGTCCGCCTTAGTCGAGGCCGCCTTGGTCGCGGCCGATCCGCTCTGCCTCGGCGCGGCCTTGACCGACTTGCGCTCTGCACTCGCGCCGGCCGCTCGCCGGGCCAGCACCCGCTGCTTATGCAGCTTGAACTTGGGCTCGGCCTCCTTGAGATCGACCAGCACCGGCGTGGCTAGGAAGATCGACGAGTAGACCGCCGCGAGCATACCGACGAAGAGCACAAGCCCAAGGTCCTTGAGCGTGCCTGCGCCGAGCAGACCGGCGCCGATGAAGAGCAGGCCTCCGACGGGCAGCAACGCCACGATGGCCGTGTTGATAGATCGCATCAGCGTCTGGTTGACGGCCAGGTTCGCCGCTTCGCCATAGGTGCGGTTGGGGTTTCCGGTAATGCCCCGCGTGTTCTCGCGCACCTTGTCGAAGACGACCACCACGTCGTAGAGGGCGAAACCGAGGATCGTCAGGAACCCGATGATTGTCGACGGGGTGACCTCGAAGCCGACGAGGAGGTAGATCGCCGCGGTGAGCACCAGGTTTTGCAGGAGAGCCGCCAGCGCCGCCGCCGCCATCTTCCATTCGCGGAACACAAGCGACAGGTAGATCACAACGAGCACGAGGAAGATCACGGTGCCGATGAGCGCCGTCCTTGTGATCGACGCGCCCCACGCGCCGCTGACCGCGCTCTCGCTGATCTGGTCCTGGGGGATTTTGAATTTCTCCGCGAGGTCGGCCTTGATCGCTGCCGCCTTCGTCGACGCGACCGCCGGGTCCTCGTCGAGCTCTGCCGTCTTGATCAGGTAGTAGTCGGTTCCACCACCGACCTTCTGGGCGGAGCCGACTTCGGCACCAGAATCCGCCACGGCGGCGCGCACCTCGTCGAGGGTGCCCACACTGGCCGGCACCGTGAAGGCGTTGCCGCCCTTGAACTCGATGCCGAGGTTGAATGGCCGCACCAGGATCGTCACGATGGCGACCAGCAGGATGACCCCCGCGACCGCGTACCAGATCTTGCGTTTGCCGACGACGTCGATGCCGGCGTCGCCGCGGTAGAGACGGCTGGCGAGATCCTTCAGACCATGGCGCTTGGCTGGCTGAACGATGTTCTGCTCGGTCATGTCACGCCTCCTTCGCGCGGGTGGTGCCGGATGCCGGGGCGTCCTCGCGCGCGTGCTGGAGCACGCGGCCGAGCCCGCTGACCCGCGGCGAGAGGAATGCCGGTGTTCGCGCCAGCATCGTCATCATCGGATGCCGGAACAGGAACACGATCAACAAGTCCAGCGAGGTCGCCAGACCCAGCGCGAACGCGAAGCCCTTCACGGAACCAACTCCGACGATGTAGAGGACCACGGCGGCGAGGATCGTCACCGCGTTCGCGGTGATGATCGTGCGCCGGGCGCGGACCCAGGCCCTCGGCACCGCACTTCGAGGGCTTCGGCCTTCGCGAATCTCGTCCTTGAGGCGTTCGAAGTAGATGACGAACGAGTCCGCCGCGACACCGAGGGACACGATGAAGCCCGCGATGCTGGCGAGTGTCAGCGTTAAGCCCATCTGGCGGCCCAGGAAGACGAGCATGCCGAACGTCAGCAGGGCCGACAACAGCAGGCTCAGGGTGATCACCGAACCGAGCAGGCGGTAGTAGAAGAATGCGTACACGATGACCAGCAGCATGCCGATTCCGGCCGCGAGCAGACCCGCCCGCAGGTAGTCCGTGCCCAGCGTGGCCGAGATCGACTGCAGGTCGCCCGGCTCGAAGGTGATCGGAAGGGCGCCGAACTTGAGCTGGTTGGCCAGCAGGGTCGCGCTGGTCTTGTTGAAGCCGCCGGTGATCTCCGAGTCCGTGCTGAGCACCGCCTGGATCGCGGGGGCCGACACGACCGTGTTGTCGAGCACCACCGCCACCTGGCAGACCTGGCCGCCGCCCGTCTTGGCGGGCTGGGTGACCTGGCACGCCTGGCCCTCGTTGCTGAACGCCTCACGGGTGAGCGCCGTCCACTTCTTGGCGCCCTCGCTGTTGAACGTGAGGTCGACCTTCCAGGACGAGCCGGCCGATGAGTCTATGTTGGCCGCCGCGCCCGCCAGGTCGGTGCCCACGACCTTGGCCTTGTCGAGGAAGAGCTTGGTGTTGCTGCCGTCCTCGCACGCCACAGCGAGCTCGTTCACGTTCTCCACCGAGCCTGCCGGACGAGCATTCAGCTTCTCGCAGGTGACCTGAGGGACCGCGAGCTGCATCTCCACCGGCAGCACCGCGACCTCGGCCGGGGTGAGCTTGCGGAACGGCTCCAGCGCCGCCAGCATGGTCGGGTCGGACGCGACCTGCGCGGGGTCCTGAATCTGCTGGGCAACCGCGGCCGCGCTGCCGAGCTTCTTGAGCACCGCCGCCTGCTCGGGCCTCGGCGTGGCAGCCGGGCTCGGACTGGCGGACGCCGAGCCACTCGCCGCGGCCGCAGCGGCCGTCGCCGATGGTTTGGGGCTGGCAGTGGCGGACGGACTGGGCGCGGCCGAGCCGCTCGGGTTGGGGCTCGCGGACGCCGAGGGGCTCGGATTCGCGGCGGCGGCCGGCAGGTCCTGCGCTGCGACGAGCACCTTGCGGAAGCGCAGCTGCGCCGGAGTGCCCACCTTACGGATCGTGTCGTTGTTCTGGCCCGGTACCGAGATCACGATATGGCTGTTGCCCTCGGTCACCACCTCCGCCTCGGCGACGCCGGACGCGTTGACCCGCTTCTCGATGATCTCGCGGGCCTGCTCCAGCGAATCCGCGTTTGGCGGGGCGCCGTCGAGCGTCTTCGCGACGAGCGTCAGAGTCGTGCCACCGACCAAGTCTAGGCCGAGCTTGGGCTTGAGCCGCTCCTTGAACGACCCGCTGCCGAAGCCGAGGACCACGCCGAAGAGCACGACAAATATCGCGGCCAGCGTGAAGAGGTACCGCGACGGGCGCATCTGGCCCTGAGGAGGTGGTGCCACGTGGTCGACTCTCCCTGGATCTGCCGGACGGCTAGCAAGCGTCGCCGTCATGTCTTAGGTCTAACATCGCGACGGTGCGTCATCGGCACCGGCGCCGGGGGACTTTGGCCGCTGGTCGTCAGCCCTGTTCGATGGTCCTGGCGGCGTCGGAGTCGCCGGCATCGTCGTCGGGCTCGGTCGCCTGCCTGCTGGTGACGCGAGCGATCGCACCACGGGCGAAGCGCATATTGACACCGGGTGCCGCCTCGAGTGTGACCGACTCGTCGTCGGCGGCGATGACGGTCGCGAAGAGACCGCCCACGGTCTGCACCTCGTCGCCCGTGCCGAGCCGGGACTGCATCTCCGCAGCCTCACGGCGGCGCTTGGACTGCGGGCGAATCATGAGGAAGTACATGGCCGCGACGAGCAGGATGATCGGCAGGAATGTGAGCAGGCCACTTCCGGAGCCTGAGTCGGTTGCTAGTAGCACGTGTTTGCCTTCCTTATGGCACGCCGCCCGCGTAGCGCTGGTCATGTGACCACCGGTTCAACGCACAACAACGGCACAGGTGGGTGTCTATCCAGACCGCCGGGAGTCTAGTAGGTGCCGCCAGCGCAAAACCCGCCGCCTGGCTCCGCTCACAAGCTCACGCAAATGAGGCAGATCACGCCCGGATCGCGGCTCTGGTCACGGGTCCTGGGTGAACAGGTCCGGAACCGGCGTGGCACCGTTACCGAGTGTATCCGGTCGACCGGCTGGGCCCTGACCTAGGAGGTTGGTGAGCGCCAGCCGGTCGGGCGGCGTGAGCCCCAGATGGCGCCATGCACCCGCGGTCGCCACTCGACCACGCGGGGTACGGGCGAGCAGGCCGGCCCGGCCGAGAAATGGCTCACACACCTCCTCGACCGTGTCCGGCTGCTCTCCCACCGCGACGGCGAGCGTGGACAGGCCGACCGGACCACCGCCGAAAGAGCGGACTAATGCGGTCAGCACGGCCCGGTCCAGCCGGTCCAACCCAAGATCGTCAACATCGTAGACACGCAGCGCGGCCTGGGCGTTCACGGTGTTGACAATGCCGTCTGCGCGTACCTCGGCGAAGTCGCGTACGCGCCGCAACAGACGGTTGGCGATCCGGGGCGTACCCCGGGACCGTCCGGCGATCTCGGTCGCACCGTCATCGGTGAGCGCCACGCCGAGGATGCGGGCGGAACGGTGTAGCAGGACGTCGAGCTCGGACGGCTCATAGAAGTCAAGATGGCCGACGAACCCGAACCGGTCCCGCATCGGTCCGGTGAGCAGACCCGACCGGGTCGTCGCGCCGACCAGGGTAAACGGCTCCACATCCAGCGGGATCGCGGTGGCGCCCGGTCCCTTACCGACTACGACGTCGACCCGGAAGTCCTCCATCGCGCTGTAGAGCAGCTCCTCGGCCGGGCGAGCGATGCGGTGGATCTCGTCGATGAACAGCACGTCGCCGGTCGAGAGGCTGGTCAGCACGGCGGCGAGGTCGCCGGAGCGCTCGATCGCGGGTCCACTCGTGATGCGTAGCCCCGCGCCCAGCTCGGCCGCGACGATCATCGCCAGGGTGGTCTTGCCCAGCCCCGGTGCCCCGGAGAGCAGTATGTGCTCCGGCGGAGCACCTCTACGCATGGCGCCCTGAAGCAGAAGGTCGAGCTGCTCACGCACGCGATGCTGGGCTATGAACTCCGACAATCTGCGGGGTCGAAGGGTCGCCTCAGCCTCTCGTTCCGCCTCGATGGCGTACGCCGAGACCAGCTCTGCGCCCTCGTCCTCACTCACGTTATGTCCGTCTCGTTCGTTCGCGACTGCGGAGCTCACGTCGTTTCCATTCGTTCGCCACTGCGGGGCTCGCTTCGCTCGCTCCTCGCGCTCACCTTTGTTGCCATTCGTTCGCGACTGCGGGGCTCGCTTCGCTCGCTCCTCGCGCTCACCGGACCCGCCCAAGTGCCTGGATCGCCCGCTTGAGCAGCACCGGCACGGCCGGCACGGGTTCGCCGTTTAGCTCGGCGAAGACCAGCCCGACCGCCTGGTCGGCCTGGCTGGGCGCCCAGCCGAGGCCGACCAGCCCCTGGCGCACCTGGTCCTGCCACGAGACGCCACCGACCTTCAGCGACAGCGACGCCGTGCCGGAGTGGCCCCCGATCGACCCGATCCGGTCGCGCAGCTCGAGCACAAGGCGCTCGGCGCCCTTCTTGCCGATGCCGGGCACGCGGGTCAGCGTCGCGATGTCGCCGGTCGCGATCGCCTTCCGCACGACGTCGGGAGCGTGGACGGCGAGGACCGCCTGAGCCAATCTCGGGCCCACGCCGCTCGCCGTCTGGAGCAGCTCGAACAGCCCGCGCGCGTCGTCGTCGGCGAAGCCGTAGAGCGTGAGCGAGTCCTCCCGCACGACGAGGCTCGTGGCCAACCGCGCCTCGTCGCCGAGACGAAGAGTCGCAAGCGTCGACGGCGTGCACACAACCGCAAGCCCGACCCCGCCCACCTCGATGACGGCACCGTCCGGAGTCACCGCGGCCACCCGGCCCCGCACACTGGCGATCATCGGGCTCCTCCCCTGACCTGTGCGGCGACCCTGGCCGCCATGATCTTCGCCTGGGCACCGCCGCGCCACACGTGACAGATCGCCAGCGCGAGCGCGTCGGCGGCGTCGGATGGCCTGGGCTGCGCGGTCAGGCGGAGCAGGCGCATCACCATGGTGGTCACCTGAGCCTTGTCGGCCTGGCCCGACCCGGTCACGGCCGCCTTGACCTCACTCGGCGTGTAGGTCTGCACCGGCAGGCCGGCGCGCGCCGCCGCGAGCACCGCGACCGCGCCAGCCTGAGCGGTGCCCATGACCGTACGCACGTTGTGCTGGCTGAAGACCCGCTCGACCGCCACGGCGTCGGGCCCATGGGCCGCGACCAGGGCCGTCAGGGCGGCATCGAGCGCGAGCAGCCGCGTACCAAGGTCGTCCTGGGGGTTGGTGAGGACGACCTCGAACGCGACCAGCCGACATGTTCGGCCTGGCTCGCCCTCGACGACGCCGACCCCGCACCGGGTCAGCCCCGGGTCCACGCCGAGCACCCGCACTCGCCCTCCCCGTTGTACAGACGTTCGACGGAACCTATCGCGGTGGGTCCGCCCGCGCACGCCGACACGCCCTACGCCTCCCCAAGATCCCGTCGATCATGACCTCCAGGTCATGATCGACGCGATTTCGCGACGGCCAGGTCATGATCACGGGGATCTTGAAATGCTAGCGTCGCGGCATGCCAGTCATCGTTGGGGCAGGCCGTTTCACAGCACCGGTTGCGCCCGAGTCAACGCACTTCGACGAGCATCTGGCCAGCGCGGACCTCTCGATCGGTACGTACTCGATCCCCGCTGGCGGGATGGACGACCAGACGCCGCACACCGAGGACGAGATCTACGTCGTCACCGCCGGGCGCGCCACGTTCGTCGACGCGGCGGGCAGGATGACCGTCGGCCCCGGCGACACAATCTTTGTTGCGGCGGGCGCGGCGCACCGGTTCGTAGATATCACCGAGGACCTCGTGCTTGTGGTGGTCTTCGCTCCGCCGTACGGCACCCGCACCTGACCCTGAGGTACGGCCGAGCACATGCAATCCGCTTAGCTTGTGTGGACCCGCGCCATGGGCCGACGTGAGTACTGCTCGTAACTTCTCACGCCGTGAGGGGTGAACCATCGGCGATCGAGCCACCGGGGCTCAGGCCGCACGTCGCAGGGCTCGACCTGTCGGGCCGCACCGCGCTGGTTACGCGCGCGGCGGCGGCATCGGCCGAGCGTGCGCCCGCCGGCTCGCCGCCGCAGGCGCGAAGGTGGTAGTTCGTCGATCGCGACGGGAGGCGCGGCGCGGGGTGGCCCCGCCGGTATCGCCGTCACCGCGGACCTCGCCGACTACGACACGATGGAGCCTCGACTGCGACGCGGATGTCATCGTGAACGCGGGGAGGGACGTAGCCAGATTCCTCGCCGACACGATCGGCCCGGGGGCCGAGTACGACGAGCGGCGCGGCACAGCGCTGCGGTAGACCCTCGAGGCGTACTTCAGCTGTGCGGCAGCCTCTTCCCCCGCGCCACCGGGATCCTGCACATTCACGTCAACACGGTCGCCCAGCGACTAGAGCGAATCGGCCAGCTGCTCGGTGGTGAGTGGCAGAAGCCTGACCGTGCACTGGAGGTTCAGCTCGCCCACGGCTGCGCCGCCTACGCGGCCAGACCCCCCAAGATCCCGTCGATCATGAGCTGCCCGTCGCGAAAAGGCGTCGATCATGACCTCCAGGTCATGATCGACGGGATCTTGGGGGACGGTCAGGCGGCGATTGCGGGCCAGACGGCTTCGACGAGGCGCTCGGGCAACGTGTCCCGGTCCAGATGTGGGTTCCAGTTCAACACCGACTGCGCAAGCATGGGGCTGACCAGCATCGCCATGACCACCTCTAGGTCGAGGCCGGCGCGAAGCTCGCCGGTGGCGATGCCACGGCGGAGCACGCTACGCATGAGCTCGCGGCGGGGCTCGATGATCTTCTGATAGACCTGATACAGGATGGGACTCCGCCTCAGTTCGGAGATGAGACACGGGAGGACGCTGGATGCTCGAACCATGGCGCTGCGCCCAACCGGGTGCAGCAGGGTGACGAGATCATCCCGGACGGATACACCCTTGATCTCCGGCAGCGGGCCTTTGAGCGAGGCGACCGCGTCCACGAGAAGCGCATCCTTGTTGGCCCAACGGCGGTATATCGTGGCCTTACCAACGCCGGCCTTCGCCGCCACCGCCTCGATCGACAGCGCCTCGGCGGTCGTCCCCTCGGTGAGCAGGGCTACGACGGCTTCGATGATGGCCTCGTCTACGCGGGCGCTGCGCGGCCGACCCGGCCCCTTGCGGTCCGTGTCGGCGGGCGCGGCGCCCGTCGTGGTCGTGGTCATACTCGACATTGTCATACGCCTATCGCCGCTCAGCTAGCTCCAGCCGCTCACCGAATACCGGTGGCGTCGCAGGGGACCCGGCCGGTGGCCCGGCCTCGGGTCCGTTTGGCGCGGATCGCCGCGGCATCCAGGCCAGCACCACGCCGATGCTGAAGAACGCCACGAGCGCCGACCCGCCAGCAGCCCAATGCATGGCCGTGACGAAGGCGTCGTTGGCCGAGGTGATCAGTCCCGCACCCGCCGGACCGACCTGCTGAGCCACGCCGTAGGCGCCGGAGATCGACTCCGATGCCACCGCCTTCGCCGGCGCCGGCAGCCCGGCCACCGAGTCGGCGATCTCGCTGCGATAGACGGCAGACAGCAGCGACCCGAGGATCGCGACACCAAGCGCACCGCCGACCTGCCGGACGGTGTTGCTGACGGCCGAGCCCACACCAGCCTTCTCGCGCGGCAGGGACGACATCACCGATTCGGTCGCCGGCGGAATCACGTTGGCCATGCCGGACCCCTGCACGAAAGTCAGCACGATCAGCACCCAGATCGGTGTTGCGGCGCCCACCATGGCGAACCCGCCGAGGCCGATCGTGACCAACGCCAGGCCGGTCGCGCAGACCGCCTTCGGCCCAAACCGCTTGACCATCGAGGCGCTCTGCGGGGCGAAGATGAGCTGCGCCGCCGCGAACGGCGTCATGAGCAGGCCGGCCTGCAGCGGTGTGTAGCCACGCACCAACTGCAGATAAAAGGCGAGGAAGAACATGGTGCCCAACGCGGCGAAGAAGACCAGCCCGACCGACGCGACGGCCGAGGAGAACCGCGGGTCGCGGAAGAGCCGGACGTCCAGCGACGGGTGGTCGCTTCGCTTCTCGTACCAGACGAAGGCGCCGAGGATCGCCAGGCCGACGAAGATCGAAACCCACGCCTGCGGGCGTCCGAAGCCGTGCTCGCCGCCGTCGATGATGCCGTAAACGAACGCGACGAGGCCAGCAATGGAGAGGACCACACCGACGAGGTCGACCCGGCCAGGCTTCGGATCGCGCGACTCCGGCACGATTAGCACAACCGCGACGATTCCCAAGAGAATGATCGGCACGTTGATGAGGAAGACCGAGCCCCACCAGAAGCTCTCGAGCAGCGCTCCCCCGACGACCGGGCCGATCGCGACCCCAAGGCCCACGGAACCGGCCCACACGCCAATCGCCTTGCCTCGCTCCCGCGGGTCGAAGACATTGGAGATGATGGACAGGGTCGACGGCATGACCGCGGCGCCGCCGATGCCCATGAGCGCGCGCGCCCAGATGAGCTCCCCGGGCGTCTGAGCGTACGCGGATGCCAGCGACGCGAGTCCAAAGAGGACCAGTCCGATCAGCAGCATCCGGCGACGACCGATCCGGTCACCCAGAACGCCAAAGGTAAAGAGCAGGCCAGCAAAGACAAGCGTGTACGAGTTGATCGACCACTCCAACTCGGCCTGGGTCGCGCCGATGCCGTGTACCGGGTCCGCGATCGTACGTAGGGCGACGTTAAGGACGGTGTTGTCGAGCACCACGACGAGAAGGCTGACCACCAGCACGCCGAGGATGGCCCACCGACGCGGATGCCCGCTGTACGTCTGCTGCTCGGCAATCGTCTGAGGTTGCATAGCCAGTACTCCACAGGTTTGGATGCGGCGTTAAATTTCGATACGCCAGGGACTCGTAACTCCCGCCAGACTAAACCCCTGGTACGACGAAACGGAACCGTTCCGTAATTATTTAGGTGTGACCTGCGTCACCGCCGCCCTCGGCGCCGTCGCACCACCTATCTCAGCGTGCAAAGAGACCCCGCCGAAAGAGGAGGACGCCGGCGGCGATGACGCCGGTCACCAGGCCGATCTGCTGGACACCGGAGAACGAGAGCCAGTCCTCGAGACGCACGAGCAGAGCCGCTCCGACGACGCCGCCCCTCAGGGTGCCGATCCCGCCGAGCACCACGACGATGACGGCTTTGCCTGATCGCCACCAGCAACCCCGCCGAACGGTGAGTTTACGATGCGCCAGGCCGCGAACAGTCCACATGCGCCGATAGTCAGTGCGGCCTAGTAGAAATAGAACGAGTCGGACAGGTCCACCCCCCACAGCTCCCAGGGCACGCCATGCAGACCGTTCTCCCCCTGCGTCAGCGACCGCCAGCCGTTGGTCAGCATCCCGAAGATGACCGCGAGGCCCAGCGCGAGCAGCGGGTAGAAGCTGCTCGACACGAGCCCATTGACGGTGTACTGCAGGAAGTCGACCATGACCACGGTTCTTCTGGACCTTGGATGGTTTGAGCGGCTGTGGCAACCCAAACCATCCAAGATCCCTTATCTCCACATCGTGGAAAACGCGGTGGTCCTCGGCCCGGATCTTGCCGTACGCAGGGAACACCGTCGTCGATGGTCTTGCCCTCGAGTTGCTTCACGACGTCGTCAGCGTCGTCGGTGCCGGCTGCCCGGACCGCCTCGAGGTACTGCGTCGCGGCTGGGTAGTGCGCCGCGTGCGCGAACGTCGGACGTACGCCCGTCTTGCCGAAGAACCGGTCGGCGAACTCGCGGTTGCGGGCGTCGAAGTTCCGACCACGCCTCGGTGAAGGTCGTGCTTGGGGACTGGTGACCGTGGCCACCGCCTTTGTCGTTGCGCAGGCGGTAGGTCGATGTGGTGGGCCGGGATAGGCGTCGAGCACACATCGCGGCGCTATCGACCGTGCTCGGTCTACACCCATCACAACGCTGCGGTGGTTTTCATGGAAAGGCGCAAGGCTGCTCACGGCTGGCAGCGGCTCACAGACAAGCTCGACGCCGCCGAGGTGGACCTCGACGGCGTCCCGCTCGAACTGCCCGCCGACCCGTTCGGCGGGATGTACGAGTTGAAGGTGATGTAGCGGTCAGTCTGTGCGCCACGGCTCCGGGTCGGGGCCGGCCGCGTACCAGTAACGGCCGGGTTGGCGCGTGTCCGGAGTAAGTCCGAACAGCACTGCGAGGCCGACGAGCGATGTTGCGACAACGAAGATGATAATTTCCAACATGGCCAAAACCCCTTTGGCTTGAAGTTTCAGGTCCTGGCCGGCGCGCACCGGATCCATTGACTAGTGTGCGCCCGCGCCACTCCCGCCCACAGTGGCAGAGATGCCATACCCCCTCGATTTTCTGCCACTTCCGGGGTAGCCTCAGTGCATGCTGCGACGCGTGGCGGTGGCCGTGCTCAATCGGGTTGCACCCTTCGAGCTCGGCGTGCTCTGTGAGGTCTTCGGAACCGACCGGACGGCGGACGGATTCCCCGCTTACGAGTTCGACCTGTGTTCGCCCGAGGCCCGCCCGGTGCGCACCGAGGCCGGGTTCGTGATCACTCCCACCGCCGACCTCTCCCCGCTCGAGCGGGCGGACCTCGTCGCCGTGCCGGCACACCCACGGGACGAACCCATCCCGCCCGAGCTGGGAGCCGCACTCTGCCGGGCCGCGGAGCGGGGAGCCTACGTCATGAGCCTCTGCTCCGGCGCGTTCGTGCTCGGCGAGGCGGGCTTGCTCGATGGCCGCCGGTGCACCACCCACTGGCGCTACGCCGCCGACCTGGAGCGGCGCTTCCCCAGCGCCGAGGTCCACCCGAACGCGCTCTACGTCGAGGACGGACGCATCCTCACCAGCGCCGGAACGGCTGCGGGCATCGACCTCTGCCTGCATCTGGTCCGGCGTGAGCACGGCTCCGCGATCGCGACCAAGCTGGCTCGTCGAATGGTCGTGCCGCCCCAGCGCGCTGGAGGTCAGGCCCAGTTCGTGGAGGCCCCGGTTCCACGCAGGCCAGACGCGCCCACGCTCGAGCCGCTGCTGACCTGGCTCGTCACCAACCTGGAGCGGTCATCCACAGTGGAGGAGCTGGCGCACCGGGCGCACATGGCGCCGCGTACCTTCGCCCGCCGTTTCCGGGCCGAGACCGGAACCACGCCGCACGACTGGATCACCGACCAACGGGTGCTCTTCGCCCGCCGCCTGCTGGAGGAGACCGACCTCGGCGTTGACGCGGTGGCCTCCCGCGCCGGCTTCGGGGACGCGGCCGCGCTGCGCAACCACTTCACCCGGCGCGTCGGCGCGACGCCACACGCCTACCGGACGACGTTCCGCACCCCGCACAAATCCACCGACGGCGTGGAGTCACGCCGGTCCAGGGCCCACCGCGCCCGGTAGGCGGCGCAGCTGCGCCCGCAGCGGGCCCAGCCGGGACGCGTGGCCACTTAGCCCGCCCGGGAAGAAGCAGACCGCAGGATGAGCACGGTGCCGAGGATGGACAGCGGTTGAGACCGCGGTCCGCTCAGCACGCTCGGTAGGTTCGCCGCCGCGTCGGAGGAGCCGACCGCCGTGAGCTGGTGGTCGAGGACGGCGAACGCGACGCCGCCAAGCAACGGCCCCCGGCGGGTCCCCGGCCCGCCCAGCACGACGGTCACGAGCAGGGACAGGGTGAGGTCTGACGCCGCGACGTGGGTGAGGCCCCGAGGACCAGCAGGACGTAGACGACGCCTCCGGCCGCGGCCATGGCTCCCGAAATAACGAACGCGAGCAGACGGAAGCGGTACGGGTCGAGGCCGAGCACGCCGACGCGGCTCGTGCGGCAAACCGTAGGAGTGGAGCGGGCATGCGGCCATGTGGCGGCACGACATAAGACCGCGGTACGACGAGCGAGGTTCCACTAGTCGTCGGCGCCCTAGTGCTGCGCCGGCCGGGCGCCGATGATCTCGGCGATGTCCTCGCGCGTCAGCGCGGTCTGGTCGTCGGAGCCGGCGTTGACCACGAGGCCTGCGGCGCCAACTCCGCGCATCATGTCGAAGAGCTGTGGACCATCAACTGGGGCGAGGTCGGCCAGCGGGCGGGCCGCGAGCGGCAGGCTCGCGATGAACTCCTCGGCACGATCGGTCGCCGTGAAACAGACCGCGACGGCCCCGTCGATGTCGGGG
>Ga0184625_10000363_pt1 | contig 16554 bp, 19 predicted proteins | sample PLM3_30_b1_FD_133151 | JGI IMG/M metagenome (GOLD analysis project Ga0184625, IMG submission 133151) | Groundwater sediment microbial communities from an aquifer in East River, Colorado, USA - PLM3_30_b1 | ecosystem: Environmental > Terrestrial > Soil > Riparian zone | place: USA: East River... | reverse complement strand
GCGGATAGAACGATGTCAGACATCTCTGTACCTTTCTGGTCAATTTGCCGTACTGGCAGTTACACGTGTCGATCCAGTGGATCGGGAAAATTCATTGCACAGGCCCGCCAAACGGCCCGTAAAAGTTCATGGTTAACGGTTTACCGCGTATTTGAAGGGATTCTCGGACGGCGCGTCGCGCAAAGATTTGCGCCAACGCGATAAGCGTCGCGAGAGCTCTTGGTTAGCAAATCACTAACGGTCAAACTTTGTTAATACCTTCGATCTAATTTTAGAGGTCTGTGGATCGCGTGGGCCTCTTATGACATCAGCGATAAATCCGACCAGTGTCTACGGCGCGGTCTCACTCCTGGGCTCGGACTGGGTCGCGGATACCTACACGGCCATCCAAAACCAAAAAAACGCCGGCGGGCTCTTGGGCATGCTGCAAAACGCCCGCCGCGACGGCAGCGTTAAGTCATTTCTTCGCTCCAGCACGCAGACAGCAAATGCGTTTGCGCTGATTTCGCAAAACACCGTCACGGATGCGTCCAGCCTGGTCGCGCAGATAGCCTCACAAAACAAACAACAGGCAGATGAAAAGAAATTGCAAGACGCGCTAAGCGACCTGTCTAAAACGCAGCATATGGTTCAGGCCAAAAATGTGCTCGACCCGGTCATCTACTTCGATGACGGGTCCACGATCGATACCAACAGCAACATCCTGACGATGCGGGACGGGACGCAGATCGATACGACCACGGGGCTCAAGGTGGTCGACACCTCGTCGATCATGCAATTGGCCAATGGGGCCTATCTCGATACGAAGAACAATATCCTCACGATGCGGGACGGCACCAAGATCGATACCGTGACGGGTTTAAAAATTTCTGTAACGGCGTAGCGCTGCTCGAGCGCGTCGCCGATCCGCATTTCGCTCAGTTGGATGTGCCGAGGCTACTGGCGTTTGCGAGTTCGTGTACGGCATTGCGCCGTTTCAACATCAGCAACCGAGGGGGCCAATGCACCTTTCCATTCTGATTCCAACGCACCGCGACAGCTTGCTGGTCTGCTCCAGGATCGCGCAGGCTTGTTCCTGGGCGAGCGATGATATCGAGGTCATCGTTCGCGATAATTCAGGCAGTGCGGAAAAGCGCGAACTGCTCGGCAAATTCCAGCGTGACAATTGCCGGATACTCTTTGCCGAACCGTGTGACGGACTGGAGAATTTCTTTGAAGTGCTGCGGCCTGCAAAAGGCGAGTTCGTATTCATGATCGCCGATGATGACTTCTGCTTCGATCACGCCATAGCCTCGCTGCCTCGCATTCTCGCGAGTGTCAGGGGCGATCAATCGGTGATCGGGGTGGCGGGAGCGTATGCGATCGAGTCGTCACAAGGGACATCTTTCGCGACTTACAAAAATTTGGATTCTGATGATGTTGCCGCGCGGCTCGCCGGTTACTTGAGCTATCCGGGGCCAAACGTCCTATACTATTCGCCGTTGCGACGCGTTCTCTTCCAGCGTCTCCTTGATTTTTTTGCAAAGACGCTGCCGTTCTATTTTTCATATCACGATCAGATTGCGTGTCTGCTTTATTTGCTCAACGGAAAATTCGTGCCGCTGCCCCGCCTCCTGTACTTGTACGATTTCGGCGCCTGGGAGACCGGCGAACTCGCACAAAAACGGGACGTCGGGCCATACAAAAGCGCCGGGCTGGATCCGGCCATGAACAAGCTGCACTGGTATTTGTGTGGTTTCGAGGGCGCCGCACTGATCTTGAATTCGAGTGAATTTTTCAACTATCCGCGCCCGCTGCGGCAATCACTGGCCGACGCCTGGTTTGCCGCAATGTTCGCGCGATTCAAACGCAACCCGCGTCTGACCTTTGAGTCGCCTCTTGCGACGGAGGCCGAAAAGTTGTGCGCGAGTTTGCGTACCTCGACCGGGCAACTGTCGTTCCAAGGCATGCTGGCGGAGATCAGCGGCTTCATGGCGCTGACCGCAAAAAAACAGGCGATGGACTATTTCTACTATTGGGATTCGCTGCTCAACAAGCGCGAGCTCGACCTGCGCAAAACCGGAACATGATTTAAGAAAATGGCGGACTGACTACAGCGAGCGGCTGATTGCCAGCGGCGGACTCACCTTTGTGCTTGGCGATTGAGCGCGGCCGGAAGAACCGTAGGTCGTCGGCGCCTGCTTGCGTGCAAGCTCGCCCGATACTCCACGTATGATGCCTTCCGAGACGGCGTGTGCTGTCGCGAGAACCGTCAGGTTTGTCTGCAGCAGGCTTTGGAAGGCGTGGTGTCGCTTTCGGAGGCGATTGAGCGCATCCGGGACCAAGCGGGCGATGGCGTCTTTGGCGAGCCTGACGCGTTCGCTTTCCGTGGCGTAGAGGCGGGCAGATTCGACCTTGGCATGGTCGAGATTCAGCGCTTCGGAAAGATGACCGGCGCGCACGCGCGCAGTTTCCTCCGTGACGGTCTGCTCCAATTGATCCATGATTTTCTCCAGGTTCGTGACTGCATTCACGGCCTGGGCGGCATCGCTAATCGCCGGTCTTGCTTCGGGCGAAGTCATGACCGCACCTCCTGTCGTGCCATTAACGTGCGATAGACCTGGTCGGCGATGCCAATTCCGCCTGCCTTGGCGAATGACTTGGCATATTGGTCTGTCAGCATTGAGCGCCACACGCCGACCGCGCCGCTGCCTCCGAAGGGACCGTCGCCGCCGATGTTTGTAAACATCTGCTGAAACATCGAATTGAGAAATACGGCTTCGAAATCCTGCGCCGTTGAGCGTGCCTTCTCCTCCTTTGCAGGATTGAGCTTGTTTGGCATCGCGTTGTTGGCGAGCAGATCGAGCGGCTTCAGGCCAGGGGTGGAAACAGCGAACACATTTGCCATCACATCACCTCGATGTCGGCCTGGATTGCGCCCGCCGCCTTGATTGCCTGCAGGATCGTGATCAAGTCGCGTGGTCCGATACCCATGGCGTTGAGGCCGTCAACGACCTGCTGCAAGGAAACGCCTTCCCGGACCACAAACATTTTCTTGCCGTCCTCCTGCACGCCGATGCGCGTGCGAGGCACCACTGTCGTAGTCCCGCGCCGCGCGAATGGCGACGGCTGACTTACCTCGGGCGTCTCCGAAACGGTCACGGTCAAATTCCCCTGCGCGACGGCGACCATCGAGACGCGCACGTCGCGACCGATCACGACGACGCCGGAACGCTCGTCAATCACGATCCGGGCCGGGAGATCAGGCTCGATCTGCAACTGCTCGACTTCGGTGAGGAAGCTGACAATGTTTGCCGTGGATTTAGTCGGCACCGTGATCACGACGGTGGACTGGTCAATCGGCTCGGCGGTGGGCGATCCGATATAGTCGTTGATCGCCGCTGCGATGCGCTTGGCGGTGGTGAAATCCGGATTGCGCAGCGCCAACCGCAACTGGTTCAGGCGATTCAATGCGAATTCGATCTCGCGTTCAATCAGCGCACCGTTGGCGATGCGGCCGACGGTCGGAACGCCACGCGTGATCTTGGCCGCTTCTCCTTCCGCCTGGAATCCGCCGATCGCCAGTGATCCCTGTGCGACGGCGTAGACATTGCCGTCGGCTGCCAGCAGCGGCGTCACCAGAAGTGTTCCGCCCTGCAGGCTCTTGGCATCGCCCATCGCCGAGACGGTGACGTCGATGCGAGTCCCTTGAGTGCCGAATGCCGGCAGATTTGCGGTGACCATGACTGCCGCGACGTTGCCGGTGCGAATCGTTTGCCCGCGGATATTGACCCCGAGCCGCTCAAGCATTGCGGTGAGCGACTGCTTGGTGAAAGGAATGTTGTTGAGCGTGTCGCCGGTGCCGTTGAGGCCGACCACCAGCCCATAGCCGATGAGCTGGTTTTGGCGAACGCCCTCGATATTGGCGAGATCCTTGATGCGCGAGGTCGCCCCGGCGCTAACCGGGACGCACAAGGCCAAAATCAACGCCAGGCATGCGGCCTGCAAAGTCCTCGTCATCACTGCTCCCCAATGTGACGTCTGACTGCAAGGACTATGCGAACAGCGTGCCAAAGCCGCTCGTCACACAACGTCTTGGCAGCGCTGCGATTTTCCTGTCGCACGCAATTTGATCGGCGCTGTCAGTTGGGCACGAATGCCCTTGGGCGGTAAATTTTGCCGGCTTCTTTACCGGGGATTAACCATACCGGGTCAGGCTCGAGGTACCGGGGAACCGATCCGGTTTTCGGTGGGGGGCAAGCTTCATGCGCATTTATGGGCCGAACGGAACCGCGCTTGCGGCAACCCCGACATCTGCGCGTCGTGTCGGAGCCGGCTCTTTCGCCGTCAGCGAGCAGGAAACTCCTCGAAATTCCTCAGCGGCGGGGGGACTGCGTGCCATTTCGACCGTGGATGCTCTTATTGCGCTTCAGGGGATGCAAGACCCGACGGAGCGCAAGAAGCGGGCGGTCGCCAAGGGCCGTAACGCACTCGACGTCCTCGACAGCCTCAAGCTCGGATTGCTCGATGGGAGCGTGGACCGATCCACGCTTGCCCGGCTGAAGGTCGCTTCTGAGGGCCTCACCGAAACTTCGGGAGATGTAGGACTTGACGTCGTATTGAGCGAGATCGACCTGCGCGTGGCGGTAGAGCTGGCCAAAGCAGGCATACGCTGATTCCGCCCGCCAGCCGGGGGACAGGTCGCTCAAACTAAGTCATTGAACTGTCACAATAATCCAGACGGCTTAGGCCCCTTACTCCCGTATTGTCCGCTGATGGTCAGGCGTATATAAGCCTGCCGCGCGAGGGGAGCGACTGCGCGCAAGAACAAAAACAGGAGTAGGCAGGGAATGCTGGCCAAAACAAAAAACTATCGGCCCTCCGACAAGGAGCCGTTCATGAACGAGCGTCAGCGCGAATATTTTCGCACGAAGCTGCTCGCCTGGCGGGAAGATATTCTCAAGGAAGCGAAAGAAACACTGCAGCATCTTCAGGAGGAAAATCAGAATCATCCCGATCTTGCTGACCGCGCCTCATCCGAGACGGATCGAGCAATTGAGCTCCGGGCGCGTGACCGTCAGCGCAAGCTGATCGCCAAGATCGATGAAGCGCTGACACGCATCGACGACGGCACATACGGCTACTGCGAGGAAACCGGCGAGCCGATTTCTTTGCGTCGTTTGGAAGCGCGTCCGATCGCAACGTTGTCGGTTGAAGCTCAAGAACGGCACGAGCGTCGCGAACGCGTTTACCGGGACGATTGAGAGCCCGCGTTCCCGTTTATCGGGTCCAAATGCCCGGCTTCATGCCGGGCATTTTTTGTTGCCAAAAAAATCGCGGTCTCCGACCGGGGAGCAGCCGGAGACCGCGTCTTAGACGCCGTCTACGCTCGCGCGTTGCGAAAACGGCGCGGGAGGTACGAAACTCACGCGACTGACTAGAACGGCAGGAGCACGTTGAAGATTTGCTCGCCGTAACGGTTCTGCTGCATCTCCGTTATCTGGCCGCGCCCGCCATAGGCGATGCGCGCTTGCGCGATCTTGCTGGAGTCGATCGTGTTGTCGCTCTCAATGTCTTCCGGCCTGACAATGCCGGCCACGATCAGCTCGCGCACTTCAAAGTTGACGCGAATCTCCTGCTTGCCTTCCACCACAAGGTTTCCGTTTGGCAACACTTGCGTCACCACGCCCGCAACATTGGTCTGCAAAGCTTCAGACCGGTTTACCGAACCTTTGCCGTCCATCGTCGTGTTGGAATCGGCCGTGAAAATACGCGTTGGGACAGGAGTGTTCATGATCGGCACCTTGGGCTTGCCGAAGAAATTGGCAATCCCGGAGTCTTCCGTCATCGCGCGGCTACGCTTGGTCTCGTTATCGATATTCGCCTTGTCGGTGATGTTGACCTTTACCGTGAGAATATCGCCGACCTGACGCGCGCGCTGGTCCTTGAAAAACGCGCGCGAGCCGTTGCGCCAAAGCGAATTCGGATTGTATGCGGCAGGCTGCGCCGCCGGCATTGGCATCTGCACCGGCTTGTAACCAGGTCGCGTGGTCGGATTGTCGACCACCGTCAACGGCGGCTGTTGTCCGACGTTCCTGAGCGAATCGATGTAGGCGCAGCCGTTGAGAAGAGCGCTTGCGAGCGCGGCCAGAACCGCGTGACGCGTAACCATGACTACATTCATGACCTTGCTTTCACTGATGGCGCACGGAAACCGTGTCGCTGTAGAACCAAGTCGAATCGAGACCACGCTTGCTGACGCATGAACAAAAGTCCTCAACGCGTATCGGACGTGCCGGATCGGGCCGCGTTGTTGGCCGCAAGTTGCGGTGAGCTACTGCGGATCAGGACGCGCCCGGCGCCGGAGATCGTGCCTTGAATCGTGCGCTTGGATTGTTCGTTGACGACGCTGATCGTATCGCCCAGCGCGCCTCCTTCCATCGCCTTGCCTCGCAGCGTGAGGACGATACCCGGCACTTCGTAGACCAACGTCACGGCGTCGCCGCGCTGTACCAGGTCCGGCTTCATCAGCTCCGCGGCGCGAAGCGGCCGGCCGGGCTGCAGGTTGGTCCGGGCGGCAAGCCCAATCGCCTGTTCGCGGCTGGTGATCATTTCCCGGCCGACTTCTGCGCGTGGCCTGCGCTCAAACTGCAAGTCGGAATCCCTGATCGTGCCGCCGCGGTCGATCGTCCTGGTCACGGTCGCAACCTCAACGGTCGCGGCAGCGCGGCCAAGCAGACGCATCGCCGTGCGTTTGCCCGACCCAGCCGGGATTTCGAGCATCGCGTCGAAGCGCCCGCTGCGGGCATCGAAATCGATTTGGGTGATCCGGGGCGTTCCCTGTGCGGAAGGCTCCACATACATCGCGCGCGGCTCGCGCGCGAACGTCACGACAATGTCCTTGGCCTGACCGATGTCAAAGCGACTGGAGAGGGCACGCGCAACAACGTCTTCAACCTCTTTGATGGGAATCGTGCGGCTCGCGCGCGTCACGACAATGTCGCGGATACCTGCAGTGTCGACGCCGATCAGAGCGTGGCCGCGTACGGCTTCCAGCACACTGTCTGCCGAAATCGTGCCTGTGTAGCCGAGGTTCGGCGCGCGGAATATGGGCACCGACGCAACAATGCCCGCGTTTTCGATGAGGTCGCCGATGCGGACGATATCCCCGGTTACGACAGCTTCCGGTTTCAGCACCGGCCGCTGCGGACTGGGCCGGATGGCTTCCGCCCCAATGGAGGCGCCAAGCGAAGCGAGGGTTGCGATGGCGGCAAGGGTTATGCGGATCATGGCAACACCTCAGCGCATCATGTTAGAGGTGGCGGAAAGCATCTGGTCGGCCGCCGAGATCACCTTGGCGTTCATTTCATAGGCGCGCTGTGCGGCAATGAGGTCCGATATCTCGCTCACGGCCTCGACATTGGCTTGTTCGAGAAAGCCTTGCTGCAGATTGCCGAAACCGTCGGTGGTCGGATTGCCGTTCTGTGGCGCGCCCGAAGCAGGCGTCTCCAGATAGAGATTGTCGCCGATGCTCTGAAGGCCGGCCTTGTTGACGAATATTGAAAGTTCAAGTTGCCCGATTTGCGTCGACGCGTTGGAGCCGGGCACGGTCACGAACACCTGGCCCTGCGTGTTGATGGATACCGACATCGCATTTTGTGGAATCGTGATGCCGGGCTGAACAAGGTTGCCCTGGGCAGTCACCAACCGGCCTTGCGCGTCCAGCTCAAATGATCCGTCGCGCGAATAGGCGGTACGGCCATCGGGCAGCAGAATCTTGAAGAAACCTTCGCCGCGGATCGCGACATCGAAATCCTTGCCGGTCTGGGTCAACTCGCCCTGGCTCATCAACCGCGGCGTGCCCACGGTCTTAACACCGGATCCCAGTTCAATGCCGGCGGGAAGAATGTTGCCTTGCGAAGAAGTCTGTGTGCCGACGCGGCTCACATATTCATACAGAAGATCCTGAAATTCTGCGCGCTGGCGTTTGAAGCCGGTGGTGCGCATGTTGGCGATATTGTTGGATATGACCTGGACATTGAGTTCCTGGGCCATCATCCCTGTTGCCGCGGTGTGAAGCGCTCGCATGGATCAGTCTCCTGCAATTCAGTTCGGCACTTCAGCGAGCTTTTCGATCGCTGTGCGCTGCAACTCGGCGTGCTGTGCCAATAAGGTGGCGATCTGGGTGTAGCTGCGCGTCACCTCGATCATGCGCGCCATCTCGACAACTGAACGCACGTTGGATTTCTCGACCGTGCCCTGCATGACGCGCGAGATCTTGTCTGCCTGAGGTGTGACGTTGGCCGGAGCGAGGAAGACGCTGGCGCCATCCTTCTGCAGCCTGCCGGGCTGATCGAAACTTACGATGCGAAGCTGACCGCGCTGCGACTCGGTCGCCGTGTTGTTGCCCTCGCGAACGCTGATGGTGCCGTCCTCGCTGATGGCGATGTTACGATCTTTCGGTTGAAAGGTGATCGGCCCGGACTCGCCCAGCACCTGGAAGCCTTCGCTGGTGACAAGTTCGCCGTTGTTGTTGATCTGCAGACCGCCGTTGCGCGTGTAACGCTCGCCGCGCGGGGTCTGCACAACGAGAAATCCGCGGCCGTTGATTGCGACGTCAAGCGAATTTCCCGTGCGTTCGAGCGGCCCCTGACTAAGATCGATCCATGTGGCGCGATCCTGAACGAAGCTCACCTGGCGGTCGGCCGCCATGAAGTTGTCGAAACGCGCGGTCGGGCTGATGTATTCCTCGAACACCGCGCCATCGCTTTTGAAACCGGCGGTGTTGAGATTGGCGATGTTGTTGGCGACCACGTCCAACTCGCGCGCGAGCGCGACCTGACGTGACAGTCCGACCAGAAGTGCGTTCTGCATCGGTCACTCCCCTTGCGTTCGGACTGGTTCGGCCCTCCCGAGGCCGACCTTGTCCGCATCCATGCCGCAAGCTCTCCCAAGCGTGCTGCTGGTCAGGGAGGTGCAGCCGTCGTGCCAACGCAGAAAATCGAGTTAAAACAATGTGATAGTCGATTTTGCAGGGCTCGGATGGAGGCAAAAAAGGCCGTTTTGGGCCGCTGACCCGGCAAAAGATTCCGCCCGGCCCCGGCCAGGAAAGTAACTGTTAACCATACCAACCTACCTTCAATCGGAAGGGGCGCACGGGACGGCGCCGGCCGCGGCGTTTCGCCAAAGACGGAGTCGCCCGCTGTCCCGACCAAACGTCGCGAAGCGGGGGCATGCATGGCGGGCAAGGCGAAGCCGGCGGACGTCGAAGAAGAAGACGACAAACCGGAAGGCGAACAATCGACAGCGACGTCGAAATTCAAATTCAAACTGAAACTACCGCCGCTCAAGTGGATGATCATTGGTGCGGCCGGATTTCTGGTGCTCGCCGGCGGCGGAGGCGGCGCGTATTTTTTTCTTAAAGGCTCCGATCGCGCCAAGGAGCCGCAGGCCGCCGTCAAGCCGGCCACATTTGTCGATCTGCCGGACGTCCTAGTGAACCTGTCCAATACCGGCACCGACCGGACCCAGTATCTCAAGGTCAAGATCGTGCTCGAACTGCCGGACCAGACCCTGGTGCCGCAGATACAGCCGCTGATGCCGAGAGTCATGGATGCCTTCCAGACCTATTTGCGGGAGTTGCGTCCAACCGATCTTGATGGATCGGCCGGCCTCTACCGCCTCAAGGAAGAACTCACGCGCAGGGTCAACGCAGCTGTTGCACCCAACCGGGTCACGGCCGTTCTCTTCAAGGAGATCGTCGTTCAATAACTCCACAGAATAAGATCGGCGGTACCGACAAATGGCGAACAAAGAACAAATCGACCAGGACGCACTGGCGGCGGAGTGGGGACTGGCTCTGGAGTCGGACGCCGGTACGACGCCGGCGAACGCAGAGACAGCGGCCGCTACCGGCACCGACGAGGCTGCCGAACAGTGGGCGGCGATGGTCGATGACAGCGGCGGGCTGCAATCGGCCAAGGGCGGCGCCGAACGCATTCTGAATCAGGAAGAGATCGACAGCCTGCTCGGCTTCAGTCTCGCCGACGTGTCGCTCAATGATAATTCCGGCATCCGCGCCATCATCGACTCGGCGATGGTCTCCTACGAGCGGTTGCCGATGTTGGAAATCGTCTTCGACCGCCTCGTGCGGTTGATGACGACCAGTCTGCGCAATTTTACATCCGACAACGTCGAAGTTTCGCTCGACCGCATCACGTCGGTGCGTTTCGGCGACTACCTCAATTCGATTCCGCTGCCGGCAATTCTGGCAGTGTTCAAGGCGGAGGAGTGGGACAATTTCGGTCTCGCCACCGTCAATTCGAGCTTGATCTATTCAATCATCGATGTGCTGTTGGGCGGCCGGCGAGGGCAGAGCACGATCCGAGTCGAAGGCAGGCCCTACACCACGATCGAGACCAATCTGGTCAAGCGAATGATCGAGGTGGTGCTGGCTGACGCCGAACTGGCCTTTAAGCCGCTGTCGCCGGTCAAGTTCAACATCGATCGTCTCGAGACCAACCCGCGGTTTGCCGCAATCTCGCGGCCCGCCAATGCCGCGATTTTGGTGCGTCTGCGCATCGACATGGAAGACCGCGGCGGCACGATCGAGCTTTTGTTGCCCTACGCCACGATCGAGCCCATCCGCGCCGTGCTCCTGCAGATGTTCATGGGCGAGAAGTTCGGCCGCGACCCGATCTGGGAAGGCCATCTCGCCACAGAAATCGGCCAGGCGCGGATCGGTGTCGACGCCGTTCTCTACGAAGCCCGGCTGCCGCTGAGACAAATGATGAGCCTGAACGTGGGCGACACGCTCATGCTTGAGCTCAAGCCGGAAGCAATGGTTACGGTTCGCTGCGGCGACATTACGCTTACCGAAGGGCGCATGGGACGGGTTGGCGACCGGGTCGCAGTTCGCGTTGCAAAACCGCTTCGCAAGCCACGAACCACTTTTGCAATGTTCGAAAATGCTGACGAGACAACTACTCCAATGGAGGTGCCGTGAGCTACCATTTTGGTTTTCTGGTCGAGACAATGGTCTCGATCCTGCTTCTGCTCACGATTCTGTATTGCGTACGTCTCAACAAACAGCTTCGTCTGCTGAAGGCGGACGAGCAATCGCTGCGCGCGACCATCTCGGAGCTCGTTACCGCCACCGATATCGCCGACCGCGCGATCAGCGGCCTGAAGATGACCATGCAGCAAGGCGAGCAGGCGCTCAGTGAACGGCTGGAGCGGGCGGAAGTGCTCGCCGGCGAGCTGGATCTGCATCTGACAACAGGCAATCAGCTGCTGGCGCGGCTTGCACGCATCGCAGGCGTTTCGCGGCCGCCGGCCGACTCGCCGGCGATTGAGAACGCCCACGCGGTAGCCGCGGCGGCTCAGGCCTTCGCCGACCGCACGCGCGCCCGGCTCGGTGGTCGGGCCGCATGAGCCGCTTGCTGCGCGATGTTCGACTTATTCCAATCGTGCTGTTTGCCACGGTCAGTCTGCTCGCGCTCAAGGTCTCGGGCCTGGTGTTCGATGGCGGCTATACGTTCGCGGAGCGGATGCAGGCGCGCTACAAGCCGGGTTTGAAGGTCGTTGCACCCGAGAGCGTGCCGGAAAATCCGAAAATCGTTTTTGCCGACAAGCAGGGCAGGCCTGACGGGCCTGGAAAAAAACAACCCTGGGCGCAGGAAATGTTCAACTTCAATTCGCCCCGCAACGGCGACGTCACAGGCTCGCTGGGTGCGGACGACAAACCGAGTGACCCGGCGCTCAGGGTCACCGACAAGCCGCCGGAGTCGCCCAAGCTCGAGGTTGGCGGCGCGGCTATTCCGCTGGAGCCGGGCCGGGTCGCGTCACCCGGCGAGCGGGCAATTCTTGAACGCTTGCAGACGCGCCGGCAGGAGCTCGACACGCGCAACCGGGAATTGGAAATGCGCGAGAGCCTGATTAAGGCTGCGGAAAAACGCCTGGAAGAGAAAGTTGCCGAACTCAAGGATACGGAGAGCCGCGTCAATACCGCGATCGGGACTCGCGATCAGGTGGGGGCCCAGCGGTTTAAGAGCATTGTCTCCATGTACGAGAACATGAAGTCGAAAGATGCCGCGCGCATATTCGATCGCCTCGACATGAAGATCCTGGTCGACGTCACGACCCAGATCAATCCGCGCAGAATGTCGGAAATCCTCGGGCAAATGTCGCCGGATGCGGCCGAGCGGCTGACCGTCGAACTCGCCAATCGCGCCAATTCCCAGCCGAAGGCGCAGAGTCCGGACCAATTGCCGAAGATCGAAGGCAAGCCGAGCGAGAACTGAGCGCCGCGGCCGTTCTACCGCTACCCGCCACACTTTGATCCCGACGCCAACGCTCGGCATTGTCCTCGATGTCATCACGGGGCAGGGGCCGGATTAGGGGCAGGGGTCCGAACTCGGCCAATGACCCACAGGCTACTGACCTACTGCGCCACTGGGCGACGCACTTGCCTGCCGTGCCAATGGCCCATAGCCATTGGCTGACATCGCCGCTCTATTCGATCACCTCGTCGCGGCGTCTCATCGCGCCCCCGGATCGCTCTCATGAGAGTCATGCCCAGTGTGGCGGCCGGTGACGCGTAAATTTGGTCTCAATAATGGGCGCCCGGCGCACTTTCCGGCATTTATTCGATCACAACGTCGGCAAGGGAGAGAGTGCCCTAGCGGCCTTGAGGTTGACTGTCAGCTCAAATTTGGCCGGCTGTTCAACCGGAAGGTTTGCGGGAGAAGCTCCTTTCAAAATCTTGTCGACATAAAACGCAGTACGCTCCCACATGGCAACTTGGTTTGGGCCGTAACTCATAAGCCCGCCGGCTTCGGCCATGGGCTTGAATTCTCCCATCAGTGGCAGGCGATTTGTTAGTGCGAATGCCGTTATGCGCGCCCGATTGGATTCGACCATAGGATCTTCCATTGTAATAATTGCTTGAGCGCCAGCCTCGACAGCCGCTCGAAGTTTGCATCAAGCTCGGTTGGAGATCGCATCGCAAGTTGTTGCAACAAAATACCTAATTTCGGAGCGGCGGCGTCCATTTCCTTTCTTTGATGGATGTGACCGGAGGCATTTAGGTTCGAGAACACCGCAATGCGCTTGATGTCCGGAGAAAGCTTCTTCATCAGCTCGAGTCGCTTGGCTGCCTGATCAGTCGCGACGAGCGTTTGCCCTGTAATATTGCCGCCTGGGTGTGCCAAGGAGGCCACGTAACCTGGACCCAGCGCATCGCCAACATAGACCATTACGATCGGAATTGTGCGGGTTGCGCCGCGGGCGGCATCAACAGCTTGCGCGGCTTCTACGACGATCACGGCACAGTTTGCCTGAACCAACTCGGTTGCGAGAGCAGGCAGTCGTTCTGGATTTCCGGCGGAATATCGCTTTTCTAGTTTAATGTTGCTCCCCTCGTTCCAGCCCAACTCGCGGAGCGCTTGCGTAAAAGCAACAATCCGGCGCTGCGCTTGGGGGTCGGTTTCAGTAGTGCCCGCCAATACCCCGATTAGCCGAACCCGCGCTTGTGACTGCGCGCGGGCAGTGAGCGGCCATGCTGCCGCGCCGCCAAGAAGGGCGATGAAATTGCGCCGTTGCATGTGCTTCCCGTGAGCCACGCCTGCAATGCTTGATCATAACAGAGCACGACCGAGCGGCGAGTGGCAAATGGCACACAACCGGACTCAAACTCCGATCAGGGTCGATGGCCGCGTGGCGTCATTAGCGGACATTCCGGCCATCAATTGCGATGTCTGTTTTGTCCCCGAAAGCGGACGTGTCTTTTACCTTGACGCTGGGCGAGATCTTTGCTCTCCCGCTCCCGGTGGATCGGGCCTGAGATAAACAATCAGGCAACCAATACAAATCCCAAGTCCAACCAGCGGATATTTCAACGCTACAATGGCAGCCATTCCAAAGAGGCATAAAGTCACGATCGATCGGAAAAGCATGATCCTGCGAACTCTCGGCGCGACGTCATGCGCCCGGCCAACGAGCTCCAAAATCAAACAGATGTACGTCGCGTTCACCAGGAAGAAAACCGCCGCATAGAAGGCAACCGGCTCCGGGGCCAGCTTGCTAACAGCCATCCAGGCGGTAGAGAGCGGAAGCAGTGACATGGAAAACAGATGCGCGAAATTGAACCACAATAGACGTGAGGTCGCCTCCGTCGCATAGCGCATGAGATAGTGGTGATTGATCCAAACAATGGCGATGAAAAGATAGCTCACTGCGTAGCTGAGCCCTGTGGGCCAGTGCGACAGAAGCGCCTTGAAGGTTGGAATCTCCGGTGGACGCAGTTCCAAAACCAGCACAGTAATAAGGACAGCGAACACGCCGTCGGAGAACGCGCTCAATCGCTCCGGGGTCGCCCTATGGAGCACAGTTTTACCGTTCCGTGTGCGTTGCCGAGGCCAGCGTCGCGTTGCCCTCGAAAAAAATCACGTACTTCTAATGCGTTCGTAACGTTTCCGTCAAAGTGTTGGCGTGGATGACCGATCAGTGGGTGCGAAGACATGGCCGCTTTGGCTCGTCAAAGTTCCTCAACAGTTTTATTTGGCAGATGACTCGACTCTTCCACAGGGTCCGCTCAACATTTGGACGCCACCGAAGGATTACGGCTGTTGGCCAGCTGCGGTCCCCAGGGCGGCACACCCGCCCCACTTTGAGCCGAAGGTTCAGATGCTCGGGGAGCCAACGGGTACCGCTATTGACGGTCATGAACGGCAATGGTGGGGCCGATGCTGTCATAAACGGCGGCCCGAAAACCGTTTGATGGTGCGTCAGGTGCGATCGCTCGCACCAAGCGTGGCCCGAGAGTTCGAAGAACTTTCGAGTCAGTGTTAAGCTCAAGATCGATATTGCCGCGCGCCTCCGGGCACCGCGGCAATATCAAGGTCCTGATCTGACAGGGAGGCGAGGATCGTTCACGCGATCCTCGCTTCTTTGTTGTTATAGGCCAGATTCGCAAGGATGAAGCAACTCCACAGCTACTCGCTCGCATATTTGCGGCTTTAGCCCTATATCGGCGGGATGATGTTGCGAAGTTCTCGCGGCGCGACGGCTATCGCCTACAGATCCATACGCAATGAAAACAGACGAACTATTCCGAAGTGTCCCGGCAAACATTCATGAACTTCATCTAGCTCTTGCTGGCTTGCCGAAAGACATGAGGGTTAAAGCCGATCCCGAAACGGGCGTTTTCGAAAATACCGTTGATGAGCTTCGCGCGCGGACAACATGGCCGCCGGGTTTGGTGTTAACGACGCCACGCAAGCTCCACCCGAAATCCGTGGTCAAGATCAGTAAGGCATCCTAAAAAACGGAAAATCCTAAGCGCGCGAGGCGCGGCAACGGATGAACAAAGCGGGTTGGCCGGAGCATTTTTCGCTTTGCGCCATTAGCGGACGTCAGGGACGCGCCAATGTAAAAAAAAGCCCAAGGAGCAACTTGGGCTGAAAGTACTGTCGAATTGGAATCAGTTCAGGAGCGCTGGCTATATGCCTTGCTTACGTCGCTCTCAACGCGCTCGGCCGTCGACAACACCGCCTTCTGGGCCAGTGTTGCAAGCTCTCTGGCCTGTTCGGTCAGAGTTTCGATCTGCTTGCGCGAATGGCTGGTGGACAATTCGAAGAACTCCGTAGGGGATTTAACGCCTGATAGCTGTTGGACAAACTCAAAGGCCGATTCAGTGTTTTTTTGAGCGAACTCAATAAGTTTGGCGTTGTAGTCCTGCGCGCGTCTCATGGCCGTCGAGTAGCTGTCTTTCATCAATGCGGTGGCGTCGACTGTTGCGGCGTTCATCTTTTCAAATGCCTGCTTGGTCTGCGCTGAGCCAACTTCAACGGCTTCGCGGAGTACCTGTCCACCGTTCCCAGGGGAGCCAGTAGACTTTGTCGTTGTGGTTCGATTAGGGGCGTTCATGACACTTTTCCTTAGAGACATTTCTCGTGTGGAGCACCGAACGATGGTCTCCGGCTGGTCGGATGCTGTGATTGGTAACTAAGCAGTTGGGTATTTAATAATTCAGTACAATGTGGCGGAGCTGTGCCGTTACAATTCGTGATCAAAACTTCTTCCGTAGGAGTGAACGATTGCCACTGAATCAGGAGCACGCAACACCCGGTTCCATGCCGTTTCTATTTCAACTCGATAAGTTAGAACGGAACTTGTGCGTCCAGGACGTATGTCAAATCTCAATCGACCTGGTGGAGCCGCAGCAGATCAAACCGGGCTCTTGGCGCCCGACCGGCGCCTAACAGTGGCGGCCCTTGTTCAACTCGCGAAGAAAATTGCTAATTTGGCTTGTTCGGTAGCCCAGCTTTCACAAGCCCCTCGCGCAGGTGCTCTTTATCCGAACGTTGCTGAAAGTGAAGCGTGCCCAGAAAGGCCTCGGCGGTAAAAGTCGGTTCCCGCTGGAGCACCTCCTGAACATGGGCACCGGCAGCCGTGCGATTTCCCAACTGCGCCAACGATGCGGCGAGAAAAGCGTGATGTGCATGATCCGGCGCTGTTAGCTTACTGAATGATTGAATCGCATCGGCGTAGAGGCGCGCGGTGTATTGGGCGCGG
>Ga0184625_10000362_pt1 | contig 16558 bp, 14 predicted proteins | sample PLM3_30_b1_FD_133151 | JGI IMG/M metagenome (GOLD analysis project Ga0184625, IMG submission 133151) | Groundwater sediment microbial communities from an aquifer in East River, Colorado, USA - PLM3_30_b1 | ecosystem: Environmental > Terrestrial > Soil > Riparian zone | place: USA: East River... | reverse complement strand
TTCGCCAGCGTAATCAGCGGCGTCGCCTCCTGGCTGCGTAAGTCGTCGTACTCGTGGTAAAAGACCGAGGCTTCCATCGACATTTTTGAACTGGGATTGACCCGCACGCCGGACTCGTAGGCCGTCAATTGTTCGGGCTTGAACTCACTGTCGCCGCGAATGACGACGATGTCGCCTACCCGCACGCGCAGATCCTGATCGAACCGCGTCGGGGTTCGAACAGCGCGGGAGATCGCGCCCCAGATGAAGGCATCGGTTCTCGGCGTGTATTTCGCGCGCACGGCCGGCTGAAATTCGAACCCGCTGAATGTCGTCCGCTCGCCTCGCGCCCCGAGCGTAATGGCGAGGTCGTGCCGGAGGGTGACCTCGGTCTGCGCGAATCCGTGCACCTGGTTGATCGTGCGGTCTTCTGGATCGAAGACGATCAGCTCCGTCGGTTCTGTGTCGCTCTGCGTCGTTCGTACACCTCCGCCCCAGAGCAGCTGGTACCGCGGCGCCAGGCGAATGCTGTGCTGGCCTTCGATGTTGTAGGTCGCACGGTTCTCCCAGCTCTGCCGCGGCACCTCGCGATGTTCGCGATCGGCGTAGCCGAGGACTTGAAAGGAGTTGCCCGGCGAGATGGGTTTTGTGTAGGTGACCACCACGTTGCCGCCGTCCATTTTGATGTCCGGCCGATCGGCCAATCCCATTCGTCCGCCGATCAGATCGCCCTGCACGGTAAGGTGCGCATCGCCGGCGAGCTCCCAATCCACGCGGCCACCGCCCTGACGGAGGCGTCGATCCTCCCCGGCGCTGGTGCCATCCGCCAGCTCCGGCGAATCGAAATCGCTGCCGACACCGTAGAACCGATAACTCGTGCGCGGGCCGATCTGGCCGCCGTAGCGCGCGACGAGATGCGCCCGCTCGCGCGACCCTGTTACCGCGCGCACGAGAGCCCCCTGCGTGTCGCCGGCCCGTTTGGTGATGATGTTGATGACGCCGTTGACGGCGTTCGGCCCCCACAGTGTGCCCGCAGGACCGCGGATGATCTCGATGCGATCGAGATCCGGCAGCGGCACATGCTGCGCTTCCCAGAACACGCCTCCGAACAGCTGCGTGTAGACGCTGCGTCCGTCAATCATCACCAGCATCTTGTTGTTCGTGATAGCCGAAAACCCCCGGGTGGCTATCGCCCAACTGCCGCCGTTGAATCGCGCCACGCCAACGCTGTCGGCGAGCCGCAGCGCATCGGCGAGCGTGTCGACGCCGTAGCGCCGGATGTCTTCGCCCGTGATCACCGACACGGCCGCCGGCGCGTCGATGCGCCGTTCCGGTTCGCGCGACACGGTAGTGACATCAATCTGCATCAGCTCCTCGAGCGACAGCGTTTTCAGGTTCTGAACCTGTGGGCTCGGCTGTTCCCGGGAGGCGGCCGCGAGAGGCGTGGAGGCGAGCGTGACCAAAAACACAACACATACCCGTAATCGCATCATTTAGTTCCGCACCAAATATAACAGGTCCGATTTATGCACTCTGACACAGCATGGAGCACATCACCTTCGATTTCATGCTCGGTTTCCTTCTGGCGGTGGGTTTGATGGTCGCCTTGTGGGTGCCGCTGTTCTTCTTTGATTACAAGGCCGAAAAAAAGCGCGGGGCCGAGCCTGTGGGGTCGGGCGAGAATCCTCCTACCCCGCCGCTCGATAAAGTCCACCTCAATTAGGGCGTCGCCGCGCGTCCATCGCTCCCGCGGGGCTGGTACACTCGGCCTCTGGCTGGTACAATGGAATCGTCCGATAACTGACAGTGTGTTTATGCACCGACTCTCTTTATCGCTGACTGTCCTCGCCGCCATTGCCGGTACCGGTCTGCTTGCGCAGGAAGCCGGGGTGGCCGTTTTCAAAAGCAGCGTCGAGCAGGTGGCTGTGGCGGCGCAGGTGCGTGACGCGCGCGGCCGGCTGGTCAAGGATCTGAAGAGCAGCGACTTCGAGCTCTATGACGACGGCCAGAAACGGGCGCTGAGCAACGTGTGGTCTGAGCCGAGTCCCGCGAGCGTGGCCATCCTGATGGACGCGAGCGGAAGCATGTCGACGAAGATGGCGAGAGCGCGGGAAACGGCGACGGCGCTCGTTGCCGGCCTGCAGCCAGGTGCCGATGAAATCGCGCTGTACTCCTTCGACACGGCGCTGCAGGAGGTACGGCCGTTCTCATCCGCCTTCTCCGCGACCGACACAGTTTGGAACTCGACGAAGGCGTACGGCGCGACATCGCTCTGGGACGCCATTGCCGAGACCTCACAGAAAATTTCGGACAGGCAACGGCGGCGGGCGCTGGTCGTCATCACCGACGGCGTCGACTCGGCGAGCACGCTCAAGCCCTCGGACGTCTCTGCGATTGCGAGCTCCCTCGACGTCCCTGTGTATGTGCTGGTGATATCGTTCGCGCTCGACGACACCGATGTACGGGAGGCGCCGATCACTGGACCGATGGCCGATCTCGCGGCGTGGACTGGCGGTGATGCGCTGGCCGTTCGCGACCCGCTCAGCATGTTGGACGCCACAACTCGGCTTCTCAGCGAGCTCCATCATCAGTACATGATCGCGTTCGAGGCGGGCACCACCCGGGGCTGGCACGCACTCGTGCTGCGAGCCCGCAAGCCCGGATTATTTGTTCGTGCCCGCAGCGGGTACATGGTCCAGTAGGAGCAGCGATGAGAACCGCACTGAAATCGGTCCTGGTCGGATGCGCGATCAGCGTCACCGCAGCGGCGTGCGCGACGAAAGGCTTCGTGCGGGAATCCGTCGGCGACGTGAATACAAAAGTAGAGGCCCTCGGCCAGTCCATCGAAGCCACCCAGCAGGCGACCAAAGAGAACGCCACCCGTATCGAGCAGGTCGACCAGAAAGCCGGACAGGCCGGCTCCGCCGCCCAGACGGCGCAGACCTCAGCCACCGCGGCGCGCACAGCCGCCGACGCAGCCGCGGCGAAGACCGCCGCCGTCGAGACCTCGGTGAAGCGATTGATCTTTCAGGTGGTGATCAGCGACGACCAGGGCAACTTTCAGCCAGGCAAAGCCGACCTCCCCGACGACGTGCGCGCGAAACTCGATGAGCTCGCGACCAAGCTCAAGGCGGATCAGGCGGGAAATTACATCGAGATCGAAGGACACACGGACTCTCGAGGGACGCCGGCCACCAACGAGCACCTGGGTCTGGCACGCGCGGAGAACGTGAAGCGGTACCTGTACGAAACCTACCAGATACCGCTGCACAAGATGAACGTCATCAGCTTCGGCGAATCGAAGCCGGTCGCGCCGAACGACACACGAGAAGGACGCGCGCAGAACCGGCGCGTCGTCATCAAGGTGCTCTCGTAAGAGAGCTACCCTCCTAACACCAGTCCAACGGTGAAACGCTGGAAGCTGATTCCATCTGATTGACGCACCTTGAAGTGCCGAAAGTCACCCCGCACACCCACGCTCCGCGATACGTACACGGTAACCCCGCCGCCGGCGCTATAACCGACATCGTCATTTGACAGGCTCGAGAATAAGCCGCCTTCCGACGCCTCCGTTCGCGCCCGGATGAACCCGAACCCGAATATCCCATAGGGCCGCACTCTGTCGATCGGGATGGCGACGAAGATGCTCGGCATCAGCGTCATGATCTTCCCGTGCGCGACGCCGTCCGGCGTCTCGAAGAAATCTCCGATCTGCGAGTATTCAAGCTCCGACCCGATTCCGTGAGCGCCGCCGCCGCCGATCGCGATTGACCACGTCTTTTTCGTCGACGGCGTGACTCCGCCAAACACGTTTCCGATCGCGCCGGTAAACATCGCCTGGGCTGACGCCGTCCCTGCGAATGCCAGAAAGACGGCAATTGCCGTCGCCACGTACCGTGTAATGGGCAAGCGAGACCTCCGCAGCGATATTAACGCGGGCGCCGTGCGGAATTGTGAAGTCGGACGGGGCCGGTGGTCAGCTGTCGGAAGGCTCGGGCGCGAACATGTAATTCAGCTGCTTCCACTCGGAGGGGGGCACGCGCCGCCGCTCGTTGCCGGCGCGCCGCTCGGCATTGGACAGCCGATCGGCAGACTGGCGCCGCTCGCGGATCCGGCGATCCCACATGATCTGCACACCGGGATCATCCGCGAACGTGCGCGTCAGCAGCTCGAAGGTGGCAAAGTGGCCACGCCTCACGACGACGAGTCTTGGTTGGTCCACGGGATTCGCTAGTTGACTTTCTCGCCCCATACAGCCTTCGATCGATACCAGTCTTCGTCGATGATGGCCCACAGCGCCTGGTCGATCAGTTTGCCGCCTCGAAGAAATGACTTTCTCAAGATGCCCTCCTGCACAGCGCCAATCTTTCGCAATGCGCCGTTACCACGGATGTTTTGCACGGCCGCCCGTGCCTCGAGCCGCCGCACGCCTACGACATCGAACGCGAAACCAAGGACAACAGCCGCGCCCTTACTGAACAGACCGGAGCCCCAGAACTCAGATGCGATGGCGAAACCCCACTCCGCAGTGCCGAACCGCTGATCGAGCTGCCGCACCTGGAAGAGACCGATGGCCGCGTCGTATCCATCTGGCACAACGGCGAAACACAGATAACGCCCCGCCTCGCGTTCGCGCTCGGTCCAGCGGATGAACCGTTCGAAGCCCTCGAGCGTCGTCGGAGGTGGAGAAATGAATCGCGTGACTTCTTCCGAGGTCAAAAGGGCCAGTAGCGTCGGAGCATCCGTCAGCCGAAGCTCTCGCAGTGTGAAGCCGTCGCACGGCAACACCGGCAGGCCGGCAGTCCAGTCGGTCGTGACTGTCGTCGCCTCGGTGACGGTCGTCGATGTCAGGGGCTGCAGGGCGGCGGTGGTCGCCATCAGTTCCCCCCTGCCTGCGTAGTCAGCTCGGTGACAATCGATCCCAGTAGGGCGCTGTTTCCCCAGACGATGTTGTCGTCGTCCAGATTCCCCCAGACGATGTTGTCGCCGCCATCGAAGGAGTTGCCCCAGACGATGTTGTCATCGTCATCGAAGCGATTGCCCCAGACGATGTTGTCGCCATTGTCGAAGAGGTTGCCCCAGACGATGTTGTCGCCACTGTCGAACAGGTTGCCCCAGACGATGTTGTCGCCGCCATCGAAGGAGTTGCCCCAGACGATGTTGTCGTCGTCGAGGTTTCCCCACACGATGTTGTCATCGTCGCCAAGGCCCTCACCCCAGACGATGTTGAGCGCCCACGAAGGCCGCTGCTCGTCGATGATGCCGGCGCCGTGTGCGATGTAACTACCCCAGATCATCGACTGCGCCCAGGAGTACAACTCGCCGCCGATGACCGTAGTCGGCGTCACGCTCGCTATCAGCCATTTCTGGCCGATCGCAAGCTTGCCGTTGATCGCGCGCGCCAGCGTGAGCGCGCCGCTGCCGTTGAGGGCACCCGCACCGCGCGTCAGCACACCCGCGTCGAAGCCGTCGTCGGTCTTGACGGTGATCGACGAGTACTGCAACACCATCTTCACCGCGTTCGGCGTCAAGCTGTTGTTGGCCTGACGTATCAGCGCAACCGCGCCGCTCACAACGCCGGCAGCCATACTCGTACCGGACAGCCGCATGTAATTGCCGAGATTTCCCCGCCGCTCCTGGGCTATCCGCAGCGTGCTTCCGACCGCGGCAACTGAGAGCAGGTTGTCGCCAGGCGCGGAAATGTCGGGCTTGACGAAACGGTCGTAGCGCGAGGGCCCGCGCGAGCTGTACGGCGCGATGCGGTCGTCCCGGCGGTTCACCGTGTCGAACGTGCGCACCGATCCGACAGAGATTGCCGATGGCGCATTACCCGGCGACGCAACGCCGCCGTATGCAATTTCTCCGGTAACCGAGTTCCTGCCGAAATTCCCGGCGGACGCCACAACGACAAGACCCGAACGCGACGCATGCTCGACCGCTTGTACGAGTGGATCCGTTGCAGCCGACTCAAAGATAGGATGGCCGAGCGACAGGTTGAGGATGTCGATGTGCAGCACATCCTTGTTGACGATGGCGAATTCGATGGCGCGGATGACGTTGTCGGTCGAGCCCTGGCCCTGCGCGTTGAGAACCTTCAGGCCGATCAAGCGCGCCGTCGGCGCGACACCAACGTAGGTGCCTGCGGCGAGGCCCGCGACGTGCGTCCCATGGCCGTACTCATCGGACGGCGGGGTCGCGCGAATATCGCCGCGCGTGAAATCGTAAAAGGCCGTGATACGGCTGCCGAAGTCAATGCCCGGCTGGATGCCCGAGTCGATGATCGCAATGCCGGCCTGCGGCGTCGAGTACTGCAAGAGACTGCTGAGCAGCGACTGGCGCACGCCCAGCGTAGAAAACAGCGGCGCCTGGCGCTGCTGCGCGCCCGTCGCCTCGGTCAACCTGCCCAACGTGGAACCGCTTGAGTTCGACGGCAACTGGTGCCCGCCAACGGTAGCGTTGTCGGAAACCGAAATCGCATTGCCGGAGCGAACGAGCGTCTTGAGGTCGTCGCACTGGACCTCGGCGGCGATCGTATCGAGCGCCGGAAACTCTCCCTTGACGCGCCGCCCTTGCGATACGAGAGATTTTTTCATCTTCTCGCGTTCGCCCGGCCTGGTGCGGATCAGTACGGAGTGGGTGCCGGTGCATCCGTGTTGGAGCGTATCGAGAAGGGACGAGTCAAGACGTTCGTCCGCAAAAGCCGGGACGGCCAGCGTCACAAGCAGCGCAGCGAGAGGAGCGGAACGCGATATCATCACGCGCCGGATGGAGCAAGGTTGGCTCCATTCCCTACACTTCCCCGTAAATATTTGACAGTTCGATACTTACTCCGGCCGGTAGAAATCGCGAGCACTTCACGCCTGTGCTACTTCTACACACGCAGGGTTCGAACTGCCGCGATGATCAGTATCTAACCGCCATTGCGACAGATACTTAGCGTCTGCTGTTCCGCTTGGGAACAGCAGGACACGGGTTCTGGTCGATTCCGGCACACGCAGATGCGATTCGCGGTTTTGCTGGCATTAGACGGTGGGATTGCTGAGTGCGACCTTCACAAGTAGAATCAGTGGCCGTCGCAACGCGCTCATCGCTTGGCGGACACTTTGGAGGAACACGATGCCTTTCGTGATTACGGACCCCTGTATCGAAACAAAAGACACCGCATGCGTGGACGTCTGTCCCGTAGACTGCATTCATCCGCGCAAGGACGAGCCGGAATTTGCAGCGATGAACATGCTCTACATTCATCCTGAAGAATGCATCGACTGCGGCGCGTGCGTCCCGGCGTGCCCCGTCGCGGCGATCTATGACAGCCACGATTCCACCCCATCGAGCCAGAAGGATCTGATCGAGGCCAACACCATCTATCGCAACGGCGACGCAGATACGATGGCGCGCGCCGAAGCGATCGTGGCGGCGCACGTGGCGGCCCACCCCGAGTTAATGGCGATTCCCGGCAAAGAGCGCGCGGCCGCGCACTCGTAAGATCAGAAATCTCAAATCGACAATCTGGAATCTAAAATCTGGCTCGTCCAGATTCTAGATTTCAGATTTTGGTTTGAGTCTCAGAATCCCCGCCTCCGCAGTTCTCTGTTGTACAATCAGGGATTGTCGACCTTGTGGTGAGTGTAGCTCAGTGGTAGAGCACCGGCCTGTGGCGCCGGTAGTCGCGGGTTCAATCCCCGTCACTCACCCCAACCTTCGCTCTCGCACAATTCCCTTCTCGAGCTTCGGTTGGCAAGCCACTAGATATTCAGGGTCGCGCCTTCCTTCTTCGCGACGTACACCGTCGCCGCCAAATCTCCTACGACATTCACCACTGTCCGGCACATATCGAGCAAACGGTCGACGCCGATGATGATGGCAATCAGCGCCGGATTGATGCCGATGGTCACGAGGACGGCGACGACGAAGGGCGTCGATCCCGATGGCACGCCGGCGGTGCCGACGCTGCCGAGCACGGCGAGATACACAATCATCAGCTGCTGCGCGAGCGTCAGGTCGACGCCGGCGAGCTGCGCCAGAAACAACACCGTCACTCCTTCGTAGAGCGCCGTGCCGTTCTGGTTGGCGGTTGCGCCGACGGTCAGCACGAAGGCGCCGATTTCGCGCGGCACGCCCAGATTCAGCTCGGAGACGCGCAGTGCCGTGGGGAGCGTCGCGTTGGACGAGCTCGTCGAGAACGCCGTCAGCATGACGGTGCGGATGCGTTTGAAGAACTGCGCCGGCGAGACGCGCGCCGCCAGCTTGAGCGCGATGGGATAGACGACGAACGTGTGAATCGCGAGCCCTGCCAGCACCGTGATCACGTACCAGCCCAGACTGATCAGAAACCCAAAACCGAACCTCGCCGTCATGGTGAACAGCAGGCAGGCGACGCCAATCGGCGCCACCTTCATCACGATGTCGATGATCTTGGCGACGACTTTGAACACGCCGTCGAGCACCGCGATCACCGGCGCCGCGGTTTCGGCCGCCACCAGCGTCAATGCCGCGCCGAAGACGATCGAAAAGAACATGATGCCGATCATGTCTGGCGTCGATCGCGCCATCGATTCGATGGGGTTGGCCGGCACGAGCGCACGGGCAAAACTCATGAGCGGCGATTCCTCCGTCGGAGCTGCGGGGGCCGCTTGCTTCGACGCATCCGCGTATTCCGCCATCAGTAAGTCCCGCGTCGCTGGATCGAGCCGCATCCCGGGACGCACGGTGTTGGCCAGCAGGATGCCCAGGCCTACGGACACGAGCGAGATGACCAGGCAGAAGCCGACGGTGCGCACGCCCACGCGCCCCAGACGGCGGACGTCGCCGATGCCCGCGACACCGACCACGAGCGACGAGACGACGAGCGGGACCACCGTCATCAGCAGCGAGCGCAGAAACAGCTGGCCCACCGGCTCGGCGACGTGTCGGATCGCCGACGCGAGCAGCGGAGAATCGGGGCCAAGCATGGCGCGTGCGCCGCTGCCGAGCGCCGCTCCGGCGGCCAACCCCAGCAGGATGCGCACGTGCAGCGGCACCCTGCCGCGCGCCTCGGCGCGGTCGTCGGTGTGCTCATCGAGATCGGAAACTACTTCACGTTCAAATGGTTCCATGTGGAGTCGCCGCTTCTATTCCGCAGTCCGCCGGAATAATATGTCAGCGAAGCATGGACGACATCAGGGATCGCCGCAACCCGAATTCGCAGGATCGCCGGACGGTACCTCGCGGCGGGCGGCGGGCGAGCGATTTACCTCACCCATTGACCTGCCCGCACTGCGGAAACATTCGGGAAGTGCAGGGTCTCTCGAGCAGCCGCGTCGTGCGGTGGTGCCACTGCCGGGCGTGCGGAGAAGTGTGGCCGTGGTCGATCGAACTCTCGGAACCAAGGAGCTTATGAGCGAAACGCGTATTGGTTGGATTGGCACGGGTGTGATGGGAATCTCGATGTGTGGCCACTTGATCGACAAGGGCTACCCCACCACGATCTACAGCCGCACGAAGTCGCGCGCGCAGAGCCTGCTCGATAAAGGCGCGGCGTGGGCCGACACACCGGGAGCCGTCGCGGAACGGTCCGACATCATCTTTACGATCGTCGGGCTGCCGAGCGATGTTCGCGAGGTCTATCAGCAGAAGGGCGGCATCCTCGACGCGGTGAAAAAAGGCTGCATCACCGTCGACATGACGACGACCGAGCCCAGCCTCGCGCGCGAGATTTACGAGGCGGCGAAAGCCAAAGGCGCGTCGGCCGTTGATGCGCCGGTGTCGGGCGGCGATGTGGGCGCGCGCAACGCCACGCTCTCGATTATGGTGGGCGGCGACACGGACGCCGTCGAGCGCGTGATGCCGCTCTTCCAGGCGATGGGCAAGAACATCGTGCACCAGGGCGGCCCCGGCAACGGGCAGCACACGAAGATGTGCAACCAGATCGTGCTCGCCGGCACCATCATCGGCGTCTGCGAAAGCCTGCTCTACGGTTACAAAGCGGGGCTCGACCTCCCGACCATGCTGAGCTCGGTCAGCAAGGGAGCGGCGCAGTGCTGGATTCTCGACAACCTGGCGCCGAAGATGGTGAATCGCAATTTCGATCCGGGATTCTTCGTCGAGCACTTCGAAAAGGACCTTGGCATCGCGCTGGACGAATGCCGGGGCATGGGCATCGCCATGCCCGGTCTCGCGCTGGTGCGTCAGTTTTACGTGGCGCTGAAATCGCAGGGGCACGGACGGCTGGGATATCACTCGCTGCTCCTCGCGCTGGAACAGCTGTCGAACGTCAAGCGATAGGCGGCTACGAGCTCCGCCGCGGTCTCGCTCTTCGATCGCGGCCGGAGCGCCGATCGGGGCCGCTATAGGCGATCGCCTGACGCCGGCGATCGGAATTTCCCCGGCGCTCCCGGGCGCGCCGTTCGTGCCCGCTCCGCGCGCCGGCTGCCGCGGACTGCGCACTTTCGCGCTGCAGCCTGACGGTGCGGCGGCTCGGCTCGAGTACCTCCATCAATCCCTGAGCGAGCAGCTGTGGCTGCGGGTTCTGCCCGATCCGCCCGATGTCCTTGAGATAGCTCAACGCAGCGATGATGTTCGTGCGTTGCCACGGCGTCAGCGTCATGGCAGGTGTATCGGCTCCTTTTGGGATACGCTTGAACGTCGAGGCCACACGTGACGGATTCCAAAAAAAGTGAGATGGTCGAACGCCGGCAGCGGTACATCGAACGTCAACGTGAGATGCGCCCCGAGACCGTCAACGTCCGGTTTCACGGCGCAGCGCCGGAAGGGTCCGGCCCCACCAACCGGCACGGCATGCCGGTCGTGCCGGTCGGCCAGCATTTGGTGAAAAACTGGCCAGTCCTCGATCTCGGCGAACAACCCGACGTCCCGCTCGACAAATGGAAGCTCGAGGTCGGCGGCCTCGTCGAGAATCCCGTCACGCTCGACTGGGCGCAATTCATGGCGCTGCCACAGGTCGAAGACGTGAGTGACTTCCACTGCGTCACCACCTGGAGCCGCCTCGACAATCGCTGGGCAGGCGTGCGGTTCCGGACGATTGCCGAGCTCGTCGTGCCGAAGGACAACGCACAGCACATTCTGTGCACCGGCTACGATTTTCTCCCCGGAAGCTTCATCCCCTATACGGTCAACGTCCCGCTCGCGCGCGCCATCGACAACGACGTGCTGCTCGTGCACACGTGGGAAGGCAAACCGCTGCCGCGGGAGCACGGCGGCCCCGTGCGGATGATTACTCCGAAGCTCTACGCCTGGAAGGGCGCCAAGTGGATCAGGAAAATCGAGTTTCTCGCCCAGGACAAACGAGGGTTCTGGGAAGAGCGCGGCTACTCGAATACCGCCGAGCCCTGGTTCAACGATCGCTTCAGCTACTGATCCATGCCGACGGCGAAGTGGCGCGGCGACATGCGGTCGGTGCGCCCGATGCTCGCCACGCTCGAGGACGCACCGCTGAACTCCGGCGGATTGGTCTACGAACCCAAGTACGACGGCATCCGCGCGCTCGTCGAAATTGATCCAGGCCGCCGCGCTCCGGTGCGGATTTGGTCCCGGCTCGGCAACGAGAAGACCGCGCAATTTCCCGATCTCGTCGCCGCCCTGACACGCTACGCGAAAAAGCTGCACGGCCCTGTCGTGCTCGACGGCGAAATCGTCGCGCTCGATGAGAACGGAGAACCGGCTGGCTTTCAGCGGCTGCAGAACCGCATTCACCTGACGGAGTCGAACAGCGCCGCCGCGGCCGGACGGGTGGCGTTGATCGCGTTCGACATCCTGCGAGACGGCGGCGACGACCTTCGGCCGTCGCCCCTGGATGAGCGGCGAGCCCGTCTGGAGCGCGTGTTTCGCAACACACGCTCGCCGATCCTGCGGCTCAGCGACGTCGTTGCCGGCGATGCCCGCGAGCTCTTTCAGCACGCTCTCGACCACGGATGGGAAGGGCTCATCGCCAAAGACGCGCACTCGGTCTATCACACCGGGAAGCGCACCCGCGACTGGAGGAAGATCAAGATTGTCCACGAGCAGGAGTTCGCCGTCTGCGGGTGGACCGACTCGCGCACCACTGACCGCCCCTTCGGTGCACTACTGCTGGGTTACTACGAAGACGGCGCACTGAAGTACGCAGGCCACACGGGCAGCGGCTTCAACCAGCGCGAGCTCGAGCGCGTCATTCGACTGCTCAAACCGTTGGAGATTGCGGCCCCGCCGTTCACGATACGTCCCCGGACCAACCAGCGGCCGCATTGGACGAAACCGTCGCTGGTGGCCCAGGTGAAGTTCACCGAGTGGACCGATGATGGTCTGCTTCGCCATCCTATTTATCTCGGCATGAGGGACGATGTGAAACCGGACACGGTCAGGAGAGAGCGGAAGAGTCGTGGGAGTCAGAAGAGTCAAACGAGTCGGAAGAGTCGGGAGAGTCTAAACAAAAACGTAGTGCCGACCTTTAGGTCGGCCGATGCCCTTCAGTCGGTTATCCAGCAACTGGACGAGATCGAGAGCGGGTCGAGCTCGGGGACGCTCAGTCTGCCGGGCGGGCAGACGCTCGCAGTCAGCAATCTTCGCAAGGTGTTCTGGCCGAAGTTGAAAATCACGAAGGGCGATCTGATGCGCTACTACGTGCGCGTGGCGCCCTACATTCTCCCGGTGGTCGAGGGTCGCCCGCTCATCATGAAGCGCTTCCCGAACGGCATCGACGGCGAGCCCTTTTACCAGCACAAAGCGCCGGATAAGGTGCCCGCCGGCGTCACGGTCGCGAAAGTGCCCGGCGACAGCGTGGCGAGCCGGCCGATTGGCGGCGACCTCCTCACCCTTTTGTACATGACGCAGCTTGCCGCCATCTCGCAGGATCCGTGGTTCTCGCGCGTCGAGTCGCCGCACTTTGCCGACCTCTGTGCGATCGATCTCGACCCGATGCCCGGCGTGACGTTCGCGGCCGTGCTCGACGTCGCGCGGTGGGTGCGCGACGCACTCGCAAAATTGAAGGTCACCGGCTACCCGAAGACATCCGGCGCCAGCGGCCTCCACGTCTTCATTCCGCTCCGCGAAGGCACTCCCTACGAGGCCGGGCAAATCTTCTGTCACATCGTGGCGACCGTCGTCGCCGAACAGCACCCGAAGGTCGCCACCGTGACGCGCACCGTCAGCGCCCGCGGCCATAAGGTGTACGTCGACTACCTCCAGAACATCGAAGGCAAGTCGCTCGCGTGCGCCTACAGCGCCCGCGCGAGCGAGTATGCCGGCGCGTCGACGCCGCTGACGTGGGATGAGGTCGACGAGGGGGTCGATCCCCGCGATTTCACGATCCGCACGCTGCCCGATCGTCTTGCCAAAGTCGGCGATCTCTGGGCGCCGCTGTTACGCTCGACAGGCGTGGATTTGCGAAAGATCCTGAAGTAGCCCTATAGTGCGCGCGGAGGTACGCATGAAAATCCTGGTCGTCGCTTCGGGTCTCTTTCTCTGCGTGGCGATGGCCACGGCTCAAGCTCCTCAGGCACCGCCGGTCACGCCGATGAAGTTCGCCTACTACTCCGCTGCCGATATCAAGGCGCTCAACAACACGGTGAAAGGCGGCGGGCAGATCAAGTTCAACCGCCTCAATCGAGGCGATCACGAATTCCAGAGCTTCAATTTCCGCGCGAAGAGCACGGCCGCGCCGGAGATGCACAATAACTACGCTGATCTCTACTACATCGTCGACGGCGAGGTGCTGCACCACACCGGAGGCACACTCGAAGGCGGCACCGAGCGAAACCCGGGGTCGGGTGAATTCGGCGGCGGAAAGCTGGTCGGCGCCAAGGTCGTGCGGCTCTCGGCCGGCGACATCGCGTCTTCGGCCGCAGGCCAGCCCCATTGGTGGGAAGTCGAGCCTGGGAAGACGGTGACCTACATGACCGTCAAGGTCCTGAAGCAGCCGAATCTCTACACCGCCACTTCAACGCCTACACAGTTCGTCCACTACAAAGCCGCGGACCTGAAGGCGTTCGTCGAAGCGCTGAAAAAGGGCGAGACGCCCAAGTTTCCGTCGGTGCATCGCGGCGACCATCAGTTTCAGAACATCAGCCATCGCGCGAAGAGCTCCGCAGGCCCGGAGCTGCATAACAACTGGGCCGATCTGTATTTCGTCCTCGACGGCGAAGTCACGATCCGCTACGGCGACCGTCTCGAAGGCGGCAAAGAGGGAGCGGATGGCGAAGTGCGCGGCGGAGAGATCGTGGGCAACGTGACGCGCCAGAAGCTGGCGGCCGGCGACATCGCGTCGGCGCCGGCGGGCGTCCCGCATTTCTGGGAGGTCGAGCCAGGAAAGTCGGTGACCTACCTGACAGTCAAGCTCGCGAAGAAGCACTGAACTCGGTTGGTGGTCGGTGGTTGGTGGCGGTCCACAACCACCTACCACCTACCACCTGCTACCACCTACCACCTACCACCTACCAGCTACCAGCTACCAGTCCACGGCCATGCCGAACTTGATGAGACGTCCCCGCTGGATGTTGCTCACTGCGCCATAGCTCGTCCCGAGCGTCGTCACCCGCGAGATGACGGTGGCCGTGTTCATCAAGTTGTACAAATCGATGCGGGGCTGATATCTCGTTCCACCGGCTTGAAACGCCTTCCGGAAGCTCATGTCGAGCTGATTCAGCGCTGGGAGACGCGTCGTGCCGCGCGGCTCGACGGTGACGTTCGTCGTGCCTTGCGTCAACTGCACCGTGTTGTTGCCGACTGAGACCTGCGTCAGCTCCGGGAACCCTTTTTGATGCTGGAATGTTCCACTCATCTGAATGGCCCACGGAAGGTCGTAGAGTCCCGACAGGCGGAACGAGAACGGCGTGTCATTGCCGACGATGCCGCGGTTGAAGTCTTTCGAGTTCGGGTTGTTGAGGTCGGTGCCGCCCACCCAGCCGGTGGTTTCTCCGATGCTGATGCCGCCGGTCATCATCCAGCCGTTGCTCATCCGCTTATCAAGCGAGATGTCAGTGCCGTTGTAGGTGCTGTCGAACTCGGACATGTTGTCCCAGAGGAAATCCTGCTTGCCGCGCAGCAACGGGTCCTGGTTATAGACGTCGACAACCTGGCCGCTGTTCACTTCGGTGACGGTCAGCTTGGTGTAGGTGTTCTCCGGCACCAGGACGTTCCGCGATCCAAAGTTCCCAAGCTTTTCACGCCGCGTGTACCCGGCGCTGACGACCAGATTCAGAGGCAGCTGACGCTGGATTTCGGCGGAGTATTCGCGCGCCCACGGCCACTTGTAGCCCGGCTCGTAACGGTTGAAGTTGCCGAGGCTGAACCCGTTGGACGGGCCGAGCTCGTTGATTTGCGGAAGGAGATCGCCGTTCAGGTCGCAGCCGATGTTGTTCACCGATGCGCACGCCGACTGCGCGCGCCAGTTCCGCGAGTCGCTCGCAAGGAAAATCGGGTTGATCCGATCGAGCATGCTGCTGCCGACCGGAATGATGTAGCGATTGGCCGAGAACTTGAGCGCGGTGCGCCCGTCACCCGCGATGTCGTACACGGCTGACAAGCGGGGGCTCACGGATTTCCAGTCGGGCACCCCGGATATCTTGTCGTAGCATTGCGCGGCAATGAACGGCGTCGCGTCCTGGCACAGCGCGCGCGTCCAGCCGTAGTTCGTGTCCAGGCGCAGGCCGCCGTTGATGGTCAGCTTGCGGTTCGGACGCCACTTGTCCTGAATGTACAAACCTTGCTGGACGTTCTCGGGAATCGAGCGCGCCGGCGTGTTGTAGGTATTCACGGCATCGGGCACTCCGGAACGGTAGATCGCGCGCATGCCGGACGAGGAGAAGTACAACACTTCGTTCCACGCGTAGTCGAACTGGTAGCCGGCTTTGATGTCATGCGCGGTCGTGAAGTAGCTGACGCTGCCCTGCGCGAATACGCGCGTGTTCGGCAGGTCACGATAGGTCGGCAGGATGCGCAGGGCGGTGTTGGTCACCATGTCGAAGCCGGCGATCAGGCCGTCGGTGCAGCCTTCCTTGTCCACCGCGAACGAACAGGTCGCCGAGTCACCCTCTTTCGGCCATGGCTGGTAGTCGTCGACGCGATTCACGCTCCCCGACACGTCGTAGACGAACCTGGCCGATTTCGCAGTTGTCCACTTCACCTGATGCAGCTGCGGATATTTGGTGTTACGCGTCGTCGCGCCGGTTTCGGAAAACGCCGCGCCGCTCGTCCGGTGACCGTTCTTCTTGTATTGCAGGATGTAGAAGTGAGAAAGCTGGCTGTTCTGGCTGACCTGCCACGACAGCTTGTTCGAGAAGTTCCACAGCATGTTGTCGTCGGGTACTGACGTGCCGTCGGGGTTATAGCTGCCGACCAGGTACTGGAGGATCTGTGAATGGTGGAACGAGGTCGACCACCACAGTTTGTCCTTCACGAGCGGCCCGGCCAGCCAGCCGCCGTAGTCGAACAGATAGCGGATGTCTGCCGTCGGCTTCAGATCGGGTCTCGCGTCTTTTACCGACTGGGGCACGTTTCGCAGCAACTGCGCAGCCAGCGCGTCGTCGACGTTGTTGGACCCGAGTGAGGCGTTCGTGCCGTTGAACACGGTTCCGGCGTGAAACTGGTTGGTACCCGTCCGGCTGAT
>Ga0184625_10000361_pt1 | contig 16586 bp, 17 predicted proteins | sample PLM3_30_b1_FD_133151 | JGI IMG/M metagenome (GOLD analysis project Ga0184625, IMG submission 133151) | Groundwater sediment microbial communities from an aquifer in East River, Colorado, USA - PLM3_30_b1 | ecosystem: Environmental > Terrestrial > Soil > Riparian zone | place: USA: East River... | reverse complement strand
TCTTCGTCGCACCCGGCCACGAGCAGCGCGGAGTAGGGCGGCGGCTGCTCGCCTTCGCCGAGGGCTACGCGATCGCCGAGCACACTCGGGCGCTCCGGGTCGTCGTCGAGCGCGTGGGCTTTCGAATCAGGCGGTCGGCAAGGAGCTCTTCCTTTCCGACCAGACCGTCAAGTTCCACCTGCACAAGATCTATCGGAAGCTCCGCGTCGCCAACCGCACCGAGGCGACGACCGTCGCGCACGAGCTCGGGCTCGTTTCGGACGCTGCGTTCGCGTAGCCCTGGAAACGATGGGCGGGACTCCACCCGGAGCCCCGCCCATGCGCTGCTTACGGTGTGAGAGAGACGACGAACTCGGAGGCCGGGTCGGTCGCCTCTGTCTTCGTGAACAACGAGAGGAACTGGCCGCCTGCCTTCGAGAGGCCGATGTAGTCGCCGAGGAAGAGCCCTCCGGCGTCCGGCGCCAGCTTCTGGTCGAACGAGGCGTCTGTTGCCCGTGTCTCCGTCCACGTTGCACCGCCGTCATGCGAGTGCAGGAACCAGTAGTCGGTCGGCAGCGTCGCAGGATCAGGCGTGTTGAACCGCAGGTCGTAGTGCGTAACGCCGATGGTGCCGTCGGCCAACGCCTCGACCGCAGGAGTGAACGCCTGCACATCGGGTTGCGTGTTGATCCGGACCGGCGCCGACCACGTGGCGCCGCCGTCGAGCGACTTTGAGAACGCGATCGCCGACCCCGAAGGAGCGAGTGACGCGTCCTGCCAGACGACGTAGAGCTCGCCGTTCGGGCCCGCGCCGATGTCCGGGATGATGTCGCCGGTACGGAGCGGCGTGCCGTCATCAGGGTCGCTGACGAAGCCTGGCAGGTACTTGCTCACCGTGATCGGATCGGACCAGGTCACACCGCGGTCGTCCGAGGTCATCACCGCGATCTCCTGACCCTTCTTGTTCGAGCCCGAGCCGTGGAAGAGCGTGAAGACGTCGACCAGCCTTCCGCTGTGCGCCCCCGCTAGGACAACCGAGATCTGATGGCCGATGCCGAACTCGTTCGCGCGCGGCATGAAGATCGCGCGCGCCGGCTCCCAGCTCGCACCCCCGTTCGTCGTGCGCGCGAAGATCGCGTCACTGCGGATCGAGCGCGGGAAGCCCGAGAGCGAGTGGATTTCTCGCTTGTCGCTCGGGAACCGGCTGCGGTCCCAGATCGCGTACACGAAGTTCGAGTTCAACGGGTCCGCCGTGATCGAGTTCTTGTCGTTGAACTGGAACAACGAGTCGTTGCGAACGAGCTGGGTCGGCGGCCCCCAGGTGAGCCCGCCGTCGGTCGACTTGTTGACGTAGATAATCGACGTGCTGAACGTCGGAAAGTCCTGGAACGTCAGCGTCTGCACATACGCGTCGCCGTTCGGCGCGATCGTGACCCACGGGTCCGTCCCGCGATGGAACGTTCCACCCGAACACGTTGAAACGCCGGGGATCACGACCTGGTGCCAGGCACCCGCCTGGAAGACGGACGCGACGATCCCGCGAGCACCACCATTGTCCCAGCGGTCTTGCTGATAGGCGCCAATCCTGTCGGGAACGCCGTCACCGCTTCGGTCGACCGCGCTGACTGCGATCGACGGCTCGACCTCGCTGTTTAGGAAATTCGTGCCGGTCTGGCCTGCGTCGGCGGTGCAGCCCGCGAACGGGCTCGCACCCGAAACCTTGATGTTCGGTCCGGCCGTGCCCGGTCCGGCCGATGCAGACGGCGCGACGAGAACGATCAGCCCGAAGGCGACGACCAGGACGTGCCAAAAGTGGTGTCTCACCATAGGAGCCTCCCTCTCCATTGGGGCCGCTTGGCGGCCCCAGGACGAGGTGAGGATAGACGCTGCTAGGTGCTGCTCACGGAACCGCGGCCTGGGCGGGTATGCAGGACGGCGTGCTACCGGCTTGCTAGCGCTCGCCGTCCACGCGGCGTCAACGCGAAGTGCACGTCGATGAGCCCATCCGAGAGCAGCTCCGAGGCGTAATCCCAGGGCGGCGGCTTTCCGTCGTCGAGGAAGTCGGCGAGCGCGGCGAGCGCCTCGGGAGAAGCGGTGAAGGTCTCGTGCGCCTGGGTTTCGTTGAGACGGAACGTGAGCGGCGCCGTGACCGGGGAGAAGTCCTTCTCTCCCGCGATGCGTTCGGAGAGCGCGCCGTCGACTCGCACCTCGAGCTCCTCGCCCTTCTTGCCCCGGACCTCGACAACAGAGCCGGCCTCTGAAACGCCCCGGACGACGAGGGGTCGAATCTCAGGCGGCCCGGACGGCTCGGGCGCGCGATTGTGCAGGTGCTCCCACCACGCGTGCCGGAGGTCCTCCTCGGGCACCCATTCCTCGAGCACGCGGTCGAACCGCCGACGCACGTCGAGGAGCCGATCCTCGATTCGCCGCCTCATCGCACTCTCGAGCGGCGCGCGCTTGTGCTCGTTCTGGAGATGGTGGTAGTACCGGACGAGAGCCTGGAGCTCCTCCCTCCTCGGAAGCGGCTCCAGCTGCTCTCGCGGCAGCCTGTTCGCGCCTCTCGCCACGTCAGAGCTCGGCGCGAATTGCTTCGAGCAGCGCCTCCAGGTCGTAGCCCTCGTTGTGCCGTACGCCGTTGATGAAGAACGTCGGCGTTCCGTTCACGCCGCTGCGAACTCCGCTCAGGAAGTCCTCGCGCAAGCGACCGGCGTACGTGTCGTTTCGCAGCTCGGTGACGAAGCGCTCGAGGTCGAGGCCGAGCGCGCTTGCGTACCCGATCACGTCTCGCAGGCCCAGGCGATCCTGGTTCGCGAAGAGGAGATCATGCATCTCCCAGAACCGGCCTTGGGCGCCGGCCGCCTCGGCCGCCTCAGCCGCTTGATACGCATGCGGGTGGATCTGCGTCAGCGGAAAGTGGCGATAGGCGAACCTCAGGTCGTCGCCTATCACTTGCCGAACCTGCTGGAGGATCGGATGCGCCTCCCCGCAGAACGGGCACTCGTAGTCGCCGTACTCGAGGAGCGTCACCCTGGCCGTCGCCGGTCCTAGAACGTGATCCCGTTCGCTGACCGGGACTGTCAGCCGGGGGCGATGAAGGACGGCGGTCATGCCGGGACCGGTACTTCCGCCATCGACTCGAGCGCCGCCAGGATCCCATCAGCGCCCGGGTTGACGCCGATCGGCGACACATAGCTCCAGCGAATGACGGCCTCTTCGTCGATGACGAAGAGCGCCCTCTCGCTCATCCCGATCTCGTCGTCGTAGACGCCGTACGCCTGAGCGACCTCGCCCTTGGGATGGAAGTCGGCAAGGAGCGGAAAGTGCAGGTTGCGGCTCTGCGCGAATGCCACGTGGCACCAGGCGTGGTCGATCGAGATGCCGACGAGCGCCGCACCGAGCCGCTGGAACTCCGGCAGGATCTCGTTGTAGAGCGCCATCTGATCGGTGCAGACGGGGCTCCAGTCGGCCGGATAGAACGCGATGATCAAGCGGCGGCCGCGGAAGTCCCCGAGCCGCACGGACTGATCTGGAGTCGACTTCAGCTCGAATTCCGGCGCCGGAGTTCCCGCTTGCAGCGCTTCGCCCCGGTGCTCGCCCACGGCTTCCTTATATCCACCGCCGGGTCGTTTATCACGCGCGCGCGTACCTAGGCCACGCCAACGTCGCCATGGACAGCCCGAGGCGGGAGTGTGCGTGACGCTCTCCGGCCATGATCCACGAATGGAAACCGAGACCGACCTTGAGTTCTACGAGCTGTTCGCGAATAAGGAAGAGCTGCTCCCGCCCTGGCTGCGTCTGCGGTCTGAGATCGCGTCCTATGGGGACGGCGTCCAGGTCCGGCGCCGCGACCGCCACGCCGAGTTCGCCCGCCGCGGCAGCGAGTTCCTGATCGCCGAGCCGACGGCGGATGAGACGCTCGAGCTCGGTCTCCACAACCCCGGCCTCCCGTACGACAAGCGCTTCCGCGAGGCCGTCGGATTCGGGCCGCGGCGAATCACGCACCGCGTCTTCCTTCCGGAGGACGCCTTGATCGACGACGAGCTTCACGCCCGGCTGCACGCCGCGTACGCCCTGGCCCTCGAGGGCAAGTCCGCGTAAGCCGTCTAGGGACTGGCGGTCGCGATCGCCTCGTCTTCGAGCTCGGCGAGGAGATCCGCGACCGAATCGACGACGCGGGATGGGCGGTACGGGAAGTGGTCGACCTCGTCACGATTCGTCAAGCCGGTCAGGACGAGCACCGTGTACATCCCCGCCTCGAGACCGGCGACGATGTCCGTGTCCATCCTGTCGCCGATCATCGCGGTCGACTCGGAATGCGCGCCGATTTGATTGAGCGCATAGCGCATCATCAGCGGGTTCGGCTTGCCGACGAAGTACGGCTCGATGCCCGTGGCGCGGCTGATCAGCGCCGCTACGGAGCCGGTTGCGGGCAGCGGGCCGTCAGGGGCAGGTCCCGTCGGGTCCGGATTCGTCGCGATGAAGCGCGCGCCGTCGAGAACGAGGCGAATCGCGTGTGTGATCCGCACGAAGCTGTACGTCCGCGTCTCGCCGAGGACGACGTAGTCCGGATCCTTGTCCGTGAGGGTGTAGCCGACCTGGTGCAGCGCCGTCGTAAGCCCGGCCTCACCAACCACGAACGCCGATCCACCGGGACGCTGGCTCTCGAGCAGGTTCGCCGTCGCCGTGGCCGACGTCCAGATCGCCTCCTCGGGCACGTCTAGGCCGTTCCGGCGCAGCCGCGCCGCGAGGTCGCGCGGCGTGTACATCGAGTTGTTCGTGAGCACGAGGAACGACCCGTCTCGTTCTCGCAGTCGCTCGAGGAATTCGTCGGCGCCGGGAATCGGGTGCTCCTCCCGCACAAGAACACCGTCCATGTCGATGAGCCACGACGCGATCGAGTGCAACGCTCACCTCCGCCTGTGACGGCTCGTCACGATGCCACATACGCGCCGCGCCTCGGCGTGACGCTCGATCGCGTCGCGATAGGCCGCCTCATAGCCCGCCGCGACCCGATCGGGGGAGAACCGCTGCGCGCTGCGACGGCACTCCGCGGGCTCGATCTCCCTGACCCTGTCGACCGTCGCGGCCATCTCGTCCTCGTCGTCGACAAGGAAGCCGTTGTTCCCATGCTCGACGATCTCGGGCGCAGCGCCGTTCGGGAACGCCAGAACCGGCGTCCCTGCTGCCAGCGCCTCGACCATCACCATGCCGAACGGCTCAGGCCAGGTGATCGGCATCAGGAATGCCCACGCTCCGCGAAGAGGTTCCGCTTCCGGGCGCCGCCGACTTCGCCGACGAACTGAATCTGGTCGCCGTCGATGTGCGGCTGGATCTCGTTGGCGAAGTAGCGCTCCTGGCGCGACTGCACCACGCCGGCGAGGAACAGGCGGCGGCGCGCCTGCTTCGCAACGGCGATCGCACGATGAGCTCCTTTTTCGGGCGCGAACCTCCCGACCCAGAACAGGTAGTCCTGCTTCTCGAAGCCCACCGGCCACGTTTCGATGTCGATCGGGTTGAAGACGACGGCGCGCAGGCTCGCCCCGGCCGGAGCGAAGCTCGCCTGTGAGCGGCTGATGCAGACGACGTTGTCCCTCGCGCCGTGGTGGTCGTAGTACGGAGTCGTGTCTCTCGTCGAACGGCCCGTGGACCGTATGCACCAGCGGCTGTCCGATTCGGTCGGTCATCGCGAGCGGGGTGTAACCGCTGTGGTCGTGGACGACGTCGAACGGGTTGTCGTCGGCGGCGGCGGCGTCGAACGCCCCGAACGCGCGGCCGACATGGTCGGCTTCGAACAACGCCCGCTCGATGCTCTCCGGATGCGACGTCGGCAGGAGCGGCCTGAGCTTGGCATTCGAGCTCGAGCCCGGCGCACAGAAGAGCTCGACGTCGTTCCCGCGGTCGACGAGCGCTTCGGTGCGCAGCGCGACGACCTCCTCGATCCCTCCATAGCCCGGCGGGGGCAGGGGGATCCACGGCGGAGCCAGCATTGCGATGCGGCGTGCCTGCTCGGCCCTTCCGGGCTCGATGGGCGGCTGCCGCACCGGGCCCCGGCTGAATTGCTCTCCTTTATCCCGGGTAGGACCCGTCTGCGTCATCGGTCCTCCTTCATGGAGTAGCCGGGCCGGCGCAGGTCAAAACCCCGAGCTGGACCCGCGGAAAGGCGGCAAGAGGATGCCTCAGGAGATCGACGTCCCACTAAGAGACCCCGAGCAGTTTCGGAGCGTGCTGCCCCCCGAGCGCTTCGAGGAGTTCCAGCGCGCGGCGGAGGAGGCGCGCGAGCTGCTGGACGGCCGGATCGTCTGGAACGTCAATTCGACCGCGCGAGGCGGCGGCGTCGTCGAGCTGCTGCGCCCGCTCGTGGGCTACGCGCGCGGGGCCGGAGTCGATGCGCGGTGGGTGGTGATCGACGGCAGTCCAGGGTTCTTCGACGTCACCAAGCGAATCCACAACCGCCTCCACGGCTCGCTTGGCGACGGCGGCCCGCTCGACGAAGAGGCACGCCGTCTCTACGAAGACGTGCTCGCCGCCAACCTGGCGGAGCTCGCCCCGCGAGTCCGGGAGGACGACGTCGTTCTCCTGCACGACCCCCAACCGGCCGGAATGGCTCCGGCCCTCCGGTCGGTCGCCGGCGCGTTGATCTGGCGTTGCCACGTGGGCATCGATGCGCCGAACGACCTCGTGCGCGAGGCCTGGGCCTTTCTGTTGCCTTACGTCCGCCACGCGGACGTCGCGGTGTTCTCTCGCGAGGCGTTCGTTTGGTACGGGCTCGAGCGCAGCCGCGTCGCGATCATCACGCCGACGATCGACGTGTTCACGCCGAAGAACGAAGACCTGGCGCCGGAGACCGTGCTCGCCGTCCTGCGCGCAAGCGCGCTCGTCGCCGGCGGAGGGAGCAACGGTCCCGTCACGTTCCGCCGTCAGGACGGAACGCCCGCCCGCGTCGAGCGCGAGGCACACATCGTCGAGGACGAGCCCGTCGAGCCCGAGACGCCGCTCGTCGTGCAGGTCTCCCGCTGGGACGGGCTGAAGGATCCGATCGGCGTCATCCGCGGATTCGCCGAGCACGTGCCCGCCGACACGGGCGCGCACCTCGTCTACGCCGGCCCGTCCGTCGAGGCGGTTGCCGACGACCCCGAGGGCATGCGCATCCTCCACGACTCGATCAGTGCACGTTCGCTCCTCCCCACGGAGGCACGCCGCCGCGTGCACCTCGCAACGCTGCCGATGGACGACCTGGACGAGAACGCCGTCATGGTCAACGCGCTCCAGCAGCACGCACGCGTGATCACGCAGAAGAGCCTCGCGGAGGGATTCGGGCTGACCGTCGCAGAGGCGATGTGGAAGGCGCGTCCGGTCGTCGCCTCCAAGGTCGGCGGCATCCAGGAGCAGATCGTCCACGGAGAGAGCGGCATCCTCCTCGACGACCCTCGCGACCTCGAGGGGTTTGGGAACGCGATCACGGAGCTCTTGCGCGAACCGGAGCGCGCCGAAGAGATCGGCCGCAATGCGCGCGACCGCGTCCGCGACCGCTTCCTGAGCGCGCGCAGCCTGCTCGACTACCTCGCGGTGATCCGCCGCATTCTCGGCCGCGCAGGCTAGCCGCGGGTCCGGTAATGGAGATGGACCGTTGCCGTTGCGGAAACGGCGCTCGTCCAGCAGCTCGAGCGGTAGTCGCACACCATCAGGGAAGACCCGCTTGCCGCCTCCGACCACGATGGGTGCGAGGAACAGGTGGCACTCGTCGACCAACCCCGCCTTGAACGCTTGGGCGGCGAGCTCCGGACCGCCCACCGAGAGATCGTGTTCCGCCGCCGCCTTCAGCTGCCGGACCGCTTCAGGGTCGAAGTCGCGCTCGATCCGCGTCCTGGCGCTCGCCGGCGCCTCCAGCGTCCTCAGTGGACGATCTTGTCGGCCGCACGCCAGATTTCCGCGTAGTCCCGAGTGAAAGGCGGCTGGTCGGTCAGGGGCGTCGTCTCCCAGGCGACCATCACCTCGTAGAGCCGGCGCCCGTAAAGATACGTGCCGATGCTCCTCTCGAGGTCGTTGACGAAGGTATGCACCTCCTCGTCCGGCTCGGCCCAGTCGAAGTTGCCGTCCTCGTCCGCGACATAGCCGTCGAGCGACGCGATCGCCGTGTAGATCAGCTTGGCCATGTCGGCGGTCGGCTAGAGCCTCGCCGTTCGCCGCTCGGGAACTGTTCGAGGCCGCTCGGGCTCCGGGCGCCTTGGCGGGCCCGGGACGCCCGGCGAGTATTCGACCGACGCCTCGCGGCCGCGCGGCTGCGGGTAGAGGGCGAGGAGCTCGCGCTCCTCCTCGCCGACTCCGATCTCGACGGGCAGTCCGAGCTCCTTCAGCTCGCGCGCTCGTAGCGGGCGGTCGTGCGACCACATCCCGGTCGCGAGCAGGTGGGCCACATCGCGAGCCCGGGCCGGCTCGAGGTGACGCGCCAGCAGCTCGGTCACGAAGGTCTCGACCTGCGTGATCGCCTTGCGGGCGACATCGCCCATGATCAGCGTCTCGTCCTTGTGGTCGCCGGGCGCCTCGAGGGCCGCGAGAATGGATGCGGCCGGATACTGCCCGAGCTGCGGATCCACCGGCCCGAGCGCTGCGTGCTCGTCCATCACGATGCGGTCGGCGCAGCGAGATGAGCGTCCCTCCGCTCATGGCGTAGTGGGGAATGACGGCGGTGACCTCTGCCGGGTGGTCGGCGAGTGCGCCTGCGATCTGCGTGGCCGCGAGGACGAGGCCTCCCGGCGTGTGGAGCAGGATCTCGATCGGGCGATCGTCGGGCGTCTCCTTGATCGCGCGCAAGATGCTCTCGGCGTCGTCGATGTCGATATAGCGCGCAAGCGGAAAGCCCAGCAGCGAGAACGTCTCCTGGCGGTGGATGAGTGTGATCACCGTCGCGCCGCGCTTGCGTGAGATCGATTCCAGGCGCCGTTGGCGCTGCGCCGCCAGCAGGCGCCGCTGCAGCACCGGCTGCAGCGACACGAAGATGAAGAACAGCCAGAGAAGGCTGAGCGGATCCACCGTCTAGTGGCGCATCCGTTCTACGCGGGTGCGCCGGCCGTCTGCTCCTCGCGCTCGGCCTCCTCCGCGAGCTCCGCCGCGCCACCCGGCTCCACCTCGAAGTGGAGGTCGTCGCCCTTGACGGTGACCGTCACCTTGTCGCCCTCCTGCGCCGACCCGCCGAGCACCATCCGCGAGAGCTCGTTCTCGACCAGGCGCTGGATCGTGCGTCGCAGTGGACGGGCACCGAACTCCGGGTCGAATCCTTCGCGGGCGAGGAGCTTGACGGCCTCCTCCTCGAACTCGACCTCGATTCGCTGGGCACGCAGTCGGCGTGCGAGCCGGTCGAGCAGGAGCTTGGTGATGTCGGCGATCTGCTCGTCCGTCAGCGCCCGGAAGACGATGATCTCGTCGATCCGGTTGATGAACTCCGGCCGGAAGCTCCCGCGCAGGATGTCCATCAGCTCTTCCTTCAGCTGATCGAAGTCGCCCCCCGTCCGCGCGTACTCCTGGATGCGGTCGGCGCCGATGTTCGAGGTCATGATCACGATCGTGTTCTTGAAGTCGACGGTACGGCCCTGGGCGTCGGTCAGCCGCCCGTCGTCGAGGATCTGGAGGAGGATGTTGAAGACGTCCGGGTGCGCCTTCTCGATCTCGTCGAAGAGGAGCACCGAGTACGGCCGGCGCCGTACGGCTTCGCTCAGCTGACCGGCTTCCTCGTAGCCGACGTAGCCCGGAGGCGCGCCGACGAGCCGCGAGACCGTGTGCCGCTCTTGGAACTCGCTCATGTCGAAGCGGATCATCAGCTTCTCGTCGCCGAACAGAGCCTCGGCGAGCGTCCGGGCGAGCTCCGTCTTGCCCACGCCGGTCGGGCCGAGGAACAGGAAGCTGCCGTCCGGCCGATTCGGATCGCCGAGCCCCGCACGGGCTCGCCGCACCGCTTCGGCGACGGCTGAGACTGCTTCCTCCTGGCCGACTATGCGCGCGTGGAGCTCCTCCTCGAGCCGCATCAGCCGCTCACGCTCCTCGGTCGTGAGCTGTGAGACGGGGATGCCCGTTGAACGGGAGACGATCTCCGCGATGTCCTCCGCCGTCACCTCGGCGGCGCGTGGCCGGCCCTTGCGCCTGTCGTCGAGCTCGCTTCGCCGCGAGTCCATCTGGCCTGTGAGCTCACCGGCTCGGCCGTAGTCCTCGGCCGCGGTCGCCTGGTCGCGCTCCCGCGCGAGGCGGCGCAGGTCTTCCTCCAGCGACCTCGTGTCGTCGTCCTTGGTCTTCGTCCGCAGACGGACGCGGGCGCTCGCCTGGTCGATCAGGTCGATCGCCTTGTCGGGCAGGAAGCGGTCGCGGATGTAGCGGTCGGACAACTCTGCCGCGGCGATGATCGCTTCCTCGGAGATCCGGACGCGGTGGAAGGCCTCGTAGCGGTCCTTGAGCCCATGGAGGATCTCGATCGTCTCCTCGACCGTCGGCTCGCGGACGAGCACGGGTTGGAACCGACGCTCGAGCGCAGCGTCCTTCTCGATGTTCTTCCGGTATTCCTCGAGCGTTGTGGCGCCGATCACGTGAAGCTCGCCGCGCGCAAGCGCCGGCTTGAGCATGTTGGAGGCGTCCATCGCGCCCTCCGCCGCGCCGGCGCCGACGACCGTGTGCAGCTCGTCGATGAAGAGGATCAGGTCCTCGGCGCCCCGGACCTCGTCGATGACCGTCTTCAGACGCTCCTCGAACTCGCCGCGGTATTTCGTCCCGGCGATCATCCCGGCCAGATCGAGCGCGATGACGCGGTTCCCCGCCAGTGTCTCCGGCACCTCGTCGTTGACGATCCGCTGCGCGATCCCCTCGACGATCGCGGTCTTTCCGACGCCCGGCTCGCCGAGGAGCGCCGGGTTGTTCTTCGTGCGTCTGGAGAGGATCTCGATCGTCTGGTCGATCTCGTCCGCGCGGCCGATCACCGGGTCGAGCTTGCCTTCGCGGGCCTCGGCCGTCAGGTCGCGACCGAACTCGTCCAGCCTCGGCGTCTGTGAGGTCTCGCGCGGAGCGCCGCCCTCGACCCCGCGGATGACGGCGCCGCGAAGCTTCGTGTGCGTCACGCCGAAGCGCTCGAGCAGCTGTCCGGCCTCGGCTTCGGTGTCACGCGCGAGGGCGAGCAGAACATGCTCGGGCCCCACGTAGGAGCTCCCGAGCTCCCGTGATTCTTCGTAGGCGGCGAGCAGAGCGGCTTTTGCATCGGGCGAGAGCGACGGCGCGACGTCCGTCCGCTCGGCTTGGCTCGCCTCTTCCTCGATCTGGTCGGCGATCGCGTCCGGATCGGCATCGATCTGGCCGAGCACGTGGCGCACCACGTCGTCCTGCAATGCGCCGTAGAGGAGGTGGTCGGTGTCGAGGTCGAGGCTTCCCCACTCCACTGCCGTCCGCGCCGCGCGTTGCAGGAGCGCACGCGTCGCGTCGCTGAAGAACTCCGTCACATCGACGCGTTCCGCCTGCCGCTGCGGCGCCGAGACCCGTCCCTCGGTGGGCCCGCCCGACGGACCGTCGCCGAAGAAGTCCGAGAAGAAGTCGTCGAAGAGGCTCCGGCGTCCGAAGCCGCGCTGCATCCGCTCCTCCGCGAGGTCGATCTCGCAGAGGTACTCCGTCTCCTGCGTGCCGTCCGGACGAAGCCGGACTCTCGATGCAATCGCAGGCCGTCCGTGGCGTGGGCAACGAGGCTGCTCGGACATTCTCAAATCCTTCCTATTCGGGTCCAGACTCAGCTAAGGCCAACTCAATACATTCCCGGGCTTTCGATCTTCTAACGGCCTCAAAGGCAACCGCGGGGTAACCAAAGGACGCTGGGGGGTAGTCTTCGAAGAACGTTGCCTGCCGCAGAGGCTGAGATGGTCGGGCGCGCGGCGGAGCGAGGCGCCTTGGACCTGCTGCTCGAGGGCGCCAGGAACGGCGCCGGAGGAGCGCTCGTGCTTCGGGGCGAGCCCGGGATCGGAAAGACGATGCTGCTCAACTATGCGCGAGGCGCCTTCGACAGCGTGCGAATCCTGAGCGCGCCAGGCGTCGAAGCCGAGCGAGGCCTGCGCTTCGGGAACCTGCACCGGCTGCTCGATCCGCTCCTCGGGCGGAGCGCAGACCTCTCTCAACGGGAGCGGGATGCGCTCGAATCGGCGTTCGAGCAGAGCAGCGGCACGTCGACGACCTCCTTCTCCGCCGCCGGCGCGGCCCTCGCCCTCCTGACGCTCTTCGCAGACGACCAGCCGGTGCTCTGTCTGATCGACGACGTCGAGTGGCTCGACAAGCCCTCCGAGCAGGCTCTGGCGTTCGTCTCCCGCAGGATCTCCGCCCGTCCGATCGCAATACTCTTCGCCGCGCGAGAGTCGGCCGAGCCGCGCACGGCGCTCGAGGGGCTGCCTCAGGTCATGGTCGAAGGACTGCCCGCTGCGGAGGCTGCCGAGCTGCTGAACGCGCTTCCCGAGCTCGGCTCGGGCGTGCGTGACCGAATTCTCGCTGAGGCGGACGGAAACCCGCTTGCGCTGCAGGACCTGCCCCGAGAGCTCACGACGGCACAGCTCGGCGGGGCTTCCGACCTTCCGGATCCTTTGCCGCTCGGCAGGCGACTCGAACGGAGCTTCGTCGGGCGGGTGCGCAGTCTTCCGGCAGACACGCAAACCCTTCTGTTGCTGATGGCCGCCGACCGGTTCGGGGACGAGGATCTCATCTGGCGCGCCGCCGACGAGCTCGGCATCCACTCCACAGACGCCGATCCGGCTGTCGACGAGGGGCTCCTCGCAATCGGAACGCATGCGTCGTTCCGGCACCCGTTCCTCCGCTCGGCCGTCTACTGGGGGGCGCCGGTCGCGGAGCGTCGCCGCGTTCACAGCGCGCTCGCAGGGGCCACCGTCGACGCCGATCTCGATCGGCGAGCCTGGCACCTCGCTGCATCGGCGCCGGGGCCCGACGAGACTGTCGCACTGGAGCTCGAGCGAACAGCTGAACGAGCGAAGCAGCGGGTCGGCTACAACGCCATGGCAGCGGCGCTGGAGCGAGCGGCTCAGCTGACGCCGGACGCTGCTCATCGCGCCGACCGCCTACTCGGCGCGGGCTGGGCCAGGCTCGCGGCCGGTGATCTCGGATACGCGTCCGCGCTACTGGGCCAAGCGAACCTCGACATTGCCGACGACCGTCGGCGGGTCCACGCACAAAGGCTGCAGGGTGCCCTTGCGGCGGCAGGCGGCGATGATGCTCACAGCTCGCTGCTGCTCCTGCACGCGGCCAAGGCTTTCGAGCGCTTCGACCGGCGTCTCGCGCGTGAGACACATCTCGAGGCACTGGAGTCGGCGATGTATGCGGGGCAGCTGGGGCCGACCGGAGGCGTTCGCGAACCCGCCCGCGCGGCACGGCGTGCGCCTGCGCTCCAGAAGTCGAAGATGCGAGGCGTCGACTTCCTCCTCGACGGCTTCGCGAAGCTCTTCACCGATGGTCGTCCGGCGGCGGTCCCGTCACTTCGGCGCGGAATCGACGCGGTTCGCCATCGTGGCGACGTCCGTTGGCTCGGGCTCGCCGACCTCGCAGCCTGGGAGCTCTGGGACGACGAGGCAATCCACGCCATCGGCGCCCGGCGGGTTCGGCTTGCCGGCTCGATGGGTGCGCGCTACCTCCTTCCCGGTGCGCTCACCCAACGCGGCGCCTACGAGATCCTGGTCGGACGCTTGGACACCGTCGACCGGTGGTTCGACGAAGCGCGCACGGTCGCGGCCGAGACCGGTAACCCCGGGGTCTTGGGCGCCACCGAGACGGGAGCGCTGATGCTCGCGGCGTGGCGCGGACAGCAGGCGGAAACACGAAGGCTCGCCGAAATGTGCAAGCGCGACGCCGTCGCCCGAGGGCAGGGGGCGTTCGTCAATCTCGCCGACTACGCGATTTCGATCCTCGAGGTCGGGAAGGGCCGCTACGACGCCGCCCTGAGCGCGGCGCAAGAGGCGCGCGCAGAGGTTGCACTCTGGTCTGCGACCAAGGCGCAGCCGGAGCTGATCGAGGCCGCCGTCCGAACCCGGAATCCGGAGGCGGCGCACCCGGCCTTCGAGGAGCTCGCGGACACGGCGCGAGCGACAGGGACGCCATGGGCACTCGGAATACTCGCACGCTGTCGGGCGTTGCTCGCGGCCGACGGCGACGCAGAAGCTCTGTATCTCGAGGCGATCGGCCACCTGAAACGCTGCCGAGTTACGCCGGAGCTGGCCCGGGCACACCTCCTTTACGGCGAGTGGCTGCGGCGGCGACGGCGGCGCCTGGATGCCCGGGAACAGCTGAGGACCGCTCACAGGGCGTTCGCCTCGATGGGAGCAGCGTCGTTCTCAGAGCGAGCGCGCAAGGAACTGCGCGCGGCCGGCGAGCGTGCGCAGGTTCGCGCTTCCACCATGAAGCCGCTGACCCCCCAGGAGTGGGAGATTGCCAAGCTGGTCAGCAGAGGCGGCACCAACGCCGAGGTCGCCGCTCAGCTATATGTCAGTCCGCGGACCGTCGAGTACCACCTGCGGATGATCTTCAGGAAGCTCGGGCTCAGCTCGCGCACTCAGTTGACAAGAGACGTGCTCGAGTCGATCCGCTCTGTGAGCCACGCTTAACACAAGCCCGGTGGCGCACTAGGGCACCCCCTGATGCGGATTCGGCGTGTCGGGGGCATCCTCCTCGAACCTGCACCGCTTGTTGTTCGACCTGACCAGAAAGGGGGAGTCTGTGTCCGTCGCCAGCCACGCCGGGATGACGGTCGTGCGTCAGTCCGCTACGCCAAGAAACGGCCGCTCGCAGCGTCTCGATCTAGAGCTGATCGCAGCGGTCGACGGCGCTCTCGAGGTGCTTCATGGGAAATGGAAAGTGCATCTGCTGTTCGTCATGGCTCGAGGAGTTCATCGCCATAGCAAGCTGCTCGAATGCCTGCCGGGCGTCTCCAAGAAAGTCATGACCGAGTCGCTCCGCGCACTCGAGCGCGATGGTCTCGTCGCCCGAGAGATCTTCGCCGAGGTGCCCGTGCGCGTCGAGTATTCGCTGACGCCGCTGGGCTGGACGATCACTGAGCCGCTGATCGCGCTCGCCGACTGGGGAACGGCCCATGCGGGCGAGGTCGCAGCGGCTCGTTCCCAAGGCTCGAAGACACTCGCTGCCGCCTAGGCCACTCGTCGGATTGGAGTCGGTCTGGCGACGACCGGGCCAAACATGAAAGGAGGAGTTGAGATGACGCGAGGGATTCGAACCTTGCTCGTCGTCGGGCAGATCCGGGGGGAGGTAGAGCCCCTCGCGGAGGCGCTCGGGCGGCATGAGGAACTGGGCGTCGACGGAGTCGTTGCAGTCGGCGATCTCGGCGCACCCTGGAGCAAGCCGGACACCTACCGAGAGATCTTCCGGACGCTGGGCGAGTCGGGCCTACGCACCTTTTGGTTGCCCGGGGCGAACGACGCGCCCCTGCACGCGTATCTGCGCGAGGCCCACAACATGGAGATCGCATTTCCGTTGCTGCGTGGAGTGCACGCCACGGTGGTTCAGGCCCCCGGCCAACTCGTCTTCTCCGGGATGGGCGGCGAGATCCTGGACGACCCGGAGGCGATCCGCGGCGAAGAGACCCTCCTGCGCTACCCGGGCTGGGAGGTCGAGTACCGGCTGAAGGTCTTGAACGAGTTCAAGGAGCGCCAGAAGGTGTTCCTGTTCACCACGTCGCCTGCGCACAAGGGCTTGCACGAGCCCGGCAGCGAGGTCCTGGCGGAGTTGATCAAGACGTACAAGCCAAGGCTCGTTGTCGTCGGCCGGGACGGGGGCGCGTCGGAGATGCGCATCGCAAAGACCCTCGTCATCTCCCCCGGTCGCATGGATCAGGGCCAGTACGCGCTCGTCGATCTCCGTGAGCTCACGGTCGAGGCCGTCACGCCCTCCGCGCAGGCGACGGTCTGAAAACAGCAAGGACGGGCAAGAGAAAACCGAGACAAAGGAGGAAGACACATGTCGCAGACTCTCCCTGAAAGGCGCTCCCAGGAGCGCGGAGGAGCGACTGACGTCGAGCAATTCAGCGACCGCATGCGCCGGATGCTTGAGCAGACGTTCGGCGGCAGTTGGACCCCATTGATGACCGATCCGATCGGCTGGTCACCGCCGGTCGACATCGAGGAGCAGGACGATGCGTACGTCATCGACGCGGAGCTCCCCGGGGTGAAGCGCGAGGACGTGAACATCGAGGTGGTCGGGAGCGAGCTTTCGATCACCGGCGAGATCAAGGAGCGCGAGCGGAAAGGCGTCCTCCGCCGGAGAACGAGACGAGTCGGCCGCTTCGAGTACCGGGTGAGGCTGCCGGAACAGGTCGATCCCGAGAGCGTCGAGGCGAGCCTCTCCGAGGGCATCCTCACCGTCCGGGTGCCCAAGAGCCAGCGGGCGGAGCGTCGGCGGATCGAGGTCAAGGGAAAGTGAACGGAACCGAGGGGCCGGGCTCACCCGGCCCCTCAGCTCCCATCGAGATCGCACCTCAGGTAGAGGAGGACCTCCTCCACCTCTTTGGGCTTGCCAAAGGCGTGTTCGGCTCCGAGCCGGGCTGGGACGACCGCAAGGTGCTCGCGTCGCTTCGGGAGGACATC
>Ga0184625_10000360_pt1 | contig 16591 bp, 13 predicted proteins | sample PLM3_30_b1_FD_133151 | JGI IMG/M metagenome (GOLD analysis project Ga0184625, IMG submission 133151) | Groundwater sediment microbial communities from an aquifer in East River, Colorado, USA - PLM3_30_b1 | ecosystem: Environmental > Terrestrial > Soil > Riparian zone | place: USA: East River... | reverse complement strand
GCCGAACGCCTCGTCTGAATGCGGCGGCGCGCTTCCTCAGATGCAGACGGCGACGGACCCGGGCGATCATGCTGCGGACGCCCGGCCCGGGCCGTCGACGGCCCGGAAGTAGAAGCCGGCTCGCCCGGCTCGCCCGGTGCGATTCAGGTCGGCGACGAGCGCCTGGTACGACGCGATGGTCTCCTCGTCGTAGCCGGCCGGTGGCGCGACGCTCCACGACGCCGGCTCCCGCCAGGCTATGTCACGCGCGATCTGGTCGCTGGCGATCACCTCGATGAACGTCGAGTCCCACACGACGTCGACCAGGGTCAGACCCGCGGCGCCAGCGATCCGCTCCAGGCTGGCCTGCGTGTGCAGCCACAGATGACGCGGCGGATCGAGTTCCCACCAGGCGGTCCCGAACCGCTCCCAGAACCAGGTGCCCATGACCGGGGTACGGATCAGCACGACGCCGTCCGGGCGGAGACGCCGCGCGGCCGCGACCATGGTCGCCTCCGGATCGGGCACATGCTCGAAGGAGTGGTGGAACGTGATCGCCTGGAACGATCCTGTCGCGTCGTGGATCGACTGCTTGCGCAACGGGATGCCGTCGTAGTCCCCGTCGTCCTCGAGGAACGGGTCGATGCCGAGCAGGCGGCGGAAGCCGACGGCCCGCAGCGTCGCCAGGTTCGTCGCCCGTCGGCCGCAGCCGACGTCCAGGATCGGATCGTCGAACGAGCGCAAGCCGGCCCGTCTGGTGAACACCGACGACCGCCTTACGTCGGCCGCGAGTGGCGGCGCCCAGTGGCGCAGGAGCCTCGCACGGCGCCGGCCTCGACCGAGCAGGACGCTCCGGTCGCGTGCGGCGCCGGCCATCCCCGACAACCCGGGCGATCGCGACGGACGTGGCGCCGTCGACCCCGCGTCCTCGCCGTAGTACTCGGGCGGGTAATGGCGTTCGAGATCGGTCGGCACGTCCCTGATGCGGAGCGCGCCGCAGCTCGGGCAGCGCAGGTAGGCGAACGTCTCCCGCCATCCGAACAGCATCTCGCGGAGCTCGAGGCGCTCGGACGCATCGCGGGCGCCGCAGATCGGGCACGGATCCGACGGGTCTTCCTCGCCGATGCTGTCACCTGCCTTCACGATCCACGACCGGCCGGTTCGTTCGACAGCGTCATTATGGAGGCGCGTGCGACCGCCATTCGCCGCTGCCGCAGGCCGCGGGCCCCTTCACGCTCCCGGCAGACGAGCGAGGATCCGTTTCGCGACGAAGGCCGCCGAGAGCACCGCGGACGCCGCGAGCGGCCCGATCGGCGGGCCCAGCCTGCCGAAGACGAAGGCGGGCTCGATCGGGCGACGCCAGGCGATCCGGCCCGCCATCCGAGGGTCGGCACGCAGACACTGGCGGACCATCCGCCAGTAGCTCCCGCGAGCGGACCGGACGACCGTCCCCCATTGCTTCGCCGGGGGCCGGAGGATGCTCGTGATCAGGACGTCGGACGTCGCGAGGATCGGGCGCGGGACCACCTCCAGGAAGCGGGCCAGCGCGTCGAACAGCTGGCTGGTGGCCGGATCACGGCGTTCGATCGCCTTGCGCACCGGGCCGCCGAGGTCCGACCGGAGCAGCCGCTCGAAATAGGCCGCCTTGATCGCCTCCCGAGTCGCCCCATCGTCGATCCGGGCGTCGACCTCGGCGCACACGTCGCTGAACACCGCGCGCGCCACCGTGGCCATCTCGGCCCCGCCCGTCGCGGACGCACGGGCGAGCGAGGTGATCGTTTCCACGAACCGGTCGGGGTGGGGTCGCGACCACTCGAAGACGGTCTCCCCGACGACCTCGATCTGTCCGCCCGCGCGCAGGAGCGCACTGATCGTCCAGGCCTGGTCACCCAGCACGCGTCCCTCGAACCGCAGGCCGTCCAGCAGCGAGCGATGGAAGGCCTTGCCGGTGGCGGAGGCGTAGTAGAGCAGTCCCGGGTGGGTCGCGATGGACTTGCGACCCGGGACCCGGATGTCCGGGATGTCGTAGAGCGGAGACAGCCAGGTCCGCTCACCGTCCGTCCAGACCCGCTGACCGACGACGGCGAGCACGTCCGGGTCCTCGGTCGGGCGCATCAGGGCGGCGACCCCACCCGGCAGCATGCGGTCGTCGGCGTCGTGGAAGGCAAGCCAGTCGCCGCGGGCGACCGCCATGCCTCGGTTGCGGGCGTTCGACACGCCACCATTGGCCGGGAGCCGGAGCACGACGACGCGCGGGTCGCGATCGGCCACGGCCTGGACGACGTCGGCGGTGCCGTCGGTCGATCCGTCGTCGATGACGATGCATTCGAGCGCGACAGCGCGTTCCTCGAGCACGGAGGCAAGGGCGAGCTCGACGGTCGACGCCGCATTCCAGCACGGGATCAGGACGGACAGTCGCGGGGCGTCGGGCTCGATGGCGGGCGTGGCGTCGGGGGGTCCGTCGGACATCGGAGCGCGATGGTAGCAGCGGCACGGCCGGCGCCGGACGCCGGCGGGTGCGTGCTCAGCCGGGCGGTGCCGCGGGTTCGTACAGGTCGAGAAGGCGGCCACGAAGGGTGACGGTGGAGCTCACCAGCTCGAGGAACTCCGGACCGTCGAGGGCCAGCAAGAGGCCGTCGGTCTCGGCGCGAACGGTGGCGCTCCTCGGGGCGCCTCGGAGCAGACCGAGCTCGCCGAACACCGCGTCCGGACCCAAGCGGCGAAGCTCGCGCTCGAGGCCGTCGCGTCCGACCTGGTGGACGCTGAACGAGCCGGACGCGACGATGTAGAAGCGGTCGGCCGGATCGCCCTGGCGGATGACGGTCGCCCCGGACTCGACCGGCAGCGGCTGCAGTCGTCTCAGCGCCAGCTCGAGACCCGCCGGCGATGTCCCGGCGAACAACGGCAGCTGCGCGACACGACCGACGACGCCCTCGAACGGACTCGCCGGGCGGGTCACGGCACCACCGATGAGGACAAGGGCCAGGGCCGCCGCCCCGAGCATGAGCAGGCCACCGATGCCGAGGACCACGCCGCCGACCCCGGTGACGAGGACCGGGAGCACGAGCGACCCGACCGCTTCGGCGAGGGTCTCCACGGTCACCATCGCGCCGACCGCGCGGCCACGGACCTCATCGGTCGTGACCCGCTGGAGCAGGGTGGTGCCGATGACGTCGAGGATGAGATGGCCCGCCGAGATGAGGACGATCGCGATCATCGCGGCGAGCAGCGCAGCGGCGAGCCCGAGGGCGAACGACCCGAGGGCGACGACCGCCGCACCGGCCAGCAATGGGGCGGCCAGGCTGCGGCGGAGCACCAGCAACGCGGAGGCGAGCGCGCCCGTGACACCACCGATCCCGATCGCGGCGTTGAGGTACCCCGTTGCGGCGTCGCCGGCGTGGAGGATGTCGGTCGCTAGGACGACGGTCAGGACACCAACGCCGCCGTAGACCGCCCCATCGACGAACCGAACGAGCGCGATACCCATGATCGGCGCGACCGACGATCGGGCCCCGGTCGAGGCGGCCGAGGTGGTCGGAACCGCTGGATCGGGCCGGCCGGTGGCCGAGGCCGCGTCTGCCGGACCCGGCGCGGGAGCGTTCGGGGTGGCGGGGCCGCGCATATCGACGGACACGTCCTCGAGCGGCTTCGGTCCTGGGCGGACGTTGCTCGATGGCGGAAGCCCCCACAGGACCACGGCGATGACGACGAACGTGACCGCGTTGATGACGAACGCAAGCGTCACGTCGCCGGCCGCGACGAGGATCCCGCCGAGCACCGGGCCGACGACGAATCCGAGGTTGTCGAGGCTCGCCCAGGCGCTGTTGGCGGGGCCGAGCTGCCGTTCATCGAGGGCGAGGTTGGGGATGTACGCGCCGATCGCCGGGTAGAAGAACGTCGAGAAGCAGGCGGCCACGATCGACAGGACGACCAGGGCGAGGACCGGTCCGTCGGTGGCCACGACCCAGGCCATCCCGAGCATGGCGGCGCCGCGGGCGAGGTCGGTCACGAGCAGGATGAGGCGCCGGTCGTAGCGGTCGGCGGCGATCCCGGCCGGGATCGACAGCAGGATGTACGGGATCACCCGGGCTGCCCCGAACAGGCCGAGGACCAGCGGGCTTCCCGATTCGCGGTAGATGACGACGAGCAGCGCGACGATGTATAGCCAGTCGCCGATGGCGCTGACGAACTCCCCGCCCAGCAGGCGGGTCAGCGGACCGTTGGCGAGGAGCCCTCGATAGGTGGCGAGCGCTCCCACCCGGTCAGGCCCGGTTCGCGCGAGCGGGCCGGGCCAGGGTCAAGGGTCTCAGCGGAGCGACTCGTCGAGTGCGTGCTCTAGCTCGTCGGGGAGCGACGTCTGGCGGACCCGGCCGTGATACTGGCCGAGAGCCCCGACGAGGAGCTCCGCGTCGCCGCTTTTGATCTGCAGGAACAGCGCCGACCCGCCTGGTGGCAGGTCCTCGCCGACCTCCTTGACGAACTTGCCATCGATGCCCGGGGCGGCCGCCCGACCGACGAGACCGCCCGCCACGGCCCCACCGACGACCGCTGCCACGGGGAAGACCACGAAGAGCAACCCACCGAGGACCGCTCCGACGACGGCACCAGTCTCGGTGCCACTCGACATCTCGTTGTGGATCGTGACCGCCCCCTCGGCACCCTTGCGCACGACCGCCGTGTCCTCGAGCCGGATGCGGCCGGCCTTCTCGACTCCCCGGATGGAACGGAGCGCTGCCTCGGCCTCGTCGGCCCCATCGAACGTGATCGCCAGGAATTCAGACATCGTCGATTCCTCCCACCTCGTGCTCCGTCGCGCGTCGCGAGCCGCCAAGATACCCCTGATGCCAGGACGAGATCCCACCTTCCGGATCGATCCGATCGAGCCGAGCCAGATCGGGCCACGATTCGTCGCGCTGCTGGATCGGCTCGAGCCGGTGCTCGCGAGGCCCGACGTCGAGGCGTTGCGCTCGCTGGTCGACGCCGGTGACCATGCCGCAGCGTTCGCCCGCCTCGATGCGATCACGAACGATGGGACGATCACGGTCGACACCGCGACCCTCGTCGAGCTCGTGCTGCTGGGACAGGCGATCCGGGCGGAGTGAGTCGACCACGCAAACAGCGGCGGCGACCCCCGTCGCGCGTCCTCTTATTCGCGGGTGAGAGTCGCCACGTTGACGGCCACCAGGCCGCAGACCGCGAGCCCCATCGCCAGGATCGCCGGCGGGACGCCGATCCATGTCGCAGCGAGGCCCGCCGCGAGCACAAGGACCGCGGCGACGACGATCGGGGCGAAGATGGCGACCGTCCTCGTGCGCACGTGGATGAACCCGACCGCAGCGAGGAAGATGACGACTGGGACCGAAACGGTCGATGCGGCCACCACCGGCCCAAGCTGCGTCGCATCATGCGTGGTTTCGGCCGCGACCTGGAGGCCGGCCCCGACGGCCGCGACCGCGGCGAAGACGAAGTAGTGCCCGTACCCCCAGCCGATCATCGCCCGGAGCGACCGATGATGGCCGACGTCCGGCTCGTGCTTGAAATACGCCCACCACATCGCGAAGACGAGGAGCAGTCCGCCGACCGCGACCGTCAGGAGCGGCCCGAGGAGGCCGCCGGCGTCGAACGCCACCTGGACCGCGGTCATCGTGGCCAGCACGCACTCCCCGAGCACGATGATCGTGAACAGGCCGTAGCGTTCGACGATGTGCCCCGGGTTCCACGGCGTCGGCCGACCGGAACGCTCCGCCCAGTACGGGACCGCGAGTTCCAACACCAGGAGGACGGCGAACGCGACGAATCCGAACTCGGTCCATCCGACGAGCACGCGCAGCACCCAGCCGAGCTGGATCAACGCGATCGCCACGGCAAAGCGGATCGCGACCGGGCGGCCGCCGGGGTCCTCACGCGCCGCGCGCAGCCACTGCGCGACGAGCGCGATCCGCATGATGACGTACCCGCCGACGCTGACGGTGTAATCCATGTCCTGGAAGGCGGCCCGCACGCCCGCCGCGACAACCAGGACGCCGGCGATCTGGACGAAGGTCAGGAGGCGGTACTGGACGTCGTCGGTGTCGTAGGCGGAGGCGAACCACGTGAAGTTCAGCCAGGGCCACCACACCCCGAAGAAGATGATGAGGTAGCTCACGACGCCGTGCGCGATCTCCCCCTCGGCGAGATCGTGGTGAAGGGCGCCAGCCGCCTGCGCCACCGCCACCACGAAGCACAGGTCGAACAGCAGTTCGAGCGGTGTCGCGGCGCGATGCGCCTCGTTCGGGTCGCGGCCGGTCATCGGGACGTGCCACGGACGCATCCGAGCGTTGACGGCGGCCTCGCCCATCAGTGGCGGAAGTGACGGGTGCCGGTCATGAGCATCGCCCCGCCGACCGCGTCCACGGCCGCGACGACCTCCGGGTCGCGCAGCGAGCCGCCTGGCTGGGCGAAGGCCGTGACGCCGGCGGCGAGGCAGACCTCGACCGCGTCGGCGAACGGGTAGAACGCATCCGAGGCACAGGCCGCGCCAGCGAGGGCCGCCTCGCCCGCGTACGCGAGGGCCTGCGCGACCGCACCACGCGCGGCGTCGACGCGCGACGTCTGGCCCGAGCCCATCCCGATGAGCTGCCGGTCACGGACGATGACGATCGCGTTCGAGGTCACGCCCCGGACCAGGCGCCACGCGAGGTCCAGGTCGAGGGACTCGGCGCCGCTCGGCGGCCGGCGCGTGGCCACCGTCCAGGTCGCCGGGTCGTCCGCCGACGTGTCGGGGGCGGTGACCAGGACGGCACCTCCGGCGCTACGGATCGAGGCGGTCGGCTCCGGCGCCGGCCCCGGCTCGTCGACCGCGAGGCGCGGGTCGACCACCAGTCGCAGGTTCGGTTTCGTCGACAGGATCGCGAGCGCCGCGTCGTCAAAGGCGGGCGCCACCACGACCTCGAGGAAGATCGAGACAAGTGCCTCGGCGACGCCCGCGTCCACCGGTCGCGTCACGGCCACGACTCCACCGAACGCGGATACCGGGTCGCCGGCCAGCGCCGCCTGCCAGGCCTCGATGAGCGTCGGCCGCTCGGCAGCACCGCATGGGTTGGTGTGCTTGACGATGACGCAGGCGGGACCGCGGAGGGCTCGCCCGAGCGCGGCCGCCGCGGCCGCATCGAGGACGTTGTTATAGGACAGGGCCTTGCCCCCGAGCGGCGGATCGCCGGTGGCGAATGGGCCGTCGGCGACGGTCCCGCCGGGGCGGCGGTAGCGGGCGGCGGGTTGGTGCGGGTTCTCGCCGTAGCGCAACGCCTCCACCTTCTCGAGCGCGATGGTCAGGCTCGGTGGGTAGGGATCGGCCGCCCCGGGCAGACCGGGTTCGTCCGGCAGTGCGACCCCGGCCTCCGCCATCCGACCGGGCAGGACCTCGGCGATCCGGGCGTCGTACGCCGCCGTGTGCCGGAACGCCTCGACGGCCAGCGCCGAACGGAGTCCAGGGCCCACGGCCCCCTCGCCGACGATCGCGTCGAGTACGGCCTCGTAGCGCGCGGGTGAGGTGACGATCGCGACGCTGGCGTGGTTCTTGGCCGCCGCCCGGACCATCGACGGACCGCCGATGTCGATCTCCTCGACGAGCGCGTCGAGGCTGATGCCTGGGCGCGCCGCGGCCGCCGCGAACGGGTACAGGTTGACGACCACGAGGTCGAACGGGGCGATCGCGGCTTCGATGAGCTGGCGTCGGTGGTCGGCCAGACGCCGGTCGGCGAGGATCCCGCCGTGGATACGCGGGTGGAGGGTCTTGACCCGACCGTCGAGCATCTCGGGGAAGCCGGTCACGGCGGCGACGTCGGTGACCGGGAGGCCCGCCTCGCGAAGGGCGCGCGCCGTCCCCCCCGTGGAGACGAGCTCGAAGCCGGCTCGCACGAGCCCGGTCGCGAAGGCCGCGAGCCCCGTCTTGTCCGAGACCGACAGGAGTGCGCGACGCGGCGGCGGGAGCCTCTTGTCGGCACGCTCGGCGTCGAGGGCGACCCGGCGGCCGTCGGGGGCGACCGACATGGCGCCCGCCAGCAGCAGACCGACGGCCCGCGGCAACAGTCGGTGCTCCACGGCGCGGATCCGGTCCTGGAGCACTTCAGCGTCGTCACCAGGGAGGACTGCGACCGCTTCCTGGGCGACGATCGGACCGCCGTCGAGGGCCTCGTCCACGAGATGGACCGTGCAGCCGGTGACGGCGACCCCGTGCGCGAGCGCGTCGGCGACGGCGTGCGGCCCGGGGAATGCCGGGAGCAACGAGGGGTGCGTATTGAGGATCCGGCCCGGGAACGCGGCGAGCACGGCCGGCCCGACGATCCGCATGTAGCCTGCGAGGACCACCGCATCGGCCCCGACCGCCAGCAGCGTCGCGGCCAGGGTCTCGTCGTCGCCGCGGGGCACGAGGGCGGTGTCGATGCCCTGCGCGGCGGCCCAGTCGAGCGCCGGGCAGGCACGGTCGGCGAAGACCAGGGCGATCCGGCCGCCCAGCTCGCTCCGGCCCGCGGCGTCCGCCAGGGCGCGGAGGTTGGACCCGGCGCCCGACACGCCGACGGCGATCCGCCCCGATCCGTTCATGTCGGGTCGAGGAGGCCTTCGGCAGCGGGCACGGTCATCCGATCGTCTCCAGTGCTCCTTCGACGTAGGTCACGTCGCCGACCGAGGCCCGATCGACGACCTCGCCGACGAGCATCGCCGGGACGTTGTGCGCCACTAGGGCGTCGATCGCGGCCGATGCCGCGGCGGGCGGGAGGACCATGACCATCCCCAGCCCGCCGTTGAACGTGGCGCGCAGCTCGTCGTCGTCGAGGCCGCCGAGCGCCCCGAACAGGCGCATGACCGACGGCATCGACCACCGCGCCGGGTCTACGCGGGCCGCCAGCCCGTCCGGTAGGGCTCGTGGTACGTTGCCGGGCAGCCCGCCGCCGGTGATGTGGGACAAACCGTGAACGTCGAGTCCCCTGGCACGCACCGCGGCACGGGCGGTCAGTACGGCCCGGGCATAGATCCGCGTCGGGGTGAGCAGGATCTCGCCGAGCGTCGCCATCGCCTCGTTCGGGGCGGCCGCGACCGCTGCCTCGGCCTCCGCGTCGCCGAGCGAGCGCCGCAGGCGCGCCTGGTACGGCTCGGCCAGGTCGAGGTCCCATTGCGCGAGCAGGGCCCGCACCAGCGAGAACCCGTTCGAATGCAGGCCGGAAGCGGCCAGGCCGACGATCGCGTCGCCGGCCCGGACCGCCGAGCCGTCGATGACGTCCGGCCGCTCGACGACACCGATGCAACAACCGGACAGGTCGAACTCGTCGGCCTCCATCAGCCCGGGATGCTCCGCAGTCTCCCCGCCGACGAGCGAGCAACCCGCCTCGCGGCAGCCGGCTGCCACGGACTCGACGAGCTCGGCGATCCACTCGGGGACGACGTGACCGACCGCGACGTAGTCGAGGAAGGCGAGCGGCTCGGCGCCGCAGCAGACGACGTCGTCGGCACACATCGCGACGAGATCGATGCCGATCGTGTCGAAGCGGCCGAGCGAGGCGGCGATCGCGGTCTTGGTGCCGACGCCGTCGGTCGAGGCGACGATGAGGGGTTCGCGGTAGCCGGACGGGATGCTGACAGCGGCGCCGAACCCGCCCAGCCCGCCGACGACCTCCGGCCGGCGGGTCGATTCGATGCTGGCCCGCATCATGTCGACGGCCCGGTCGCCGGCCGCCACGTCGACGCCCGAGGCACGGTAGGCCTCGCGGCTCGCCACGCCCTTCGCCTCGGGACGCTTCACCGCGAGGTCACCGCCTCTTCGAGCATGAACTTCCGGCTCGCCGCGTCGTATGGCACGGGCTCCGGGTAGTGGCCGTCGAAGCAGGCGAAGCAGAAGCGCTCGTACGGCAGCTCGAGCGCGGCGAGGACGCCGCGGATCGAGAGATACCCGAGCGAATCGGCACCGATGAAGTCGCGGATCTCGGGCTCGGTGTGCGTCGCCGCGATGAGCTCGGTCTCGACCTGCGTATCGATCCCGTAAAAGCAGGGGTGGTAGATCGGCGGGGCGCTGATCCTGACGTGGACCTCCGTGGCCCCGGCCTTGCGCAGCAGGTCGACGATCCGCTTGGTGGTGGTCCCGCGCACGATCGAATCGTCGACGACGACGAGCCGCTTCCCATTGACGACCTCGCGCAGCGGATTGAGCTTGATCGTCACGCCCCGGTGGCGGAGCCCGGCCGATGGCTGGATGAACGTCCGCCCGGCGTAGCGGTTGCGGTACATCCCCTCGCGGTACGGCAGCCCCGACCCCTCGGCGAACCCGGCCGCGGCCGGGGCACCCGTGTCCGGCACAGGCATGACGAGGTCGGCGTCGATCGGATGCTCGAGCGCGAGCTGCATCCCCATCTTGCGCCTCGCCTCGTAGAGGTTGCGTCCCTCCATGTACGAGTCGGGCCGGGCGAAGTAAATGAGCTCGAAGACGCACAGCGCCGGTGTGGCCGGGGCGAATCGCACCGAGCGCGGCGCGTGCCCCGGCTCGAGGACGATCATCTCCCCGGGCTGGACGTCCCGGACGTAGTCGGCGCCGACGATATCGAGGGCGGCCGTCTCGGATGACAGGCACCAGCCGACCGCCGCGTCGTCGCCGCTCCACAGGCCGTCATCGCCGGGTGCCGCGGGGCCCGGCAGCCGGCCGAGCACGAGCGGCCGGAAGCCGAATGGATCACGCACGCCGATGACCCGCCGCTGATCGAGGACGACCAGGCTGTAGGCACCGCGGACCCGCGGCAGGACACGCTGGAGGGCTTCGACGGTATCGGCGGCCGGCTCGTCGGCGAGCAGCGCGGTGAGCAGTTCCGTGTCCGTCGAGGCGGGGAGCCGGGTGCGGCCGCCGCGCAGCTGGGTGAGCAGCTCGCGCGTGTTGACGAGGTTCCCGTTGTGGCCGATGGCGAGCGCCCGGCCCGGGCCGAGTCGATACGTCGGCTGGGCGTTCTCCCAGATCGTCGAACCCGTCGTCGAGTAGCGGCAATGGGCGATCGCCAGCTGGCCGCGGAGGCTCGGCAGCCGACGCTCGTCGAGGACCGAGCTGATCATGCCGAGGTCCTTGTAGAGCATCAGCTGCTCGCCGTCGCTGACCGCCAGACCGGCCGACTCCTGGCCGCGGTGCTGGAGGGCGAACAGGCCGAGCGCCGCGATCGAGGCGGCCTCGGTCGGTTCGCCACCCGGCAGGACCGCTCCGAACACGCCACACATCGCTCAGCCCTCCCAGCCGAGGGCACGGGCGAGCCCGTGATCCCACGCGTGGCGCAGGTCCGCGACGGGGACGTCGATGGTGTCGGCGACGCGACTGCCCCGTTCATCCGCCGCGCCCGTGACGCCGCCATCGATCAGCTCGATGACGAGACGCTCACCACCGACCGCCCCGAGCGTCTCGGCCGGCAGCCCGTGCTGACGCGCGAGGAGGATGAGCGCCGGTGCGTGACGAGGTCGACAGGTGAGGACGAGGCGCGACGGGCCCTCACCGAACAGATCCACCGCGGGTGAGTGGCTGATCGGGACCCGGAGGCTCGCACCGAGGTCGCCCCACATCGCGGATTCGGCCAGCGCGACAGCGAGGCCACCGCCGGAGATGTCCTGGGCGGAGCCGACGAGGCCGCGCGCGACGGCCTCCCGGACGAACGCCTGGACGGCGGCCTCTCGGGCCAGGTCGAGGGCGGGCGGATCATCCTCGGGGGCGGAGCCGGCGAGCGCCGCGTACGCCGATCCGGCGAGACCCGGGACCGCATCGCCCACGAGCACGACCGTGTCCTCGGCTTCGGCGAAGGCAGGCCCGACCAGCGTCGCGACGTCGTCGAGCAGGCCGACGACCCCGATGACCGGTGTCGGCGCGATGACGCCGGCCGACGACTCGTTGTAGAGCGAGACGTTGCCGCCCGTGACCGGGAGGCCGAGCGCTCGACAGGCGTCGCCGAGGCCTCGGACGCCCTCGGACAGCTGCCAGAACGCCTCCGGACGGGTCGGGTCGCCGTAATTGAGGCAATTCGTCACGCCGAGCGGCCGCGCTCCCGTGATCGACACGTTGCGCGTCGCCTCCGCGACCGAGAGCGCGGCGCCGAGCCATGGGTCCAGCGAGCCGACCGTCTGGTTGCCGTCGGTCGACGCGACGAGTGCCTTGGTCGTGCCCTTGATGCGCAGGACGGCAGCGCCTCGGCCGGGCCCGGCGATCGTGTCGGCCCCCACGGTCGAGTCGTACTGATGGAAGACCGCGGCACGCGACCCGAGGTTCGCAGAGCCGAGCAGCGCGACGAGGACCGCGCCGGGGTCCGTACCGCGCTCCGGAAGCCGGTCGCTGGCGGTGACGGGCGCTCCGGGGGCCGGCGCCGCGCGCCGGTGGGTCGGTGCCGCCGCGACCCGCCGGTGGACGATGGCATCGCTCGTCAGGGCACGGGCCGGGATGCGCGCGAGTTCCCGGGCGCCCGCGGCGGGACGCCCATCCTGATCCAGCCCGCCCTCGACGACCGCGATGTCACCATCCGCGGTCACCCGCCCGATGATCGCGACCGGCAGGCCCCACCGTTCGCACACCTCGCGAACCTCCGGCCAGCGCTCCGGGAGGATCGCGGCACACATCCGCTCCTGGGACTCCGAGATCATGAGCTCGAACGGCTCGAGACCCGGTTCGCGTCGAGGGACGGCGTCGAGGTCGACGACCATCCCGGTCCCGGCCCGGTCCGCGGTCTCCGAGGTCGCGCACGTGATCCCGCCCGCACCGAGGTCCTGGAGTCCCTCGACGAGCCCGCGTTCGATCAGCTCCAGGCTCGCCTCGATCAGCAGCTTCTCGGCGAACGGGTCGCCGACCTGGACCGAGGGCCTCTTGGACTGTTTCTGTGCCTGCGGATCCTGCACGGAGGTCCGAGGCGACGCTCCCGCGAGCCATCGGCCCGAGGTCTCGTCATCGGTGAACGTGGCGCTGGCGAGGACGGAGGCGCCGCCGATCCCGTCGCGCCCGGTCGCGGAGCCGTACAGCACCACCAGATTGCCGGGGCCCGGTGCCGCCGCCAGGGTCAGACGCCGTTCCTCGAGCAGCCCGATGGCCATCACATTGACGAGCGGGTTGGCGGCGTAGCTCGGGTCGAACACCAGCTCGCCGCCGACGGTCGGAACGCCGACGCAGTTGCCGTAGCCACCGACCCCGCGCACGACGCCGTCGACGAGGTGCTTGGTCCGCGCGTCGGCCGGGTCGCCGAAGCGCAACGCGTCGAGGATCGCGATCGGTCGTGCGCCCATCGTGAAGATGTCCCGCAGGATCCCGCCGACCCCGGTCGCCGCGCCCTGGTAGGGCTCGACCGCCGACGGATGATTGTGCGATTCGATCTTGAATGCGACGGCCAGTCCGTCGCCGATCGAAATGACGCCGGCGTTCTCGCCCGGTCCTGCGACGACGCCCTCGCCCGCGGTCGGGAGCGTGCGCAGGAGCGGCTTCGAGCTCTTGTACGAGCAGTGCTCGCTCCACATGACGCTGAACATCGCGAGCTCGAGGTCGTTGGGGTCGCGGCCTCCGAGACGCTCACGGATCGCGTCGAGCTCGTCGTCGGTCACCCCGAGCCGGCGGTGGAGCGGCTCGACCGGACGCTCGGCCACGATCACCGGGCTCCGACCCCTGCCGCGACCGACCGGTGGGCAGCGCGTGCGGCACTCTCGACGAGCGAGCGGACGATGCCGAGCCCATCGTCCGAGCCCAGGATCGTCTCCGACGCCCGTTCGGGGTGCGGCATGAGCCCCGCGACATTGCCGGCCGCGTTCACGACCCCTGCGATTGCCCGGAGCGAGCCGTTCGGATTGGCCGCGTGGTCAGGACCGGCGGCGGCCCCGGTCGGGTCCACGTAGCGGAAGAGGACCTGCCCGTCGCGCTCGAGGGCGTCGAGCATCGCGTCGTCGTCGTAGTAGCGCCCTTCACCGTGGGCGACCGGCATCCGCAGCGGGCGGCGCGTGTCGAGCGCGTGCGTGAACGGCGTATCGAGGCGTTCGGCGGTGATCGCGACCTCGTGCCCCGCGAACCGCAGCGAGGCGTTGCGCAGCAGCGCACCCGGCACGAGACCGGCCTCGGCGAGCACCTGGAAGCCGTTGCAGATCCCCAGCACGAGGCCGCCCTCCCCCGCGAACGCGGTCACCGCGCGCATCACCGGGCTGAACCGGGCGATGACGCCGGCCCGGACGTAGTCGCCGTACGCGAAGCCGCCGGGCAGGACGACCGCCGCGGCCCCTTCGAGCGATGCCTGTTCGTGCCACAGCGCGACCGGGTCCGCGCCGGCCAACGCGAGCGCGTGCAGCGTGTCGCGGTCGCAATTGCTCCCCGGGAACACGACGACACCGATCCGAACGCCCAAGGTCAGCCCTCCCCCGCCCCGGCCGTCACCGCCGACGAGGCGGCGCCGAGCGGCTCCACGGCGTACACCTCGATGAGCGGGTTCGACAGCAATTCGGACGCCAAACGATCGACGACGGCTCGCGCGGTCGCTTCGTCCTCCGCGTCGACGGTCAGCTCGGCCCGCCGGCCGATGCGGACGTCGTGGACGCCCTCGATGCCGAGGTGCCCGAGGCTGCCTTCGACGGCGCGTCCGGCCGGGTCGAGGATGCCCGGCTTGGGCGTCACGTTGATCGCGTATCGGAAGCTCGTCATGGGGCGATCACGTCCTCCCGGAGATAGCGCTCGAAGCTGGCGCCAGTGATGCGCTCATATGCCTCCACGTACCGGGCCCGTGTGCCCGCGACGACGTCGTCTGACAACGCCGGCCCCGGGGCCGTCTTGTCCCACGGCTGGGTCTCCAGCCAATCGCGCACGAACTGCTTGTCGAAACTCGCCTGGGCGCGACCCGGCGCGTACCTCGAAGCATCCCAGAACCGCGAGGAATCGGGCGTCAGCGCTTCGTCGATGAGGATCAGGTGGTCCTCGAGCGGGCCGGCGAACCACTGGCCCGAGGATCTCATGCTCGGTGGACCGAGCCATTCCTCGGGAGGGCCCGGATCGGACGGCGGCATCGGCTCACCGGCCAGGCCGAACTCGAACTTCGTATCCGCGAGTAGGATCCCTCGACGCTCGGCGATCGCGGCTCCGTAGCGATAGAGAGCGATCGCCCGCTCGCGCATCGCCTCGGCCAGTGGGCCGGCGAGCTCGTTGAGACCACCATGGCCGGCGGCGATGTGGTCGATCATCCGATCGAAGGTGATGTTCTCGTCGTGGGCGCCCGTCTCTGCCTTGGTCGCCGGGGTGAAGATCGGTTCGGGTAGCCGGTCGCTTTCGTGCAGGCCCGTGGGGAGCGTGACGCCGCACACCGTCCCGCTCGCTTGGTACTCCTTCCAGCCCGACCCGGCGAGGTAGCCACGGACCACTGCCTCGATCGGGACGACCGACGCCGGGCGGCAGATCATGATCCGGCCGCGGAGGTCGTCGAGCGGTCCGAAGTCGGGCGGCTCGTGGCCGGCCGATCGGAGCTCCGCCTCGTACGTCGCCGTCAGGACCTCTGGCGCGCTGTCCAGCAGGTGGTTGGGAACGATCCCCGCCGTTTCGGCGAACCAGAACCGCGACAACCCGGTCAGGACACGACCCTTGTCCGGGATCCTCGTCGGGAGCACGACGTCGAACGCCGAGATCCGGTCCGAGGCGACCAGCAGGAGCCGGCCGTCGTTGAGCATGTGCAGGTCCCGGACCTTGCCCGAACGGAGGAACGACTCAGCCAGCATCGACCGTCGCCTTCGATGACGCGGTTCGGGCGGCCAGGCGGTCCGCGAGCCCGTCGAGCCGAGCCACGACCTCCGGCACGTGCTGGAGGAACGCCGCGTCATCGAAGCAAGCGTCGAGCTTGGCGAGCGACAACCGCTGGGCGACCGCGGGGTCGACCGCCAGCAGGTCGCGCAACGGCGACCGTTCGTCTGCGGCACGCAGCGACGCGCGCTGCACGATGGCGTACGCCTCCTCGCGAGGGAGCCCGCCCTCATCGACGAGCGCGACGAGCACGCGCGACGAGGCATGGAGGCCGAGGCCGCGCGCGATGTTCTCGCGCATCCGCTCCGAGCGGACGAGGAGGCCGTCGACCAGCGCGGTCATCCGGACCAGCATGTAGTCGAGCAGGATCGTCGCGTCGGGCAGGATGACCCGCTCTGCACTGGAATGGCTGATGTCGCGCTCGTGCCACAACGGCTGGTCCTCGAGCGCCGTGTGCGCGTAGCCGCGCAGGAGCCGGGCGAGGCCGGCGATCCGCTCGGACAGGATCGGATTGCGCTTGTGGGGCATCGCCGACGAGCCCTTCTGGCCGGCCTTGAACGGCTCCTGGAGCTCGCCGATCTCCGTGTGCTGCAGGTTGCGGATCTCGGTCGCGAAGCGCTCGAGCGAGCCCCCGACGATGGCGATCGCAGTCAGGAGCCCCGCATGCCTGTCGCGCTGGACGATCTGGGTGCTGACGGCGTCGGCGTGCAGGCCGAGACCGGCGAGGACCTCGGCCTCGATGTCGGGGCCCAGGTGGCTGTACGTGCCGACCGGCCCGGAGATCTTGCCGGTCCCGATCTCGTCGACGGCGACCGCCAGGCGGACGCGCCCGCGATCGAGCTCGAACGCCCAGCCGGCCAGCTTGAGACCGAGCGT